>UMFX01043450.1_pt1 | contig 54398 bp, 44 predicted proteins | sample 1965131 | NCBI WGS metagenome assembly UMFX01 (sample SAMEA4836058, study PRJEB28245) | human gut metagenome | biome: gut microbiome; material: fecal sample | place: Denmark | collected 2008 | reverse complement strand
CTACTACCGCTTCATCGGCAAAATCGACTGACCTTTCTTTTTTTACCCAACAATATCTTTAATTAAGGGAAACGGGCTTGAGCGTGCCGGATATCTCCCTGCTGGTGCCGCTGGCCGAACAGCTGAATGTGACCGTAGCCGAGCTGTTACAGGGCTGCCGCGTGGAGGAGGAGCAGCGCTTTACCCGCGAGGAAACAGAGGAACTGATCCGCAAGGCACTGATTTTTTCGGCAGAACCGACGGAACGCCGCCAGGCCCGCACGCAGAAGTTTCTGCCGCTGTATGGGGTCAGCGTGGTGCTTGGCCTTGTAGAGACCGCAGCTGTCTGGGCCGTGGGGCTGGCCGGGACCGAGGGCGCAATGATGCTGCTGATTATAAACGTGATCTTCGGCATCGTATATGGGGCATACACCTTGTTCTGGATGCCGGAAACATTGCCGCGCTATTATGACGAAACCATGTCTGCAATTTTGCACAGGGCGCGTTCCACATGCATATTCCGGGTGTGTACTACAACAACCGCAACTGGCTCCATGTGCTCAAAGCAATGCGGGTGTGGTGCGTGGTAAGTATGCTCCTGACACCGCTCTGCACGGCAGCGGCGGTCGTGTTTGAACAGGCCACCGGATGGCAGGTGTGGCGTGCAGTGCTTATCGGATACATTGCATCGCTGTTTGGCGCAATCGTCATCCCGGCAAAGAAGTATCAATGACAGGATAGCGCAAGGGGAGCGGAAACGCTCCCTTTTGCTTTTGACGGCAATGTGATACAATAAAAATCAATATCATTCAGGAAGAAGGAAGATCATCCATGCGTGACCACCATATCGACCTGTGCGGCCAGATCGATTTTACCCGTACCGAGGCAATGCCCCTGCTGGCGCGGGATGCACATTTCAGCTTTGCGTGCAATGGCTGCGGCGACTGCTGCCGTGGCAGGGAGGACATTGTACTTTCAGGCTTTGACCTGTGGCGCATTGCAGCCCGGCTGCGCCTGCCGCCGCAGATCGTGGCGCGGGGATATTGCCGGGCCAGCATTGGCACGGTGAGCCATTTGCCGGTGCTGCGGCTGGCCCCGGTGAAGGAGAACCGGAACAACTGTCCCTTCCTTACGGGAGACCACTGCGCCATCCACGATGCCGAACCGCTGGTGTGTGCTCTGTACCCGCTGGCGCAGGAGATCAGCAGGAAAGGACAGGTGAGCTATTTTCTGCAGCCAACCGGCTGCGGCGGGCAGGTGATCGAGGCAAGGGTGGAGGACTATCTTGCTCGTTACGATGTCCCGGCCCGGGAACAGACCGATGTGCGTTGGGCGCAGACCTGCATGACACTGGAAGACACGGTGGAACAGCTGGGTGCGCAGCTCAGCCCGGTGCTGGTGCGCCGGATGCAGGACAAGCTCTGGCAGGCGCTGTATTTTGGCTACGACTATGCCGCACCGTTCTTGCCGCAGCTGGAGAAAAACCTGCACTGGCTGGATGCTGAATTTGCAAAACTGACAGAATATCAGCAAAAACGGAATAACGCATCAAAATAATCGATTGATGTATTTGATACAATCGATAATAAAGGCCGTTTTAGGGCAAAAGTGAGTTGTTTTACCGTGAAATGTGTGATATACTTCACGAGTGTAAAGCGAGACTGTACGAGCCTTGCATACAAAACATAGCTTTCCGGTGCGGTACCTGTAGGCCGCACACGCAAAGAGATAGAGGAGATAAACATTATGCGTAAAATCACTCGTCGTTCGTTTCTGGCTGCTGCCGCTGCCTGCGGCGCAGCTGCTGCCCTGACTGCCTGCGGCGGTTCTTCTGCATCTTCTGCAGCTGCTTCTTCCGCTGCGCCTGCATCCTCCGCTGCTGCTTCTGCTGCAGCCGATGGCCAGAAGTTCACGATCGGCATCTGCCAGTTGGTGCAGCATGCCGCTCTGGATGCCGCTACGCAGGGCTTTGAGGATGCTCTGACTGCTTCCTTCGGCGAGAATGTCACCTTCGATTTCCAGAATGCACAGGGCGATTCCGCTACCTGCGCTACCATCACCAACGGCTTCGTTTCCTCTGGTGTGGATCTGATCATGGCCAATGCTACGCCCGCTCTGCAGGCTGCACAGTCTGCTACCGACAGCATTCCGGTGCTGGGCACCTCTGTTACCGAGTACGGTGTGGCTCTGGGCCTGACCGATTTCGACGGCACCGTGGGCGGCAACATTTCCGGCACCTCTGATTTGGCCCCGCTGGATCAGCAGGCTGAGATGATCGTGGAGTGGATGCCGGAGGCCAAGAAGGTTGGCCTGCTGTACTGCTCTGCTGAGGCAAACAGCCAGTATCAGGTGGATGAGGTCCAGAAGTATCTGGAGGAAAAGGGTGTCACCGTTACCCAGTACGCTTTCTCTGATTCCAACGACCTGTCCTCTGTCTGCCAGAAGGCTGCCGACGAGAACGACGCACTGTATGTGCCCACCGATAACACTGTTGCTGCAAACACCGGCATTGTGGACGGCATCTGCCGCCCGGCCAAGAAGCCCGTGTTCGCTGGCGAAGAGGGCATCTGCGCCGGCTGCGGCGTGGCTACCCTTTCCATCAGCTACTACGATCTGGGCTACACCACTGGTGAGATGGCAGTGAAGATCCTGAACGGCGAGGCTGATATCTCCACCATGCCCATCGAGTACACCGATGTGACCAAGAAGTATAACAAGACTATCTGCGACGATCTGGGCCTGACCGTTCCCGACGGCTACGAGGAGATCGAGGGCTAAAATACTCCGGGAAACCAAACAGAAAATCAGCGGAGAAGGGTAAAAAGTGCTCTTCTCCGCTTTCCCGTATCAAACGGGAAGTAAAAAAGTGTAACGTTTAGGAGGAATTGTTTTGGAAATCATTGCAAGACTGGCAAACCTGCCGGGCGCTTTGCCGGGTGCCTGTGCACAGGGCCTTATCTGGGGTATCATGGCCATTGGCGTGTACCTGACCTACCGTATTCTGGATGTGGCCGATCTGACCGTGGACGGCTCCTTTGGCACCGGCGGTGCAGTGTGCGTCATGTGCCTGCTGTCCGGCCAGAACGTCTGGGTCTCCCTGCTCATGGCGCTGCTGGCAGGCCTGCTGTCCGGCTTCGTCACCGGTGTCCTGCACACATTTATGGGCATTCCGGCCATCCTTGCCGGCATCCTGACCCAGCTTTCGCTGTATTCCATTAACCTCAAAATCATGGGCAAGGCCAATCAGGCCATCAACGTGGACAAGTACAACCTGTTGATCTCCCTGCGCTGGGTCAAGGAGTTCGCTCTCCACAACCCTATCGTTATGATCATCATTGTCACAGCGGTGCTGATCGGCATTCTGTACTGGTTCTTCGGCACCGAGCTGGGCTGTGCCATCCGTGCCACCGGCTCTAACCCCGCCATGTCCCGTGCGCAGGGCATCAACACCAACTTCAATATCGTGCTGGGTCTGGCTGTGTCCAACGGTCTGGTGGCGCTGTCTGGCGCTCTGCTGAGCCAGTATCAGGGCTTTGCAGATGTCGGCATGGGCCGTGGCGCGATCGTCATTGGTCTGGCTGCTGTCATCATTGGCGAGGCTCTGTTCAGCCGCATCTTCCACAACTTTGCACTCAAGATGGTTTCTGTCTCTCTGGGTGCCATCATCTACTACATTGTCATTCAGCTGGTGCTGACTCTGGGTTTCGATGCCAACCTGCTCAAGCTGCTGAGTGCTTCTGTGGTGGCTGTTTTCCTTGCCGTGCCGTACTGGAAGGGCAAGTACTTCTCGAAGCCGGTGAAGAAGGCAAAGGAGGATGCAAAAAATGCTTGAGATCCAGAATGTTTCCAAGACCTTTAACGCTGGCACGGTCAACCAGAAAACTGCCCTGAACGGCCTGAACCTGAAGCTGAACGAGGGCGATTTCGTTACCGTGATCGGCGGCAACGGTGCAGGCAAATCCACCATGCTGAACGCAGTTGCCGGTGTGTGGCCGGTGGACGAAGGCAAGATCATTATTGACGGTGTGGATGTGACCCGCCTGAGCGAGCATCAGCGTGCCGCTTACATCGGCCGCGTGTTTCAGGACCCCATGACCGGCACTGCTGCCACCATGCAGATCGAAGAGAACCTTGCCCTGGCTGCACGCCGCGGCAAGCCCCGCACCCTGCGCATTGGCATTACCAAGGCAGAGCGCGAGCAGTACCGTGAACTGCTCAAGACGCTGGACCTGGGTCTGGAAGACCGCCTGACGGCCCGTGTGGGCCTGCTTTCCGGCGGCCAGCGTCAGGCACTGACCCTGCTGATGGCTACCATGAACAAGCCCAAGCTCCTGCTGCTGGACGAGCACACCGCTGCGCTGGACCCCAAGACCGCGCTCAAGGTGCTGACCCTCTCGGCCAAAATCGTGGAGGAAAACCATCTCACCACCATGATGATCACCCACAACATGAAGGATGCCATTAAGTATGGCAACCGCCTGATCATGATGTACGAAGGCCATATCATCTATGATGTTTCCGGTGAGGAAAAGAAGAACCTGCACGTCTCCGACCTGCTGGCAAAGTTCCAGATCGCCAGCGGCGGCGAGTTTGCAAATGACCGCATGATTCTGTCCTGATAAATTACAAGGTTAAAATGCAAAACGCCTGTCCCGGAAAAAACCGGGACGGGCGCTTTTTATGTATGTTTACCAATTCAAGAGCAAGGCACAATCATCAATCTTTTTTGTCAATCGGGGAAATAATCGCTGTCGATACGTTTGATATAATAGGTCTTCTCAACGGATACACCAATACTGTATTCGATCATCAAAGTGGTCAGTTTTTGCCCGTCTACAAGAATGATATGCTGTGCATTGGCAAAATCTTTAGCACCTTGAGAAAATTTGGCTGTTGTAATGAATAGCCCTTTCTCAATCTTCGGCGGTCCCATCATAGCTCCAGCAAATTTTTGTAATTCCGGTTTCCCAATCGTAGTGCTGGGATCCCAGCGTTTTGCCTGAATATAAATCAAGTTAAATCCAAGTTTGTCCTCATGAATGATGCCGTCAACACCGCCGTCTCCGCTGTACTTTGTAACAAAACCATCGCCATAATCCATGGCTTTCATTAAATCAACAACCAACTGTTCAAAGAATGCCGGAGACTGCTGCATAACCTCGGAAAGTAAATCATCTGCAAGCTGCTCGTTGATGAGGGAATAAGTGCGCTCCAGAGTTTCCTGCGGAGTATCTGACACAGTTGAAGAAGGCGTTCCGTCCAAAGCAGAAGGAGTTGCTATAGAAGACCCACTTACAAATGCAGAGAAGGCAGGATACCTGTTCTTGAGAAGATCATTTGTAATTTGAACACCACTTGCTAATAGGTTCAGGCCTTCTTTCGTAATAATATAGATGCCGCGTCGTGGAGAATCAATCAAACCTGCCTTTTTTAGATAAGTTTTTGCCCAGTTGACGCGATTATCAAAGGTGGGCTGGCGTTGGCTTGGAAGCCGCTCGGCAAGTTCTTCTGTGGTTAATTGAAGCTTTTGAGAGATGATTTTCTTTACATCTTTTGAAGAATGCGGGGCACCGTCCTGAATTGCAAAGAGGAACAGCGAGTAAAGTTCATTATATTTTGGAATAGCCATTTTTTCAAACCTCACACCTTGGAAAAGCTCAGCACACATTCGCAATGCCGTGTTCTTGGAAATAGATCCACCGGCTGCACCTTCTCTGCGTGATATCCATTTTGTTCCAGCCATGCAGCATCTCTTGCGGCGGTGGCGGGGTTGCAGCTGACGTAGACCACCCGGCGGGGAGACATGCGCACGACAGCGGAAAGGGTGGCTTCGTCGCAGCCCTTGCGGGGCGGGTCCAGCATTACGATGTCCGGGTGAAGGCCCTCAGCGGCAAGGCGGGTGGCGGCCTGACCGGCATCTGCGCAGAAAAATCGGCTCTTTGCGGCCACATCTGCACCCATGCGGGCAGCGTTAGCCTTGGCACTTTCAATGGCTTCCGGTACGATCTCCACACCGATCAGCTCACGGCAGTGCGCTGCCATGGAAAGACCAATGGTGCCCATGCCGCAGTAGAGGTCCAGCAGCAGGTCGTCCGGGGTAAGCTGAGCATACTGGGCGGCAATGCCGTAAAGCTGCTCGGCAGCAAGGGTATTGACCTGATAGAAGGAAAGCGGGCCAAGCTGCACCGGAACACCGCACAGGGTGTCTTCAATATACCCCTGCCCATACAGGGTGTGGGTCTCGGTGCCAAGGATCACGTTGGTGTTTTTAGCATTTACGTTCAGCAGGATCGTGGTGATCTCTGCAAATTGAGCTTTCAGCCGGGTGCAAAGCTCTTCAGCGGAGGGCAGCTTGGCACGGGTGCAGACAAGGCAGACCATGATCTGGCCACTGTGAGCGCCGCGCCGCAGAAAGATATGACGCACAAGGCCCCTGCCGGTCTCCTCGCTGTACGGCTGGATGCCCTTTTCTGCAAAAAAAGCGCACAATACGTTGCCGATCTCATTCAGCACACCGGGCTGCAGGCGGCAGTCCGGGCAGGGGACGATACGATGGGTGCGCCCGGCGTAGAAGCCGATACAGGGCTTGCCGCTTTTGTCCACGCCCACCGGGAACTGCACCTTATTGCGGTAGCGGTTCACTTCCGGCGAACCCACAATGGGCAGCACAGGCACATCCAATCCTCCGATGCGGGCAAAGGCATCTGCAACATTCTCCTGCTTGGCGCGCAGCTCGGCAGCATAGTCCAGATGCCGCAGGCTGCAGCCGCCGCAGGGGCCTGCCACGGCACAATCCACCGGGATACGGTCCGGCGAAGGAGTGAGCACCTCGTCCAGAATACCGAAGGCGTAGCGCTTGCAGTCCTTAACGATGCGCACCCGGGCTTCGTCGCCGGGGGCGGCACCGGGAATAAACACGGTCTCACCGTCTGGGCTGTGTGCTACGCCGCTGCCATCGCTGGAAAGACGCTCTACGCGCAGGGTGAGAACTTGATTTTTCTGTAAGGGCATGAAGGGTCTCCTTTACTGGTGGTCAGGGCCGTCGGCGGGAGCATCAGCCTGCGCCGCAAAATACTTGCTGGGCGGCACGCCCTTGGCGCGCTTGAATACCCGCGAGAAATAGAACTGGTCAAAGAAGCCTACCGACACCGCGACCTCGGCAATGGAAAGGTTGCCTGCGCGCAGCAGCTTGCAGGCTTCGTTGATGCGGTATTCGGTAAGATAATCGATGGGGCTTTTGCCTACGTTCAGCATGAACACGCGGTACAGGTGACTGCGGGAGACACCTACGCTTTTTGCCACATCATCAATGGAAATATCGTGTGAATAATTGAACTGGATGTACTTGATGGCGTTGAGCACATACTGGCTGGAAGAGGAAGCCGTGTGCGGTTTGCCAGCGCTGGTCTCCTTCATCAGAGAAGCGATGAAGAGATAAAGGTAGCCCACCATGGCGGCTTCATCCTGCGGCTGCAGCCCGCGGGAGGAATAAATGTTGGCCAGAGCGGCACGCATCCCATCGGGGTCGTGGGTGTGATGCACCGGCGAGTCGTCGGTGAAGGGGAGCTGCGCGGCCAGTTTGTGGGCACACGCACCGTTGAAGCCTACCCAGCTGTACTCCCAAGGCTGCTGCTCATCGGCAGTATACCGGATCAGCTGGCTTGGCCGGGCAAAAAACAGCTGACCCTGGCTTACTTCCCAGGTGCGCCCGCCCACCTCGAATACGCCCTTGCCAGAAAGTACCAGATGGATCAGGTAATGGTCGCGGATACCCGGCCCCCATGTTTGGCCCGGAGCACAGCGTTCGATGCCGCAATTGAAGATAGAAAGCTCAATATTATTGGTATAATTTTGTTTGAAGGATTGCTTATATACATCTGCCATAGCCGCGTTTCCTCCGCTCTGTCACGTTGCGGGCAGCTTTGTGCCCGATCTTTGGTATAGTATACCACACATCTGCCCGCAAATTCAACAAAAGTACATCTTATTCTTTGAACTGGGTGCCAAAATTCGCGTTTTTTCAGCGTTGGAAATTGAAAAAAGCGGTTGGATGCATTACAATAGACGTAACATACCCATCTATCCCAAAGCAGCATATTGAGGGAGGAATCGTTATGGCAAACAGTGCGCAGCTCCGAAATGAGATCGCGGCGGGCAAATGGGACGATAAGCTCCGGGCACTGTATGGCGATGCGGCGCAGGAGATCTGCCGGCAGCGGGCACGCTACTGTGCTGCGCTGGAACAGTTTGAGCTGTACTTTGGGCCGGGCAGGCAGGTGCAGGTTTATTCGGCACCGGGCCGCGCAGAGCTGGGCGGCAACCACACCGACCACCAGCACGGTTATGGCCTTGCGGCGGCTGTCACGCTGGATCTTGTGGCCGTGGCTGCGCACAATACAGACGGCTACGTGCGGGTCAAATCCCGCGGGTTCAACAAGCTGGATGTGATCGACCTGACCGTGGAGGGGCCGCAGGAAGGGGAGAGCACCCACTCGGCCAGCCTGATCCGCGGCATTGCCGAGGGCTTCCGCGCGGCAGGCAAAGCGGTGGGCGGCTTTGATGCATACACGGCCAGTGATGTGCTGCGCGGCAGCGGCCTTTCCAGTTCTGCTGCCTTTGAAATGGGCATGGCTGCCATCTGGAACGGAGAATATGGCTGCGGTCTGGCCCCGGCGGAGCTGGCAAAGATCTGTCAGTATGCGGAGAATACCTATTTTGGCAAGCCCAGCGGCCTGCTGGATCAGCTGACCAGCGCAGTGGGCGGCATTATCTTTGCGGATTTTGCAGACCCCCAGCAGCCGGTTCTGGAAAAGATCCACGCCGACGGCCTGCTGCCGCCGGGCATGAGCCTGTGCGTTACCGATACGCGCGGCAGCCACAGCGAATTGACCGGTGAGTTTGCAGCCATCCGGCAGGAGATGGAGCAGATCGCAGCGTTTCTTGGCAAAAAGGTGCTGGGACAGGTGACGGAGAGCGCATTCTGGGCAGCACTGCCTGCGCTGCGCAAAGCCTGCGGCGACCGCGCGGTGCTGCGCGCCATCCACTATTTTGAAGAGAACGCTCGCACCCTTGCCCAGAGGGACGCGCTGCAGGCCGGGCAGTTTGCTGCCTTTGCAGCGCTGGTGCTGGAAAGCGGACGCGCATCCTTTGCGCTATGCCAGAATGTCTACTGCAGCACCGATGTGCGGCATCAGGGGCTTTCGGTGGCACTGGCGCTGAGCCAGAGTATCCTGCAGGGCAGCACGGGAGCCTGGCGGATGCAGGGCGGCGGCTTTGCAGGCACCATTCAGGCGTATGTTCCCCAGAGCCTGCTGGAACGCTATCACAGCGAGATCGAGCGGGTATTCGGCAAGGGCAGCTGCTACATTCTGCGTCTGCGGGAGCAGGGGGCAGTGAAAGTGATCTGAAAACAAAAACGCATCTGCAAGATTTTGCAGATGCGTTTTTTGCTATGCTTTATACTGCTGGGAAAGTTCAGAAAACCGATTTCGGGCCGGGAGCGGACTGAGCCTGCTCTTTCTCTTCTTCCCGGCGCTGCTGATCCGAGATATACTGCACCATGTCCCGCTCCTCGTGGGAAAAATGGAACAGGTCTGCGATGGTATCGTAGGCGCTCACCACGAAGTTGAAGCCTGTCTTTACCACATTGAACAGCAGCATGGGCACAAAGGTGAAAGAAAGTGAGATCAATCCGCCGCTAAAGAAAAGATCGTCCAGACGCAGATTGCTGAAGAAAAGATCCAGCGCATCGCCCAGCGGCCCGCCGCCGGAAATACTGCGCAGCTCTTCTTCGGAAACAGAAATGTATGAATGCGGCATCTGAAGGTTTTTCATGGAGAAAGCTCCTTTCTGACAAGATCGTTCCGGGAATGGAATCAAACTCAGGCTGCGGCGGTTCCCTCGGCCTGAGCGGCATCAAAGCTCGGCATGGGGTTCACGATCTGATCGTAGATGCTTGTAACGGTACGAATGACGTTCATGACCTGCGAATAGACATAGACACCGGCCAGACCGGCAACGCCCACAGAAGCGATACGGCTCCAGGTGTTCATCTTATCCCAGGTGTGATAGAAGGTGCCGGACAGGCTCAGACCATTCGACAGACCGGACTGCACACGGCCTGCGATGTACCGGAAGGAATAGTTGCTCATCAACACGAACAGGTTGATCGCTGCATTCTGGCAGAATGTAGCAAACTGATCGGTGTTGAAATAAATATCGTGATTAAAGGCTGAGCCAAGGTAGATGGACTGACCGCCATCCAGATAGGTCATTTCTTCTTCGGAGATAACGGCATAGGAAGCCGGTAAAAGCATGGTATTCTGATTGGGATGATCCATGGTGGAAGAACTCCTTTCCGTAGTGGAATCTGCACAAAGGCAGACAATAATACTATCTGAATTGTAACATAACTGTGTCCAAATAACAAGAGCAGAGATGCGCAAAATCATGATACATTTGTGAATAAACTGTTACAGAAAGGCGGCAAAATCACGGATGTCAGCCCAAAAATGCGCAATATGTCCATAATCTGGTCCTGAAAAAATGTTCTGTAGAAAAAGCAAAAGCGCCTGCACATTCCGGGTGCAGACGCTTTTATGGGGAGAAAATGATCGGGGAATTACTGTGCCCGTTCGTAGAGCACGGTCAGCTGCGCGATGTGCCCGGCCAGTGCTTCCGGCAGGGGACAGGTGAGCCGCCACTGCCAGTTGGAGCCTTGGGTGCTGGGAGTGTTGATGCGGGCCTCACTGCCCAGATGCAGCCAGTCCGCCAGAGGAATCACAGCGGTATCCGATACACTGGCAAGGCAGGCACAGATCATGGCCTCGGTCAGCTCTTCCGGCTGGCAGCGCAGGTAGCGGCAGGCATAGGCCACATCCTCGGCACTGGCGTTGGTACGCCAGCCTTCGGCGGTCACATTGTCGTGGGTGCCGGTGTACACCACGCTGTTGCGGTGGTAGGTGTGGGGCAGGTAATTGCCGGATTCCCGGCTGTCAAAGGCAAACTGCATGATCTTCATGCCCGGGTAGCCGCTGGCGGAAAGCATGGCCTTGACCTCCGGGGTCAGGTAGCCAAGATCCTCGGCAATGATGCCGCCCTCGCCAAGGTTTTCGTGCATGGCGTTGATAAAATCGAGGTCAGGGCCTTTTTCCCAGTGACCGCCCGCCGCCGTTTTGTTCCCGGCGGGAATGGAGTAATAGCTCTCGAAGCCGCGGAAGTGGTCGATGCGCACCACATCGTAAATGGAGGTGGCGTGCTTCATGCGCTGCTTCCACCACGCAAAGCCGGTGGCTTTGTGAACAGGCCAGTCGTACAGCGGATTGCCCCATAGCTGACCATCCGCTGCAAAGGCATCCGGCGGGCATCCGGCAACCTGCGTCAGGTGCATCTGGCCATCGGTCTGGAACAGTTCCGGGTGGGTCCACAGATCGCTGGAATCCGGGCTGACATAGATGGGAATATCGCCCACCAGACGGACGCCCTTGCCGTTGGCGTAAGCCTTCAGGGCGTTCCACTGGGTGTAGAAGAAGAATTGCACCGCCTTGTAGTAATCCACCGCACCGGCGAGACGCTGTTTTGCGGCAGCAATGGCTTCCGGTTTGCGGCAGCGCAGGTCATCCGGCCAGTCGGCAAGGCCGGCCTGCCCCTGTTCGGCCTTGACAGCCATAAACAGGGCGTAATCCTCCAGCCAGAAGCTCTGCGCCTCGCAGAAGGCTTCATAGGAGGGGGAGGGGGCAGCCAGCAGGCGGTCGGCTGCCTTTTTCAGGATCACAGGCCGCTCGTTGTACAGTGCGCCGTAGTCGATGGGGCCTACAGGCCGTGCGGCGGGCACTTCATCGGCCGTCAGCAGACCGACGTCGGCCAGCAGGCGGTAGTCAATGAAGTAGGGGTTACCGGCAAAGGCGGAAAAGCTCTGATAAGGGCTGTCGCCGTAGCCGGTGGGGCCGATGGGCAGGATCTGCCAGTAGGTCTGCTTTGCATCGGCCAGAAAATCCACGAATGCAAAGGCCTCTTTTCCCAGCGTACCGATGCCAAAAGGCCCCGGCAGACTGAAAACGGGCATCAAAATGCCGCTTGCACGCATAGTGTGCGCACCTCCTTAGCCCTTCACGGCACCTGCAACCACGCCCTCAATGATGTACTTCTGGCAGGTGATGTACAGGATGATGATGGGGATGATGGCAATGATGATGCAGGCCATCATGGGAGCCAGCTCCACACGGCCGTAGCCGCCGCGGAAGTACTGGATGGCCATGGGAATGGTGCGGTATTTCTTGATGTCCAGCACCAGAGTGGGCAGCAGGTAGTCATTCCACACCCACATGGTCTCGAGGATGGCGGTGGAGATCATGGTGGGCTTGAGGATGGGGAATACGACCTTGAAGAAGATCTGAATGGGGTTGCAGCCGTCGATCATGGCCGCTTCCTCAATTTCCATGGGCACGCTCTTCATGAAGCCGGTGAACATGAACACGGCCAGACCGGCACCGAAGCCCAGATAGATGATGCAGATGTTCCACGGGGTGTTCAGATTGAGCTGATCAGCGGTCTTGGACAGGGTGAACATGACCATCTGGAAGGGCACGACCATGGAGAACACGATCAGCAGGTTCATGAACTTGCTCAGCTTATTGTTCACGCGGGTGAGGTACCAACCGGTCATGGAGCAGCACAGCAGGATCAGCGCCACACTGGTAACGGTGATGACAAGGCTGTAGCCAAGGCTGGAAAGGAAGCCCATCTTGGTGACACCGTAAATGTAGTTGCTCAGGCCCGCAAAGGTCTCGGCGGTGGGCAGCTTGAACACGGTGGAGGTGGTAAAGCTGCCCTCGATCTTCAAGCTGTTCAACAGGATCAGCACGATGGGGTAGATCCACAGAAGACTCAGCAGCGTCATGATGACGGTGAGGATGTTATCCCACATTTTTTTCTGTTTAGGCATTACTGCTGCACCTCCTTGGAACGGGTAAAGTGGAGCTGGATCAGAGAAATGACCACGACGATCAGGAAGAACACCACAGCCTTCGCCTGACCAATGCCCTTCCACTGGGCACCGGAACGGCCATAGAAGGTGTTGTAGATGTTCAGGGCCAGCATTTCACTGGCGTTGGCGGGTTCGCCTGCGGTCAGGGCAACGTTCTGGTCGAACAGTTTGAAGCTGTTGGTCAGGGTCAGGAAGGTGCAGATGGTCACGCTGGGCATGACCATGGGAATTTTGATCTTGAACAGGATCTCGCGGTCGTTGGCACCGTCGATCTTGGCGGCTTCGATCAGGTCGCCGGGCACGCTCTGCAGGCCGGCAACGTAAATGATCATCATGTAGCCGATCTGCTGCCAGCACATCAGGATGACCAGACCGACGAAACCGGCCTTGGCATCCAGCGCCAGCAGAGGTTTCTGCAGGTTGGCCAGCACACCGTTGAGCAGGATCTGCCAGATGTAGCCCAGCAGGATGCCGCCGATCAGGTTGGGCATGAAGTAGACGGTACGGAAGATGTTGGTGCCGCGGATGCCGCGGGTGAGCACCAGCGCAATGGCAAAGGCGCAGACGTTGATGAGCACGGTGGATACTACAGTGAACGCTGCGGTAAAGCCGAAGGCGTGCAGGAAGGTGGAATCCTGAAATACGTTGATGTAGTTCTGGATGCCCACAAAGGTGGTCTTGCTAACAGTAGTGAACCGCTGGAACGAAAGGTAAATGCCCCAGATGAAGGGCCAGATAAAGCCGATGATGAACGCGAGCAGCGTGGGCAGCACGAACACCGGCCAATATTTGCTGATGGCTTTTTGCATGATGTACCTCCTATATGCGGAGTGGTTAACAAAAAAGGGGAGGCGGGGCGAACTTCTTCGCCCGCCTCCCTGTTCAGTTCTTTTTTATAGACCGATCAGGAGCTTAGCCGTTTGCCAGCTTGTATTCCTTAGCCCAGCCATCAACGAAGGCGGTCACAACGCCGTCCCAGTCGCCGGTGCCTGCTGCGTAAGCGGTCAGAGCGCTGCCCACGCCGTTCTTCCACTCCTCGGAAGGCATGGTGGAGAAGCACCAGTCCACACTGGTCTTGCCGTCGGCCACATACTGGTTTGCAATGGTGATCAGGGGGTTGGTGGAGTCCTTAGCCTTCTTGAAGGGGATGACGAAGCCCATCTTGTCAGCCATCGCGCTGGTGCCGGCCTCAGAGGTGACGCACCAGTACAGGAAGTCCAGAGTAGCCTGAATATCGGCATCAGAAGAGTTGTTGTTCACGCACCAGAAGTTCTCGGAACCGGTGCACAGGCCCTGATTCTCCTCGCCATCCACGCCGATGTAGATGGGCAGCATACCCAGGTTGTCGTCGCCCAGATCCTTCACGTCATTGTAAGCCCAAGTGCCGTTCTGGTAGAACACAGCCTTCTTGCCCACAAACTCAGCCACAGCGTCGTTGCCGGTCTTGGAAGCCAGCAGGGTGGGGTCACAGGTGGAATCGGTGATGTACAGATCCCAGATCTGCTTGTAGTTGTCCAGATAGGTGCCCTTGATGGCGTCGGTAGAGCTGATGCCGTCTGCCTTGTACTCGTAGTAGATGGGCAGGTTTGCCAGATGGGTCTTGAAGCGCCAGTCAGAAGAACTGTCCATGCCGGCAGAAGTGAAAGCACCGTCCACGCCCAGCTCAGCCTTGCGTGCCTGAATATCGTCAGCGACCTTCTTCAGATCGGCAAAGCCCTTGATGTCGTCCTGCGTGTAGCCGGCGGCGGTCAGCAGTTCCTTGTTGTAGATGATGCCGTAGGTCTCGAGGACGTAGGCGATGGCAGCCACAGCGTCGCCATCCTTCAGTGCGAAAGAGTCGCTGGTCAGCTCACCGTACAGCTGGCTGCCGGACAGATCGTAGCAGTAATCCTTCCAGTTTGCCAGACCAACAGGGCCGTTCACCTGGAACAGGGTGGGAGCCTCGCTCTTCTCCATCTCGCTCATCAGGGTGGTCTCGTACTGGCCAGAAGCGGCGGTGACAACGGTCACAGGCACGCCGGTCTCCTTGGTGTACTCAGCGGCCAGATCCTGCCAATCCTGATCCTGCTCGGGCTTGAAGTTCAGGTAGTAGACCTTGCCGTCTGCCTTTGCAGCGGTGCTGGAAGCAGCGGTAGAACTGGCAGCAGAGGAAGCGGTGCTGCTGGAGGAGCCGCCGCAGGCAGCCAGACCCAGAGCAGCGGCGGAAACGCCAGCGGCCTTCAGGAAGTTACGACGAGTAATCATTTTCTTCATAATAAGTTCTCCTTCTTATTAAAAATAAACTATTTCAAAATCTCCGTCCCCTGACGGAGGGAAAACAAAATTTAAATCGCCCTCACGCTCTCACCCTGCTGCAGCTCCGGCTGCAAGGTGATGGTCTGGGCCGGTGCACCGTGCTCGATCTGCCGCACCAGCAACTCAATGCTCTGCAGCGAGATCTGTTCACTGGGCTGCACAACGGTAGTCAGAACAGGCACACAGTAACGGGACATCGTGATGCCGTCAAAGCCGATCACCGAGACATCCTCCGGCACCCGCAGCCCGGCGCTCACCAACGCGCGGATGGCACCTAAGGCGATCACATCACTCATGGCGAACAGGGCGGTGAAGTCGGCCCGGCGGGCCAGCAGGCTGTTCACGGCGTGATAGGCAGACTCAAAATCGTAGTTGGACAGGCCGTACAGCTTGTCGCTGAACAGGATGCCTGCGTCCTGCATCGCCTGCTGTGCACCCTCGCGGCGCATCACGCTGGGATAACTGGTGACCGGACCACCCAGCACTGCGATCTTACGATGCCCTTGCTGGATGAGGTAGTCCACAGCAGTGTAGGCTGCAGCGCGGTCATCCACGCCCACCATGGAAAGATTGGGAAAGTCCAGCTCGTCGGAGACCAGTGTGGTCAGCACCGAGGGGACTGTGATGTTGGCAAAGCCTTTTTTGAAGTTGGCTACGCTGCCGCCCAGAAAGATCATGCCTTTGGGCTTGATCTCCCGCAGGATCTTTTCGGCGGCATCGACCTCGTTGGCGTTTTCATCCAAATAGGAAACGATGCCATTGTAACCATACAGGGTGGCGGCCCGCTGCAGCTGGACTAAGAAGTCCGAGAAGAAGAGATTGCGGGTGCCTTTGACCACGAACACCAGACTGCGGGACTGCTGGATCTTCAGCTGCCGTGCATTGGTGTTGGGCACGAACCCGGCCTCCCGCATTACCTTGAGTACATGCTCCTTGGTCTCGGGCCGGACATCGGGCCGGTCGTTGATGACACGAGAAATGGTGCTTACCGAGCAGCCGCTGATCCGGGCAATGTCCTTAATGGTCAGATTCGGCATTTTGTCGGAGTACCTCACTTTCGGTAATAGATTCGGGAACGTTGTCGGGAACGTTTTCAGTGGCTATAGTATGGCATAATTTGCATAAAAAATCAATAACCAAAAAGTGTTTTCGTGAAAATTGCATAGCATTCTGAGCTGCTTTTGTGCAGATTGAATTGCGCGCAAATCAAAATGTACCGACAGTTCCGCAAATTCCCGGTATAAATCAGAAACAACCGGTAAAACCGTACCGATTTGTAACTTTTCAACATAGAGCAGTGGTTTTATAAAAGGAGAAAGAAAAAAAGCAATGCCCGGCAGATAACACAGCCTGCCGGGCATTGCATGGTTTTGAAATGGTTTATCCGCTTTTTCAAAAATACGGGTGCTGATAGGGTTCGGGTTCCGGGCCGCAGTACAGGCCAAACGCATCGCAGATCCAGTAGCTGCCGTCCTCCATGGGCACGCGGCACCACTGGTGGCTGTACTGGTTCTCGTTCACATGCTCATATGGGATGCCCAGAATGTCCAGACACAGAGCGGTGGCCCGGGCACACCCGGCACAGGATGCTGTGCGCAGTACAAAATAACCGTAGGGGTCGTTGTAATGGTTGGCTTCCATAGAGTAAGCCATGGAGCCATCATCCACCACCGCACGCAGGGCAGAGGCAATGCCGTAAAGCTGATCTTCCCGGCTCATGAGCGCCAGCGGTGTGACCACCTTCAGCGCTTCCTGATATGCCTGCGCAAACTCCTCATCGGTGCATTTGCGCTTGAGAGACTTGTAGTGGGCCAGCTTGTTGATGGCCACCGGCGACCAGACGGAAGAAAACTGCGCTTCGGTCAAAGAAAGCTCGTCATCACCGGCAATGCCGTCCGCAGAAGGCTTGCGGCCTTCGTCAATGCCGTGATCCAGATAATGACGCAGCAGTACACCCTCGTCATTGCCGCATACGGCCGCAACATCCGGATACTGTGCAGCGTAGTATGCTGCATCAAAGGTAGAAAGCGCAGCAGCGGAAAGACCGGTCTGTGCGGCCAGTAGCACACCGGCCGTCAGCGCCGCAAGTCTAAGATACCGTTTTTTCATGACAAAAACCTCCTCAAAAAAGAATAAAACGCCTCCTGAGCTCAGTATAGCACATCCGGGCCGGAAGAAAAAGACAAAAAAGCGCTCCCACCTTGTCATCGGTGAGAGCGCTTTGCTGATTGCTGATTATTTTGATTGAGTTGATTCTTTAAAGATTAGTCACTGACGTAGGGCATCAGAGCAACGTGACGAGCACGCTTGATGGCGATGGTCAGTGCGCGCTGATGATAAGCGCAGGTGCCGGTCACACGGCGGGGAATGATCTTTGCACGCTCAGAGACGTACTTACGCAGACGGGGCACGTCCTTGTAATCGATGGTGTCGATACGATCGACACAGAAGCTGCAAACCTTCTTGCGGCCGCGACGCATGGGGCGTGCGGGGCGAGAGCCTTCGGTTCTTTCAAAAGCCATTGCTTATTACCTCCTATTGGATTTTTAACGGATTGACCGTTTCGTGTCAGAACGGCAGGTCGTCGCTGTCGTCGATGACGGCGAAGTCGTCTGCATTGCCGGCAGAGTAGCTGGGAGCTGCCTCCACAGCGGCCGGGCGGGCAGGCGCTGCGTTCTGGTAGGCGGGAGCAGAATGATTCTGATAATTTGCTCCGCCGCCTGCATTGCTGTTTTTGGAGCCTGCAAAGTTGATATTGTTGGCTACCACTTCCACAGCGGTGCGGTTGTTGCCGTTCTTATCCTGATACTGGCGGGTCTGAAGACTGCCTTCAATGGCGATCAGACTGCCCTTCTGGAAATACTTGCAAACAAACTCGGCCTGCTGACGCCATGCAACGATATCGATGAAATCGGCCTGACGCTGCTCGCCCTGACGCGCAAAATTGCGGTCACAGGCAATGCGGAAGCTGCACACATTGATACCCTGCGGGGTGGTGCGCAGTTCGGGATCCGCCACAAGACGGCCCATGATGGCAACAACATTCAACATTTTACGGTCTCCCTTTCTGTCACAGAAGAATTACTCCTCGTGAGCAATGATCAGGCTGCGCATAACACCTTCAGTGATCTTGTACACACGGTCCAGCTCAGCAGGGAAGCTGGGCTCGCTGGTGAAGTCGATCACGGTGTAAACGCCTTCCTCCTCGTCGTTGATGGGGTAGGCCAGACGGCGCTTGCCCCACTCGTCGATGGAATCGATCGTACCGTTAGCCTCGATCAGGGACTTGAACTTACCAACCAGAGCGGCGGTAGCCTCCTCGTCGAGAGCGGCGCTGGTAATCAGCATGGTTTCGTACTTTGCCATTTTGTAGCACCTCCTTTTGGACTTAAGGATCCTGCAATCACAGGACCAAGGGTACACACAAAACGCGGCATCGCGCCTTGTGTGCGGCGTGTCTGTTCAGACAGCAATTTATTATAGCAAGCTGTGTGGATCCTGTCAAGCTTTTTCCGAAAAAAGATATAATAAAAAATATTTTGATTTTTTTGTGAAAGAGGAATATAATATAGTGGCTTTCAGAGGATGAACGGCAGGGCAGCCGGGGATCGGCCGTCTCTCTGCTCTCTGTTATCCGTCTTCGAAAGGAATGTATATATGGTTCTGGGAATTTTATAGTAAAGGAAGGATTCTTTGTGTATTCGGTTTTCCGTAACCTGGCAATCATCATCCTCAGCGCAAAGTTCTTTGGTCTGGTGGCCCGCAAGTGCAAGGCCCCGCAGGTGGTGGGTGAGATCCTTGCCGGTTTGATCATCGGCCCCTGTGTGCTGAATCTGGTGCAGACCAGTGATGCCATCTCCACCTTTGCGGAGATCGGCGTGGTCATGCTGATGTTCACCACGGGCCTTGGCACCAATCTGAAGGAACTGATCAAAGCCGGCCCCATCGCCACCCTGGTCGCCTGCGTGGGCGTAGCCGTTCCGCTGGTGGGCGGCACCCTGCTGTACAGTGCGTTCTACGGCTTCTCTGCCGTGGGCAGCCCTGAGTTCTACCGTGCCCTGTTCATCGGCACCATCATGACGGCCACCAGCGTGTCCATTACGGTGGCAACCCTGCAGGAGCTGGGCCACCTGAAGAGCTTTCTCGGCACCACCATCGTCAGTGCCGCCGTCATTGATGATGTCATCGGCATCGTAGTCCTCACCTGCGTACTGGGCGCAAGCTCCGGCACCGGCACGGGTCTGGGCAAGGTGCTCATTAATACGGTGCTGTTCTTTGCCACTGCCGTGGGCGTGGGCGTTGTGGCTCACTTTGCTATGACATGGCTGGACAAGCGCAATCCCCACACCCAGCGCATCACCATCGTGAGCATGGCGTTCTGCTTTGCCATGGCCTACATCGCCGAGGAATACTTCGGCATTGCAGATATCACCGGTGCCTATATCGCCGGTATCGTTCTGTGCACCATGGACGATGCCCCCTACGTGGAGCGCCGCGTGGATATCAGCAATTATATCATTTTTGCGCCCATCTTCTTTGCATCCATCGGCTTGAAGACCGACATCAGCGGCCTGACGCCGGAAATTTTCCTGTTCTGTGTCTGCTTCGTCATTGTAGCACTGATCACCAAGATCATCGGCTGCGGCCTTGCGGCCAAGATCTGCCGCTTCAACTGGGGCGACTCCCTCAAGATCGGCGTTGGCATGATGACCCGCGGCGAGGTGGCACTGATCGTGGCCCAGAAGGGCCTGGATGTCGGCGTGGTGGACTCGGTCTACTTTACCGCTGTGATCCTGCTGATCGTGGTGTCCAGCGTGGCAACTCCGCTGGTGCTCAAGGCACTCTTTACCAAGATGCCGCCGCAGAAGCACCCCAGTCAGGTAAATGGGTAAACAATAAAAAAGATCCTCCGACAGGTCTGCCGGAGGATCTTTTATTTTCAGGATAAGTTACAGTGTCTTGCAGAACTCCTTCAGGTAAGCGCGGAATTCTTCGCCGATCTCCGGATGCTGCAGGGCCAGCTCCACCTGAGCTTCCACCACCTTGAGCTTGTTGCCCATGTCGTAGTGCTTGCCGGTGAACTCTACGGCCGTCATGCCGCCGCGGGTGCGGGCATACTCGGCCATGGCATCGGTCAGCTGGATCTCGCCGCCTGCGCCGGGCTTGGTGTGGGCAAGAATATCGTAGATCTCCGGGGTCAGCAGCACGCGTCCCAGAATGGAGTAGTTGCTGAACTCCTGTCCCTTCTTGGGCTTCTCGATCATGTCGTCCACAAAGAAATAGTTGTCGTGGATGGGGGTGGTCTTCAGGCTGCAGTACCGGCTCACATCTTCCCATGGCACTGCGGAAACGCCTGCCGCCGGGCGGCCGAACTCCTCGTAGGCGCGGATCAGCTGAGCACAGACCGGGTCCTCGCCCCAGATCACGTCGTCACCATAGATCACCACGAAGGGATCATCGCCGGTGAAGGCCTTGGCGGTGTTCACAGCATGGCCCAGACCCAGCGTTTGCTTCTGGCGCACAAAGAGGATGTTTGCCATGTTGGCGATGCCAAGGCACTCTTCCAGCGCCTTTTCCTTGCCGGGCTTTGCCAGCTTTTCTTCCAGCTCAGGGCTGCGGTCGAAGTGATCCTCGATGATGCTCTGGTTGCGGCCCAGAATGATGAGGATATCGGTGATGCCGGAACGGACGGCCTCTTCCACCAGATACTGGATGGCGGGCTTGTCCACGATGGGCAGCATGCCCTTGGGCATAGCTTTGGTGGCGGGCAGCACGCGGGTGCCAAGACCGGCGGCAGGGATGACGGCTTTGGTGACTTTCTTCATCATGATCCATATTCTCCTATTACTATTTTGAAATCCGCAATGCCAGCCTTTGCAGGCGGCATTGCAGATCAGAGCATCCCGGCCAAAGCGTCCAGATTCGGACCCATCAGCACGGTAGCGCAGGCACCCAGCACCATCAGCAGTACAAAGGCACCGATCACACCGGCGATGCTCACGCCGCCCTGCGCAGACAGGACCGCACGGCGCTGGGCAGCGTCCGGGAACTCAGCACGGATGCGCCGGATGCGCTCGGCTGCGCTTTTGCGGTACAGCCACTTGGCGTACAGGGTGCGCAGCATCACCAGCGCAAAGCTGAACACCGTCATAATGCGGGAAAGCACGACGATGGCAGTGCTGCTGATGCCCGCAGTGAGCGGACTGCCGGTGGCCTGCATCATGCTCAGCAGGGTGGGCAGGGCCACCACCAGCTCTGCGGCCAGAAAACCAAAGGCCGGCTTCCACGCCTTGCGGTAGAAGAAATAGAACGGGCCGAACACCAGCGCCGAGAAGCACATGGAAATTTTGGTGTGCTGCAGCTGCATCCGGCTGTAATCGTTCAGGTAGACGGGCGCGGCCTTGCCAATATAATCGTTCCAGTCGCTGTAGGGGATGCCGTCGATCAGCTCTTCCTTGCCAAAGGCCGCCTGCACGTTGCGGCGGGTGGGTTCCTCCACCGTCTGCTGATACTGGCGGTAAAGGTCGTTGTAATCAAAGCGTCCGTCTGCGTCGGTGCCGGGCTGGCTTTGGGTGGGCGGCTCCGGGCACTGGCTCTCCGGCGGAAGAACGGCACCGCAGCAGCGGCAGCGCTCTTCGGTGCGCAGGGTGCGCTCGCCGCAGCTGGGGCAGGTGCGCAGAGCATCGTCTTTGTACGGGAACGTCCATTCATAGCCCGCGCCATGGGCGGGGGTGTGGATGCAGCGGCCAAGCTTTTCGTAGCACTCGCGGTGATAGGGTGCGCCGCAGTCCGGGCAGACCACGATATCATCGGTCAGCGCCAGCGGTCTGCCGCAGCCTTCACAGGGACAGCCATAATATTTCGGCATGATTTCCTCCTGTTGTATGGTTCATACTGGTATTATACTCCCCTGAAAGAGAAAAGAAAAGGTGAAAATCTTCAAAATTCCAGCAGGATAATCCATTTACCCCTTTACTTTAGCATAGATTCTCGGTATACTAATGAAGTATCTGTGTATAAACTGTGTCTTTTGGCAAGTACAAAGGACTTTATCTTATTTATCATTTCGAGAGGGATTTAGAGAATGATCACGATTGACGAACTGAAGGTGCAGCTTGCCGATTACGGCAAGGCGGTCAAGGACTTGGAAGAAGCCCTTGCCATTGATGCCTCCCGCAAGCGCGTGCAGGAGCTGGAGCACACTATGAGCCGCCCCGGCTTTTATGATGATGCAGACCTGAGCAAGAAGGTCTTTGACGAGGTGGGCGACCTGAAGGGCAAGCTGAGCCGCTTTGAAAAGCTGCAGGGCCTGTACGATGATGCCGAGACCATGCTGGAAATGCTGGATGAAGAATACGACCCCGCCATGATCCCCGAAGCAGAGGAGTCTGTGAACGCTGTGGGCAAGGCAGTGGATGAGCTGCAGCTGATGACCATGCTGAACGGTGAGTACGACCACAGCAACGCCATCCTGACCTTCCATGCCGGTACCGGCGGCACCGAGGCACAGGATTGGGCCGAAATGCTGTACCGCATGTACAACAAGTGGGCTTCCAACCACGGCATGACCGTGGAGGTTCTGGATTATCAGGACGGTGATGAAGCCGGCATGAAGAGCGCCTCCATGATGGTGAAGGGTGCCAACGCCTACGGCCTGCTCAAGAGCGAGAACGGTGTGCACCGTCTGGTGCGCGTGTCGCCCTTTGACGCCAACGCCCGCCGCCAGACCAGCTTTGCTTCGCTGGAAGTGATGCCCGAGCTGGATAACACCATTCAGGTGGATATCCGCCCCGAGGACATTGAGATGCAGGTGTACCGTTCCTCCGGTGCAGGCGGCCAGCACATCAACAAGACTTCTTCCGCTGTGCGTCTGATCCACAAGCCCACCGGCGTCGTGGTCAGCTGCCAGACTCAGCGCAGCCAGTTCCAGAACCGTGACTACGCCATGGAAATGCTGAAGGCAAAGCTGTATCAGATCGCAAAGCAGCAGCACATGGATAAGATCGACGACATCAAGGGCGTGCAGAACGAGATCGCATGGGGTCACCAGATCCGCAGCTATGTGTTCATGCCCTACACCATGGTCAAGGATCACCGCACCAACTACGAGACCGGCAATGTGGATGCCGTGATGGACGGCGATCTGGACGGTTTCATCTTCGCATACCTCAAGGCTGCAAGCCGCGGGGAACTGCAGGATACCTGATCTTGAACGTATAAAATGCAAAGGCCGTGCTTCCTTTTATGGAGGCACGGCCTTTTTTGTGTTCTTACGCCAGATCAGGCAGAATGGTATCCCAGAGATTTTCCTCCTGCCGCAGGGCGTTGAAGCAGCAGTCCAAGTACATTTTGTTTGCCGCTGCAAGGATCGTGCTGCGCAGAAGCAGCTTTTCATCTGCGGCATCCACGGCAAGGTCGCGGATCTCCCTGGTGCAGCCGAATACGAATGGCAGGCAGTTTTCCATCTCGTCGCAGAAGTAGTCGTAAGCTGCCCCGGCGGAACAGTGCGCCCGCTGCATTTTAAACAGGGCATCGATGTTTTCCATTGAGAGCACCGTTTTGGAGACTGCAATGTACATCAGGGATGCGATCTGATCGCGGGCGTACTTCTTGCGCACCGGGTGGGACAAAATGCCCTTTTTAACGTAGTTGCTGACCATGGAAGAGGTGAGCTCCACGCCGCAGAAGGTGCGAAAATAGCTGTTGACGTACTGCACGGTCTGGTCAAGATAAAGCCCCATCTGCGGGAGATCGGCGTACCGGGGCAGGGCAAACCCGGCGGCGCAGGCCGCAACGCGGCATTTGGTTTCAGTTTTCATATCGTAAGCAGTTTTCTAAGGTTGGTGCAGCAGGGCTGCGCGGGATACAGAAAATGGTTTTCTGGCGGTATTATAGCGCAAATCGGTTCTCTGGTCAACGGATTTTTAAAACTTTTGAAAGAATGCATAAAATCCCTTGACAGGTTTTTGAAAAACTGCTATGATGTCTGCAGTGAACCGAAAAACCATGCAGGCGGAAGTGCGTGTAAGGCACGGAAAATAAAAAAATGACCTGCTATCACAAAATAGATTTGGAGCGTGCATTTTATGAAAACCAAGATCGTTGTGGATTCTTCGTCCAACCTGTATGCCCTGCCGGGCGTGGATTTTGCCTGTGTGCCGTTGAAGATCGTCACGGATGAACAGGAATATCTGGATGACGGTACTCTGGATGCTGTGGGCATGGCCCGGTCTCTGCGTACTTACAAGGGCAAGACCAGCACCTCCTGCCCCAATGTGGCAGACTGGCTGGCTGCTTATGAGGGTGCGGAGCAGATCTTTGTTGCCACCATCACGGGCACACTGTCCGGCAGCTACAATGCTGCACTGCTGGCAGCGGAAGAATACAAGGAAACGCACCCGGAGGCCCGTGTTTTTGTTCTGGACAGCCTGTCCGCCGGGCCGGAGCTGCGTCTGCTGGCAGAGCGTCTGCGGGATCTCGTCCGGATCGGGATGGAGTTTGACGAGATCTGCGAGGCGATCCTGGCTTACCACAAGCACACACATCTGCTGTTTTCGTTGGAATCGCTGGCCAATCTGGCCCGCAATGGCCGTGTGAAGCCTGCTGTTGCCGCTGTGGCACGGATGCTGGGCATCCGGGTCATCGGTCAGGCCAGTGAGAGCGGCGAGCTGGAGGTGCTGTGTAAGACCCGCGGCGAGCACGGTGCACTGGAGCGCATCGTGCTGGAATTGAAGGATCACGGCTTTACCGATGGCAAAGTGCACATTGCCCACTGTGATAACCCGGAAGCTGCCAAGCGCCTGAAGCTGATGATCCACGCGGTGTTTGCAGGGGCGCAGGTGGATGTGACCGAGTGCGGCGGCCTGTGCAGCTACTACGCTGAGCAGGGCGGCCTGATGGTGGGCTATGAGGACGGAAAAACAGAGTAAAAGAGTTTTTGATATTGCAAGCAAGCCGGGCCTGCGGGTCTGGCTTGCTTTTTTTTGAACAGCGCAAAACTTGAAAAAGTTGTAAAACCGCGCTATACTTACACATAATTATAAATGGGAAAGGAGGGCAGGCCCATGCTTTTTCGTTCACCGGTCGTGCGCTTTTTCAGCCGCATTCTGAACCGCGTCACCATCACGGTGGTGTTGGTGGCATTGCAGCTGCTGTGGCTGTGCTGGGTGGCGTTTGCCATCACCACCGGCACGGGCCGCGTGTGGGTGAACGGCCTGCTCAACGCACTGAGCCTGCTCATCGTCCTGTACCTTGTGCGCAAGGATGAGAACAGCGCCTACAAGGTGGGCTGGATCGCGCTGATCGGCATTCTGCCGCTGCTGGGCGGTGCGCTGTATCTGGCTTTTGGCAACAAACGCCCGGCCAAGCGTCTGCGCCTGAAAATGCAGGCGGTGGAGGATGCCCACAAAAAAGACCTTGTACAGGAGCCGGGTGTGCTGGAAGGTCTGGATGCCCGCGAGCAGGGGCAGAGCCGATATGTGGCAAAGTACGGCCCCTATCCGGCGTGGCAGAACACTCGCACGCAGTATTTTGCCTGCGGCGAAGCCATGTATCCGCAGCTGCTGGCCGATCTGGAAAAAGCTGAAAAGAGCATCTTTCTGGAATTTTTCATCGTGAGCCACGGCTGCATGTGGAACGGCATTGAAAAGATCCTGCGCCGCAAGGCTGCGCAGGGCGTGGATGTGCGCCTGATCTACGATGATTTTGGCAGTCTGCTGGGTCTGCCCGCCGATTTCATCGTGCGCATGGAGCGGGCGCACATCCGCTGCATCCCGTTCAACCCGGTGGTGCCGCTGCTCTCGCTGGTGATGAACCACCGCGACCACCGCAAGATCGTAGTCATTGACGGTACGGTGGCCTACACCGGCGGCGTGAATCTGGCAGATGAGTATATCAATGCGGAGCAGCGCTTTGGCTACTGGAAGGACGCAGCCCTGCGTGTGGAAGGCGATGCCGCGTGGAACTTTACGGTGATGTTCCTCAACTTCTGGAACGCCTTCCGCCCCAGCGAGACGGATTATGATGCATTTCGTCCCATGCCGCTGGTGCTGCCGGTATCGGACGGCATCGTGCAGCCCTACGCGGACAGCCCGCTGGACGAGGAACCGATGGCCGAGACGGTGTACCTGAACATCCTTGCGCAGGCACAGCGGTATGTTTATATCTACACGCCCTACCTTGCCGTGGGCGAGGAAATGCTGGACGCACTGAAAAACGCGGCCAAGCGCGGGGTGGACATCCGGCTGGTGCTGCCGGGCATCCCGGACAAAAAGCTGGTGTTCCGGCTGAGCCGGTCGTACTATCTGCCGCTTTTGAGGGCAGGTGTACGCATTTACGAATATACGCCCGGCTTTCTGCATGCCAAGTGCTGGGTAAGCGACGATGTAACTGCCGTAGTGGGCAGCATCAACATGGACTACCGCAGCCTGTTCCTACACTTTGAGTGCGGTGTACTGCTGCAAAAGAACAGTCAGGTGGCAGTTCTGCGGGACGATGTACGGGCCACGCTGCCGCAGTGCCGCGAGATACAGGTGATGGAATGCCGCACCAGCCTGCCCGGCACGGTGCTGGACAGTGTGCTGCGGCTGCTGAGCCCCTTGATGTAAAGAAACTCCCTCAGTCACCTCCGGTGACAGCTCCCTCGGAGAGGGAGCCTCTGGCGAAGAAGAAAAGCTTTCTGCACTGCCAAAGCCTCCCTCCGGGAGACAGACTTCCCCCGGCCGGGACAGATTCTCCCCGCGCCGGGGAGAAATGTCACCACAGGTGACAAAGAGAGGAACAGATGTCACGTAAGTGACAAAAAGGGGAACAGGTGGATGCGAACGAAGTGAGCAGACGGAAGGAGTTCCGTTTTATAAAACGTTCCTTTTCCGGGTAAACTAGCCCAAAAGCCCCTTTACGATGGGGGCAGGAAAGGGAGCGTTTTATTATAATGAAAAAGATACCTCGCATGATCCTGGGCTGCACGCTGGCGGCAGCTCTGGCCCTGACCGCCTGCAGCCGAAGCGATTCCGGTCCCTCCGGCAGCATGAGCACGAACATGGGCGGCAGTTCATCGCAGACGGGGCAGGCGGGCCAGAACGCTGCATACCGCACCGGCCTTGGCATCCTGACCGAAGCGTCTGATCAGGAACGCGCGGGCAAGATCGATACCATCGCAGCTGCCGTTCTGCTGGATGCCGAGGGCAGGGTGGCAGATGTGATGCTGGACGAGGTGGAGATCTCGGTCACGGGGGACAGCACCGGCAAGGTGACGATGCCCACCGACAATCGCACCAAGCGCCAGAAGGGCGACGATTACCCGCTGGCGGCGGTGTCCTCGCTGAAAAAGGGCTGGGCAGAGCAGGCGGATGCCTTTGGCAATTATCTTACCGGCAAAACCCCGGATGAGGTGAAGAAGCTTGCCACCGACGATGACGGCAAGCCGAAGGATGCTGACCTGCTCTCCACCTGCACCATTGCGGTGGACGGCTATCGGGATGCTGTGGTGCGCGCCTGCGAGAATGCAAAGGCAGTCGGCTCGGCCCGCGGCGACCGCGCTGTGCTGGGCGTGTCAGTGCGCAATGACACCAAGGAACTGACCGCCGACGATGACCACGATGTGACCGCGCAGGTGGACATCACAGTGGCAGCCCTGACGCTGGATGCTGACGGCCGTGTGACCGGTGCAGTGGCGGATGTGGCAGAGCCTGCCCTTACCGTGGGCGCGGATGGTACGGTGTCGGCACCGGAAATGGTCAAAACCAAGGTGGAACTGGGCGACAGCTACGGGATGCGCGGGGCATCCAGTCTGGACAAGGAATGGTACGAGCACAGCGAGGGCTGGTGCGATTACCTGAAGGGCAAGACCCGTACTGAGATCGCAGGCATCCCGGACGATGGTTCGGATGCCGACCTTGCGGCACTGTGCACCATCTCGGTGACGGAGCTGCAGAAGGCTGCGCTGGCGGCGTTTGCGGAAGAGTAAAGCGGAGAAAAGAGGAAAGGCGCAAAGCTTTTCCTCTTTTCTTTGTGCAACCAGACCAAAGAATTGGCGCAGAAAAGCCTTGAAAAAGACGAACTGCACTAACTTTTGCATTTCCTCTTGCCAAATGGCTGCAAACGCGCTATTCTATAGTCACAGTTTAACACTTTAGCATGATAAAATACTAAACCGAGAGGGAACACATTGGGGAAACAAAAAAGGGAGGAACCTTTTATGAAACGTCTTGTCTCTGCTTTTCTGGCTGGTGCCATGGCACTGAGCCTTGCCGCCTGCGGCGGTGCCGCATCCACTTCCACCGTGGCATCTTCTGCCTCTGCATCCGGGAGCGCAGCCGCCTCCGAGACCGCAGCCAGCGATCTGGACTACATCAAGGAAAAGGGCAAGATGGTCATTGGCTACACCGTCTATGAGCCGATGAACTACACCGATGCCGACGGCAACTTTACCGGTTTTGATACCGAGCTGGCAACTGCCGTGTGCGAAAAGCTGGGGGTCGAGCCGGAGTTCGTGGAGATCAACTGGGATACCAAGGTGGTGGAGCTGGATGCCAAGAGCATCGACTGCATCTGGAACGGTATGACCCTGACCGATGACATCATGGCCAACGCCGCAACCACCAAGGCCTACGCCAAGAACGCACAGGTCGTGGTCGTGAAGGACGGCACCGACTACAGCTCCACTGCGGATCTGGCGGGCAAGACCGTGGTTGCCGAGGCTGGTTCTGCCGGTGAAGCCGCCATTGAGGGCGACGAGAACCTTGCACAGGCCGATTACGTCTCCAAGAGCGTGCAGACCGACTGCCTGATGGAAGTTGCCGCAGGCACTGCTGATGCCGCTGTGCTGGATCTGACTCTGGCCAACGCCATGATCGGTGAGGGCACCGACTATGCAAGCCTGAAGATCGTGGACGAGCTGAACGCTGAAGAGTACGGCGTGGCCTTCCGCAAGGGCAGCGATGCCGCCGCAGCTGTGGATGCCGCCTTTGACGAGCTGAAGGCTGACGGCACCATGCAGGCTCTGGCCGACAAGTACGATCTGGCTCTGGCCGACTGAGTTCTATAAGAATGTAATTACTCCTTCCGGCATCGCTGCGCGATGCCACCTCCCTCGGTGAGGGAGGCTTTTTGTTGCCGATATGCGTGAGGCTCCCTCATTGAGGGAGCTGTCACCGAAGGTGACGGGAGGAGTTCAAAAAACGGATTGATGGGTGTGTTCTTGTGTCTGTGATTCTGAGTCGCCTTTCCGGCGCGTTTCTGCTCAACTGTGAGCTGTTCGCTCTGACCCTGCTGTTTGCGCTGCCGCTGGGTCTGGTGGTGGCTTTCGGCTCCATGAGCCGGTGCAAGCCGCTTTCCGGCGCGGTAAAGACCTTTGTATGGGTCATCCGCGGCACGCCGCTGATGCTGCAGATCATCGTGATCTACCTTGGCCCCGGCCTGCTGGGCATGAATAACCCGTGGCCCTCCGGCTCCGGCGGACGCATGGTGGCGGCGGTGGTGGCTTTTGCCATCAATTACGCCTGCTACTTCTCCGAGATCTACCGCGGCGGCATCGAAGCCGTTCCCAAGGGCCAGACCGAGGCCGGTCAGGTGCTGGGCATGACCAAGACCCAGATCTTCTTCAAGGTGACGCTGCTGCAGGTGGTCAAGCGCATTCTGGCCCCCATGGGCAATGAGGTGATCACCCTCGTCAAGGATACCTCGCTGGCAAACACCATTGCCAACAAGGAGATCATCATGATGGCCAAGGAGTACAGTGCAAAGGGCTTGATCTGGCCGCTGTTCTCCACTGCCATCTTCTTCCTGGTGTTCGTGGGTGCACTCACCCTGCTGTTTGGCTGGGCCGAAAAGAAACTGGATTATTTCCGCTGATGAAAGGGAGGAAATTGGATCATGGCACTGCTTGAAGCCTCCGGCATCGGCAAAAACTTTGGCGAGACCAAGGTGCTCAAAGATATTTCGCTGAACCTTGAGCAGGGCGAAGCGCTGGCGATCATCGGCTCGTCCGGCTCCGGTAAGACCACCTTGCTGCGCTGCCTGAACTTTCTGGAACGGCCGGACACCGGCATCATCAAGGTGAACGGCGAGACCATGTGGGACGCTGCCGACCCCGCCACCCAGCGCGAGAGCGAGATCCGCAAAAAGCGGCTGCACTTTGGTCTGGTATTCCAGAACTTCAACCTCTTTCCGCAGTACACCGCCCTGCAGAACGTAATGCTGGCGGGTGAACTGCTGGCGAAGGAGCGCCCGGACTACAAGGCGAACAAAAAGGCCATCCATGCCGAGCTGGAACAGCAGGCACAGGAACTTCTGGCCCAGATGGGCCTTTCTGCCCGGGCAGGCCACTACCCGCACCAGCTTTCCGGCGGTCAGCAGCAGCGCGTGGCCATTGCCCGCGCACTGGCTCTGCACCCGGACATTCTCTGCTTCGACGAGCCGACCTCGGCCCTCGACCCGGAGCTGACCGGCGAGGTGCTGCGCGTCCTGCGCGACCTTGCCGACCGCAAGACCACCATGATCATCGTCACCCACGAGATGCACTTTGCCCGTGACGTGGCCGACCGCATCATGTTCATGGATGGCGGCGTGGTGGTGGAGGAAGGCCCCGCCAAGCAACTCATTGAGCACCCGCAGGAGGAGCGCACGAAGCAGTTCCTTGCGCATTACTCGGAATAAGCAAAATCACCAATTCTTGCGGCAAAAATTTGGAAATGTTGATGCAATGCAAATCTTGTAAATCCTGCGTCACTCCACTATAATATCATTCATGAATGTACACGACGTCCTGCCCCTTTCCGGCAGGGCGTTTTTCACGGCAAAAATCACGACATCAAGCCGGTTCCCAGTGTGGCAGGAGGATTTTATACTATGACAAAGGATATGACCCAAGGCAGTCCGCTCAAGCTGATCCTTGCGTTTGCGGTGCCGCTGATGCTGGGCAGCCTGTTCCAGCAGTTCTACAATCTGGCCGATACCATCATCGTGGGCCGCTTTGTGGGCGTGGAAGCGCTGGCCGCTGTGGGCAGCGTGGGCGGTTTGAACTATCTGGTGCTGGGCTTTGTGAACGGCATCGCCTGCGGTTTTTCCATCCCCATCTCGTGGACTTTCGGCGCAAAGGACTACAAGGAGATGCGCCGCTACACCGCCAATACCGTGTGGCTGTCCATCTTCTTTGCGGTGGTGCTGACCATTGTCACTGTGGCGCTGACCCGCTCGGTGCTGGTGTGGACGAACACCCCGGAAAACATCATCGACCTTGCGGATATCTATATCCGCACCATTTTTGCAGGCATCCCCTTCACTCTGCTTTATAATGTGACCAGCGCCCTGATGCGTGCACTGGGCGACAGCAAGCGCCCGTTGTATTTCCTGCTGGTGGCAAGCTTTTTGAACATCGGGCTGGATCTGGTGTGCATCATCATGTTCCATATGGGGGCATTCGGTGCGGCATTTGCCACTGTGGTCAGTCAGGCTGTGGCGGGTCTGGGCAGTCTTTTGTACATCCTGCGCCACTACCCGGAGCTGCGCTGGAGCAGGGAAGAGGGCTGTTTCAGCCTGACCCACTGCGCAAAGCTGTGCAGCATGGGCATTCCCATGGGCCTGCAGTGCAGCATTACGGCCATTGGCAGCGTGGTGCTGCAGGGTGCGGTGAACGGTCTGGGCAGCGACATCGTGGCCGCGCAGACCGCCGGCGGCAAGGCGGCGCAGTTCCTGTGCGTGCCGCTGGAGAGTATCGGCACAGCGATGACCACCTATGCCAGCCAGAATATGGGCGCAAAGGACCTGGACCGTGTGGACCGGGGTGTGTACACCGCCCTCGGCATCGGCTGCGTGTACAGCATTGCGTCCTTCCTCATCCTGCGTGTGACGGATAAGCTGCTCATCGGCCTGTTTTTGGATGCCAGCGAGACTGCCATCATGGCCAATGCCCAGAGCTTCATCTTCTGGAACAGCGTATTCTACATCCCGCTGGCGGTGCTCATTATCTACCGCTACACCATTCAGGGTCTGGGCTTCTCCGGCCTTGCCATGTTTGCCGGTGTGGCCGAGATGATCGCCCGCGCCATGGTGGGCTTCTGGTTCGTGCCGCTGTGGGGCTACTTTGCCGCCTGCATCGCAAGCCCGGTGGCATGGTTCTTTGCCTGCTTCTTCCTCATTCCGGCCTACTTTGTGGTGCGCAAACGTCTGCAGAAGGAAAAGGACGTCGAGAAGGAACACGATGCCCGCACCGCAAACGCTTAAAGAATGTTCGCAAGCTCTCCTGCAAAGGGGAGCTTTTTTGCTGTTCGGGCTGTAGAGTAGGCCGCGTGCTGGGAGCTTTCTCCGCGAACAGCCCGGAACCCACGGTTCCGCCCCTGTGCTTACGCACGGGGCCCCACTTCCCGGACATTCGCTGAAGAAACTCCCAGCCCTTGGTTTCAGGGAACTTTATCAGGTGCTACTGTGGGAGCGTTATCTGAGAAAGTTACTGATTTTGAACGATATGACGATTAAAAAGCAACTTTGTCAATGTGACAAGGTTGCTTTGTTCTGAGAAAGTTCCAACTTTGCCAAATGTCCGAACTTTGTCAAGTTGACAAACATCGAATTTATGACGTAGATGGGTTGTTAAATTGGAAGTTTGTCGGATATTTCTCCACGGTAGGGCTGCACTGCAGTCTGCCCGGATGATTTACAAATCCCGCCAAAAGCGTTATACTACTTATGATTGTGTAATTTGGCAGGAGGTGAGCGCATGGCAGAGCAGCAGCTGGAACAGATCGAGGGCACCGTGGAGGACATCATCTACGAGAACACCGACAACGGCTATATGGTGTTCGAGGTGTCCGGCGGCGGTGTGGTCACAGTGGTGTGCGGCATTGTGGGTGAACTGCACGCGGGCGAAAGCGTGGTCTGCCGCGGCCGCTACGAGAACCACGCCACCTATGGCCGCCAGTTCCACGCACAGGAGTGCGAGACCGACATGCCAAAGGACCTGGAGGCGGTGTACGCCTTCCTTGCCAGCCGGTCACTGCCGTACATCGGGGCCAAGACGGCGGATAAGATCATCGACCTGTTCGGTGCCCAGGCGCTTGAGGTGATTGCCAACGACCCGGCCCGGCTCACGCAGGTGCCCGGCATCTCGGCGGACAAGGCCGACCGTATCCAGCAGGAGTTCAAGCGGATGTTTGGGATGCGGGAACTGATCGCCTATCTGGCGCAGTTTGAGATCAGCCCGCGCCGCGCGATGGAGGTGTTCCGCACCTTCGGCCCCGGGGCCATGCAGGCCATTGCGGCAAATCCCTATCTGCTCTGCGGCGAACCGCTGCAGCTGGATTTCCGCCACGCGGACAGCATTGCCCAGTATTACCACATGGAAGGCGACTGCGCCCAGCGGCTGGAAGCGGCCCTGCTGCGCACCCTGCGCCACAACGCGGGCAACGGCCACACCTGCCTGCCGCGCACCCAGCTGCTGGAAACGGCATCCAATTTTATCCATCAGCCGCCGGAAAAGCTGGCTGCTGCGCTGGACGAGTGCATCCGCACCGAAGAACTGCGGGTGAAGCTGTTTGACGGTACACCGTATATTTATCTGCCCGACCTGCTGGAAGCCGAGGAGGACATTGCCGCCCGGCTTGCCATGCTGACAAAACGGGGCAAGAATACCGCCCACGGGCTGGATAAAAACATTCAAATTCTGGAACTGACGCAGGGCTTTGCCTATGCGCCCCTGCAGAAGGAAGCCATCCGCAAAGCCATGACCGAGAACTGCCTTGTGCTCACTGGCGGCCCCGGCACCGGCAAGACCACCACCGTCAACGCCATTCTGCAGCTGCTGGAAGATCAGGCGGAACGGGTGGCCCTGTGTGCGCCCACCGGCCGCGCGGCTAAACGGCTGAGTGAGCTGACCGGCCGCAAGGCCAGCACCATCCACCGTCTTTTGGAGGTGGACTACACCGGCGGCGTGGTCAGCTTTATCCACAACGACAAGAACCTGCTCAAGTGCGATGTGGTCATTCTGGACGAAATGAGCATGGTGGATGTGAAGCTGTTTCAGGCCCTGATCGCAGCGCTGCGCTACAGCTGCCGCATTATCATGGTAGGTGATGCCGACCAGCTGCCCAGCGTCGGTCCCGGCAATATTCTGGGCGAGATCATCCGCTCCGGGCTGGTGCCCACCGTGTGCCTGAACGAGATCTTCCGGCAGGCAAAGCGCAGCCTGATCGTGGAGAACGCCCACCACATCATCTCAGGTGAACCGCTGCAGAAGGGCGGTAAGACCGACGACTTCTTCTTTTTGGAATCGGATGGCGATGCGGCCCAGCGGTTGGTGTGTGATCTGGTCACCACCCGCCTGCCGCGCAGCTACGGCTTCGATCCGATCCGGGACATTCAGGTGCTGTGCCCCACCAAGCTTGGCCCTACCGGCACACAGGCACTGAATGTGGAACTGCAGAACCTGCTGAACCCGGAACAGACGGGCAAGCCCCAGCTGCAAAGCGCCGCCCGGGTGTTCCGCGTGGGCGATAAGGTGATGCAGGTGCGCAATAATTACGAGATCATCTGGAACCGCATTGGCGGGGAGCAGGGCGTGGGTGCCTACAATGGCGACATCGGCATTGTGGAGAGCATCAACACGCGGGATCGCTCCATGGTGGTGCGCATGGATGACAAGCGGCTGGTCTACCCGGCAGAGAACCTCAACGAGCTGGAGATCGCCTATGCCATCACGGTACACAAAAGTCAGGGCAGCGAGTTCCCGGCGGTGATCCTGCCGGTGGCGCAGGTGCCGCCGCGGCTGTGCTACCGCAACCTGTTCTACACCGGCGTTACCCGTGCACGGAAGCTGTGCATCGTGGCGGGCCGCAGGGATGTTGTGAACCGCATGATGGGCAACATCCGCCAGAACCTGCGCTACAGCGGCCTTGCCTATCTTTTGCAGGCAGAGCTGCCGCCGGAACAGACGGAAGCAGAATAGGGCAGGCCAGCAGATAGCTTTCTCCGCGAACAGCCCGGAACCCACGGTTCCGCCCCAATACTTCGTATCGGGGCCCCACTTCCCGGTCATTCGCTGGAGAAACTATCTGCCGTCCTGATGGCATCGGCACCGTTCGCTCCGGCAAGATGCGCGAAGCCATGTCTAAAGTGCAGGCTGCGACTAAAATCGACAGAAAAGCCCGACGGGAAGTGCGAGGACTTCTCACGCTGGTGGTCTGGCGAGCGCAGGCGGGACGGAGTGAACGGTGACAATACTGCATTGCGTCAAAACCGGTATACTTTTTACGGCAACTATGCTATACTGTAAACTGGTATGATTTCCGGCCTGCATCAACAGGCCGTTGTTTCGATAGAGGAACCAAAGAAAGGAAAAAGAGAACTTATGGCACAGAACGATATCGGTATCGATCTTGGTACCACTACCATTATCATTGCGCAGGAGGGCAAGGGTGTTGTGCTCAACCAGCCCAGCGTTGTGGCAATGGATACCCGCAAGAAGACCGTGCTGGAAGCAGGCGATAAGGCCCTTGCTATGGTGGGCCGCACCCCGAACTATATTTCTGCCATCTTCCCGCTGAAGGACGGTGTGATCAGTGACCATACCATGACCCGTGAGCTGATCTGCCGTTTTGTCAAGCAGGTGTACAGCTCCCACATGGTCAAGCCCCGCGTGGCCGTCTGTGTGCCCGCCGCCATTACCGGCATTGAAAGCGATGCCGTGGTGGAGGCTGTGGTGGCCGCTGGTGCCCGTCAGGTGTACCTGATCGACGAACCCATTGCCGCTGCCCTTGGCTCCGGCATCGACATCACCCAGCCGGAGGGCCGCATGATCATTGATATCGGCGGCGGCACCACCGATATTGCAGTGCTTTCTCTGGGCGGCAAGGTCAAGGCCACCAGCGTACGCGTGGCCGGCAACCACTACGACGAAGAGATCCTCAAGTTCGTGCGCAACAAGTACAGCGTTGCCATTGGCCAGCGCACCGCCGAAGAGCTGAAAAAGAATGTGGCCTGCTGCCCCCAGAAGACTGATTTCCACGAGACCATGGAGATCAAGGGCCGCAGCCTGCTCACCGGCCTGCCGGTGCGTGTGAATGTTTCCACTGACGACCTGTACGACCCGGTCATGATGCTCAGCGAGCAGATCGGCACCGCAGCCCATCAGGTGCTGGAAAAGACCCCTCCGGAACTGGCAGGCGATATCTTCCGCAATGGTGTCATGCTGACCGGCGGCGGTGCACAGCTGCACGGCCTTACCGAATACCTGAGCGAAGAGCTGAAGGTGGAGGTGACAGTTTCGCCCGATCCCGTCAACTGTGTGGCACTGGGCACTGCCATGAGCCTTGGCCTGAACGACAAGCTGGAAACCGGCTTTTTGGATGCAACGCCCCGCATTGGCCGCAGATAATCAAAGCTGCACCATTTATCCATGAATCTGAACAAAAGCGCCAAAAAGAAAAAATATCTATTTTTGTTGAAATAAATTGGAAAATAAGGTATAATGTACCCAAATTGATTTTCTGCTGACGATCTTGTATCGGACGCAGTATACAAGAAACAGGAGGAAAACCATGGATTTAGGTTTTGACGTGGTCGTTACCATTACCGGCATCGTACTGGTGTTCTTGATCCTTATCCTGCTGATGGCGATTATCACGCTGGAAGGCAAGATCTTCGATTCGATGAACGCAAAGAAGAAGGCTGCCAAGGAAGCCGCCAAGGCTCCCGCTGCACAGCCCGCTGCACAGCCCGCTGCACCCGTGCAGCAGGCCGCAGCTGCTCCCGCTCCTCAGGTGGAAGAGGGCATTCCCGGTGATGTGATCGCCGCCATTATGGCAGCAATCCATGCAATGGGCAACGGCAAGTACACCCTCAAGGCTGTGCGCCGCAGCAAGAACGGCTGGGGCAATGCGGGTGTAAACGACACCACCGCACCGTTTTAACAGAGGAGGAAGAGCATGACACAGTTTATTGATACTCTGGTCGGTATTTTCCAAAGCTCCGGCTTTGCGAAGTTTGGCGAGCCGGGCGGCTACCTGTACGCAGTTATGATCTGCGTGGGCTGTTTTTTGCTGTACCTGGCCATCGTCAAAGAGTTTGAGCCGCTGATCCTGCTGCCCATGGCATTCGGCATGATCCTGGCAAACCTGCCCGGCAGCGGCGTTATCCACATGCAATATTTCGTCGGTGACGGTCTGGAACACCCCATGTGGGTGGAGATCCTGAACAACGGTGGTCTGGCCGATATGCTCTACATGGGCGTTAAGTTGGGCATCTACCCGCCGCTGATTTTCCTGGGCATCGGCACCATGACCGACTTCGCACCCCTGATCTCCAACCCCAAGAGCCTGCTGCTGGGCGCTGCCGCTCAGTTCGGCATCTTCGGTACTTACATGGGCGCTCGTCTGCTGACCGCTACCGGTCTGGTGGACTTCACCCAGAAGCAGTCTGCTGCTATCTCCATCATCGGCGGTGCAGACGGTCCTACCGCTATCTTCGTTACCTCCCGTCTGGCACCTGAGCTGCTGGGCTCCATCGCTGTGGCGGCCTACAGTTACATGGCTCTGGTGCCTGTTATCCAGCCGCCCATCATGAAGGCACTGACCACCAAGAAGGAACGTACCGTCGTGATGAAGCAGCTGCGCACCGTCTCCAAGACCGAGAGGATCATCTTCCCGATTATGGTCACCATCATTGTCTCTCTGATCGTGCCCGATGCCGCTGTTCTGGTGGGTATGCTGATGCTGGGCAACCTGATGAAGGAGTGCGGCGTTGTGGATCGCATCCAGAAGACTGCCGGCAATGAGCTGATGAACATTATCACCATCTTCCTGGCACTGTCCGTTGGCTGCACCACCTCTGCAAACACCTTCCTGAACACCCGCACCCTGTTCATCATCGTGCTGGGCCTGATCGCATTCTCCTTCGGCACTGCTGCCGGTGTGCTGTGCGGCAAGGTGATGTACAAGCTGACCGGTGGTCAGGTGAACCCGCTGATCGGTTCCGCAGGCGTTTCCGCTGTGCCTATGGCCGCTCGCGTTTCCCAGAAGGTTGGCCAGAGCGAGAATCCCTCCAACTTCCTGCTGATGCACGCAATGGGCCCCAACGTGGCCGGTGTTATCGGCTCTGCCGTTGCTGCTGGTATCCTGATCAACATTTTCAGCTAAGCGCCTTCTGAAAAGCATTTTTTCCGCCCGTCGGTTCGCAAGAGCTGCCGGGCGGTTTTTGTTTTACGATTTGAAATGCCCGCCGCGTTTGCTTTGGGCATAAAATAAGGAAATTATATTATTTATTTCGTGTTTGTCGCAGCCTGCGGGCTGCTCCAAACACATTTTCACAAAAAGGCCGTAACGAAAAACGGCTGCTGTTTTATCAGATGCAATTTTTCTCTACGACCTCTTTCGTGAAAAAGTAACTCCGAAAAGCCCGCAGGCTTTTCGGAGTTACAAATTATAAAAATATTTTTTCCGCTGAAAATAGCCAGAGCGAACGCGGCGGCTATTCTCAATCGTTTTGAAATGTGGTATACTGTATTTTGATAGTATAAACATAAAAGGAACAGGGGAAACCATGGCAACAGATCTCACACAGGAATTCTGCGCTCTGCGCGATACCTATATCGAAAAACAGTTTGGCCGCCTGAACGATATGCAGCGGCAGGCAGTGTTCACCACCGATGGCCCGCTGCTCATCCTTGCTGGTGCAGGCAGCGGCAAGACCACCGTGCTGGTAAACCGCATTGCAAACCTCATCCGGTTCGGCTCGGCCCACGGCTCCAAACAGACACCGCGTCCGGCCACGGAGGACGATATCAAGGCTCTGCGCAACGCCATCATGACCGGCACTGCCGCCCCCAGCTGGCTGGACGGGATGCTGCGCCAGAACGCTGTGCGCAGCTGGAACGTGATGGCCATCACCTTTACCAACAAGGCAGCAGGGGAGCTGAAGGAACGTCTGCGCCGGATGCTGGGCGGCGAGGAGGGAGACGAAGTGTTTGCTTCCACCTTCCACTCGGCCTGTGTACGCATCCTGCGCCGCTGGGCGGAGGAGATCGGCTATCCGCGCAGCTTTACTATCTACGATACCGATGATTCCCAGCGCGTGATGAAGGCCGTGTATAAAGAGCTTGGCTTAGATGAGAAATCTGTAGCAATTAAGACGGCAATCAATATGATGAGCGCACGAAAAGATCAAATGGTTAGCCCCACCGATGCGTTAAAAGATCCAACATTGGGAATTGAGGGCAAGTATGATCGATATAAATGCGAAATTTCGGCCAGAGCATATGCCGCTTATGAGAAAAAGCTCAAAGAAGCCGGAGCATTCGACTTTGACGACCTGATTTACCAGACTGTGCAGCTGCTGGCCGAGCACAAGGATGTGCGGGATTTCTACCAGAACAAATACCGCTATCTGCTGGTGGACGAGTATCAGGACACCAGTGTGGCGCAGTTCCGTCTGGTGAGCCTCCTCACCGGCCCGGAAAAGAACATCTGCGTGGTGGGCGATGATGACCAGAGCATCTACCGCTTCCGCGGCGCTACCATTGAGAACATCCTTAATTTCGAGCGCATTTACCCGGGCACCAAGACCATCCGTCTGGAACAAAACTACCGCTCTACGTCCAATATCCTGAACGCGGCGAACTGTGTCATTCAGCACAACACCGAGCGCAAGGGCAAGACCCTGTGGACCAGCAATGGCGAGGGCGACAAGGTGCAGGTGTACACCGCCGAGAACGAGCAGGACGAGGCCAGCCACATCGCGGATGTGATCGGCCAGCACCTGAAAGAGGGAGGACATCTGGCCGACCACGCCATCCTCTACCGCATGAACGCCCAATCGGCCCCCATCGAAAGCTACTTTACCCGTGCAGGCATCCCCCACAAGATCGTGGGCGGTCAGCGCTTCAACGACCGCAAAGAGGTCAAGGATATCCATTCCTACATGTCCATCGTGGCGAACCCCCGCGATGATGTGCGCCTGCGCCGCATCATCAACGAGCCTGCCCGCAAGATCGGTGCCACCACCGTGGAGGTGATTGCCGATCTGGCCGCGCAGGAGGGTGTGAGCATGCTGGACATCATCGGCCATGCCGACCAATATGCAAAGCTCAGCCGCGCCGTAATGCCGCTGCTCAAGTTCTGGCAGATCTATCAGCGCCTGCAGGATTCTTTGGAGACCCGCACGCTGGACGAGTTTGCAGCCGATGTGATCGAGCTGACCGGCTATAAGGCCATGCTGGAAGCCGATGCAGCCAAGGGCCACGAGGATGCGGCTGACCGCCTTCAGAACCTTGGTCAGCTGGTGAATAACGTCAAGAACTACTGCGACCAGCACGGTGAGGAAGCCACGCTGGAAGGCTATCTGGAAGATATCGCCCTCATCAGCGATATCGACAGCTATAACGAGAGCGCCGATCAGGTGGTGCTCATGACCATCCACTCCGCCAAGGGTCTGGAATTTCCGTATGTGTTCCTGATTGGCATGGAGGAGGGCGTATTCCCCAGCGAGATGAGCAAGTATTCCGAAGCCGATCTGGAAGAGGAGCGCCGCCTTGCCTACGTGGGCATCACCCGCGCCAAGAAGGAGCTGTATATCTCCAACAGCGTTTCCCGGATGCTGTATGGCCGCACCCAGCGCAACGAGCCGAGCCGCTTTTTGCGGGAGATCGAGCCGGAGTATATCGAGGAGACCCGCAGCCCGGTACTGGAACAGCGCTCCCGCTTTGGCGGCTGGGGCGACAGCTATCGTGATACGGTGCCCGGTGGTGCGTCCGGTTACTCCGGGCCGTCCGGATGGGGCCGCAGCGCCAGTGGGTACGGTTCGGGCGGCTACGGAGGAAGCGGCTATAGCAATCGCAGCGGCTACCTGAACCGCGAATACAACGTGGGCGAGGGCCGCGGCTTTGGCTCGGCCTATGCAAACCGGGGCCAGAGCCAGAGCGGATACGGTTCCGGCTATGGCCGCAGCGGCGCCGGTACTGGATATAGTTCTGGTTACAGTTCTGCATATTCTGACGGAACAACGCAGAAAAAATCTGAAAAGCAAATCTCCTTTACAGGCACACCGGCAGCAAAAACCGCTGCAAAAGGCGCAAAACACTATGAGCCGGGCGATCTTGTGGAGCACAAGGTGTTCGGACGCGGTCAGGTAGTGGCTGTGAAGCCTGCCGCCGGAGATCAGATCGTGGAGATCAACTTTGAAAAGGTGGGCATCAAAAAGACCATGGCCAATTTTGCGCCCCTGACCAAAATCACTGCGGAGGAATAACACACTTATGATGACTGTTCGTTTGATCGCACATACCCCTGAACCGGAAAAGGTGGTGGCTGCAGCGGCAAAGCTCTGCTATTCCGATGCCCACATCACCGACCTGCTGGACGGCCTGACCGAGGAAAAGACCGCGAAGTTCCTGACCATGCTCAGCGATCTGGGCCATGCCAGCCCCATTGAACATGCCAGCTTCACCTTTGGCATTGAGGGGGTCAGCCGCACTTTGCTGGCGCAGATCACCCGCCACCGCATTGCATCCTTCAGTGTGCAGAGCCAGCGCTATGTGCGGCTGGACGATTTCCGCTATGTGGTACCGCCCGAGATCGAAGCCATCCCGGAAGCAAAGGAAGCTTTCCTTGCCAGCATGGAAGAGGACGCAAAGCGCTACCTCGACCTTGCCCACAAACTGGAAGAAGGCCACACCGCCCGCCTGATGGCTGAGGGAATGCCGGAAAAGCAGGCCCGCGCCAAGGCCAGCAAGCAGGCCAACGAGGATGCCCGCTTTGTACTGCCCAACGCCTGCGAGACCAAGATGGTGGTCACCATGAATGCCCGCAGCCTGCAGAACTTTTTCCACCTGCGCTGCTGCAGCCGCGCCCAGTGGGAGATCCGGGAGCTGGCCGAAAAAATGTTTGAGCTGGTGTATCCGGTGGCACCGCATATCTTTGCAAAGTCCGGCCCGGCCTGTGTGAGCGGCCCCTGCCCGGAGGGAAAAATGTGCTGCGGCAAAACCGCTGAGGTGCGCGCAAAATATGCATCCATCAAGGAGGCTGCAGGCGTATGAGCAAGGGAAAACTGATCGTACTGGAAGGGCTGGACGGCAGCGGCAAGGCCACGCAGGCAAAGCTGCTGGCAGCACATTTAAAGGAGCAGGGCTTTTCTGTGCGGGAGATCACCTTCCCGAACTATGAGAGCGACTCCAGCGCCCTTGTAAAAATGTATCTGTCAGGGCAGTTCGGCCAGCACCCGGACGATGTAAACGCCTATGCGGCCTCCAGCTTTTACGCGGTGGACCGCTACGCCAGCTACAAAAAAGACTGGGGCAGTTTTTACGAGAATGGCGGCATCGTCATTGCCGACCGCTATACCACCTCCAACGCGGTGCACCAGTGCTCCAAGCTGCCGCCGGAGCAGTGGGAGAGTTTTCTCGGCTGGCTGTTTGATTTTGAGTTCCATCTGCTGGGCCTGCCTGCGCCGGATGAGGTGATCTACTTACAGGTAGACCCCGCCGTGAGCCAGAAGCTTATGACCCAGCGTTACCACGGCGACGAGAGCAGGAAGGATGTGCACGAGAAGGATACCGAGTATCTTGCCCGCAGCCGCTGCGCCGCCGAGTATTGTGCCGCGCACCTTGGCTGGGCCGTCGTGCATTGCACCAGCGGGGACAACATGCGCAGCATCGAAGACATTCAGGCTGAAGTGCAGGAGATCGTGTTGAAGCAGCTGACATAATTTTCGATAAGAGGGGGCATCCTGACAGATGTATCGTTTGATGCAGCCGGAAGATAAACCGGCAGTGCTGGCTTTATGGCAGAGCCAGCGCAATGAATCGGAAGAATTTGCCAAAAAGGCCATTGAGCAGTTTGCAGGCGAGCAAAACGTCTATGTGGCCGAGGAAAATGACGAGATCGCTGCGGTGGCGCTGGCTGTGCCGGTCACGCTGCAGGGCCGCAGCGGCACCTATCTGTACGGTCTGTGCGGCGAGGGCAGCCTGATTCTGGCGGGCCTTGTGGACTATCTGTGCGCCCAGCAGAAGCTGCGCGGCGCAGGGTTTACGGTGGCAGTGCCCACCAGCCCGGAGCAGGCCGCACTGCTGCAGGATAAGGGCTTTGCATGGGCCTTCGCCCTGCGCTGTCTTCCCCGCGAGGTGGAGCGCAACCTGTGGAGCCAGGCGGAGTTTGATTCCGTCACCGCCAAAAAGCTGTGTGAGCTGCGGGAGCGCTTCTGGCCCGATACCGTGCAGCTGACCCCGGAGCGCATGGCCGTGGTGCTGGGAGATCTGTACTCCTCCGGTGCCACCATCGTTTCCAGCGCCCACGGCTATGGTATTTATTTCCGCAAGGAGGATACGCTTTACTTTGTGGAGCTGCAGGCCGACAATGACCGCGCCGCCGAAGTACTGATGGAAGCCACCCGCGAAAAGGAAGTCATCGTGGAAAAGGCGGTCATTACCGTGGGCGCATCCCAGCCGCTGTTCCTCGGCGAGGGCACCCGGCAGGACTACGGCATGATCCGCTTTGATGCCGAACCCTTTGATGTAGCCGAAAGCTACATGCGCCTGATGCTGGAAAACTAAGATAAAAGGAAGGTGCTTATGGCACACGAAAAAAACACCCGCAAAAAAGGCGGTGTAGGGAAGATCCTGCTGGTGCTGGTGGTACTGCTGGCGCTGGCCGTTGGCGGGGCGCTGCTGTTTGCGCACAACGAGATCAGCGGCAATGGCAGACCCGGCACGGAGGTAACGGTGAGCATCCCGCAGGGCAGCGGCGTTTCCGTCATTGCGCAAAAGCTCAAGGATGCAGGTGTGATCCGCTCGGCCTATCTGTTCCGCTGGTATGTGGGGCAAAAGGGTGCGGCATCAAAGCTGCAGTATGGCGATTTTACCCTGCAGAAGAGCGCCTGTTCTTACGATGCCATTATTGCGGCCCTGTCCACCTACGCCAAAGCCGAGACGGTGCGCGTGACCATTCCGGAGGGAACGACTGCCATTGCCATTGCCCAGAAGATGGAAGCCGCCGGGCTGTGCAGCGCCGAGGACTTTTTGAAGGAAGCCAACGAGGGCGATTTCAGCGAATACACCTTCTGGCAGTACGTGCCGGACGATGCCGACGCGCCGGACCGCTTTATGAAGTGCGAGGGCTATCTCTTCCCGGAGACCTACGAATTCTTAAAGGACGACACCGTGCACAACTATGTAGCCACCTTCTATGCCCAGTTCGATGCACAGATCACCGATGAGATGTATGCAGAACTTAAAAAGCAGGATATGACCCTGCCCCAGCTGATCACACTGGCATCCTTTGTGCAGGAGGAAGCAGGCAACAGTCAGGACTCGAACGTGGCACAGGTGTTCCGCAACCGTCTGGCTGCGGATTCGCCCTACCCGCGCCTGCAGAGCAACACCTCCAGCTATATCCAGAGCGACAGTGACAACAATTACCTCTGGAACTGGGTGGCACCCTACTATGGCGGCTGGGATCATATCCCGGAAAATATCGTGGCTGCGTATGATACCTACAGCTGCAAGGGCCTGCCTGCCGGGCCGATCTCGAACCCCGGCATTGCGGCCATCAGGGCAGCGCTGGCCCCCCAGCCCAATGAGGAGGCCAAGGATGCCTATTTCTTTGTGACCGACCTCAAGGGCAGCTATTATTATGCCCGCACCCTGAGCGAACACAACGCAAACTGCCAGAAGGCAGCACAAGTGAACAAAACTGTGAATACGGAAAAATGAGAGGAATTTGAACTATGCTGCAAATCCCGGAACTGCTGGCCCCGGCAGGCGATCTGGAACGCCTGCGCTATGCCATCAACTACGGTGCCGATGCCGTTTACTGCGGCCTGCCTGAATTTGGAATGCGGTCTGCTCCGGCCAACTTTACGCCGGAACAGCTGGCCGAGGGTGTCATCTACGCTCACGCCCGCGGCCGCAAGGTCTACCTGACCATGAACACCCTGCCCACCAACGAGGAAGCCGACCGCCTGCCCGAGGCCATCAAGGAAGCAGCCAAGGCCGGTGTGGATGCCTTTATCGTGGCAGACCTTGGTGTGCTGGATGCCTGCAAGACCTTTGCACCGGACATCGATGTGCACATGTCCACCCAGACAGGCATCACCAACTGGGCTGCGGCCCGCGCCGCCTACAACATGGGCGCAAAGCGCGTGGTGCTGGCCCGTGAGATGTCCCTGCAGGATATTGCGATCCTGCGCGATAAAACACCGCCGGAGCTGGAGATTGAAGCCTTTGTGCACGGTGCTATGTGCATGAGCGTTTCGGGCCGATGCCTGCTTTCCAACTACATGGCGGGCCGCGACGCGAACCGCGGCCAGTGCGCCCAGCCCTGCCGCTGGAAATACTATCTCAGCGAGGAGACCCGTCCGGGCCAGCTGTACGAGATCGGCGAGAACGAGAACGGCAGCTACATCCTCAACGCCAATGATATGTGCACCGCGCCTTTCCTTGATCTGATCTGCAAGGCCGGTGTGGACAGCCTGAAGATCGAGGGCCGTGCCAAGACCTTCTACTATGTGGCAAGCGTTACCGCCGCCTACCGCAGGGCGCTGGACGCTTATCTGGCCGACCCGCTCAACGACAACTTTGAGCTGCCTGCTGAAGTGTACGAGGAGCTTACCCGTACCAGCCACCGCCACTACTCGCCGGGCTTCTACTTTGGCCGCGAGCAGGCCAGACAGGCCACCGACAGCGCTACTTACATCCGCGAGTGGGAGTTTGTGGGCACGGTGGACGGCTGGGAGAACGGCGTTGCCTCCTGCCAGCAGCGCGGCAAGTGGAGCCTGGGCGACACTCTGGAAGCCCTCTGCCCGGATGGCCGCAGCATTCCGCTGAACCCTGAGTGGATCGAAAACGAAGCCGGTGAGCGGGTGGAGAGCACCCCGCATGCCATGGAAAAATACACCATTCCCACGCCGGAGCTGCCGCCCATGAGCCTGCTGCGGCGCAAAACGGTATAAGGAGACCACAATGGAAGCAACACGCCTGTGTCCATACTGCCTGCAGCCGCTGCCCGGAGCAGCACAAAGCTGCCCGCACTGCGGCAAAAGCTTTGCCGGGCGCAACCCCGGCGGCACCCTGCCGGTGGGCACCGTGCTGGCCGGGCGCTACACCGTAGGGGAAATGCTGAGCATCGACGGCGAGGGCATCCTCTACCGCGGCGCAGAGAATCTGGGCCATTTCCGGGTGACCATCAAGGAATATCTGCCCATTACCCTCACGGCGGAGCGCACGGCAGAAAGCACCCTGCGGCCCAAGACCGGCAGTGAGGTGCTGTTCAAGACCACCCGCATGGATTTTGCGGACCTGTACCGCTCCATCCAGCGCATCACTCCGGCCAATGGTCTGGAAGCCGTGCTGGATGTGGTGGAAGCCAATAACAGCGTTTACGCCATTCTGGAAAATCTGGGCGGCACCCCGCTGGATCAGTGGCTGGAAAACCACCCCGGCACCATTCGCCCGGACGATGCCTGCACCATGCTGCAGCCGGTGTTTGAAGGCGTAGCCGCCATGCACAAGATCGGTCTGGTGCACCGCGGTATCTGCCCGGAGAACATCCGCGTGATGGAAAACGACCGCTGCCGTCTGGCAGGCTATGCCACGGTGGGCCTGCGCACGGCGGGCAGCGGCCTGCACGAGCAGCTGTACGAAGGCTATTCCGCCCCGGAGCAGTATTCCACCGCAGAGTTCGAGGGCCGCTATACCGATGAATACAGCCTTGCGGCAGTGTTCTACCGCATGGTGTGCGGGCAGGCCCCGGTGCCTGCAGCGCAGCGCATTGTGGCAGACTCTAACCCACGCGCAAAATCGGTGAACGGCAGCCTGCCGCTGTACGTCTCGCAGGTGCTGCAGCTGGGCCTGCGCCTGCGGCCCATGGAGCGCATCCAGACCGTGCCGCAGCTGTATCAGGCCCTTTCTTCCAAGGAATACACCGCCGAGCTGACCCGCACCATGAAGCCGGAGACTCCGGTGCGCACAGCCCCGCCGGAGCCGGAACGTAAGGAGCATCTGCTCAGCTTAAAAGCGCTGCTGGCGGGCATCGTGATCCTGCTGTCCATCCTTATTCTGCTCACGCTGTGGAGCGTGCTGAGCCAGCACATCCACCAGCCTGCCGCGTCGGCTGCGGAGTCGGAACCGGCCAGCAGCGAGGTGATGGTGCCGCAGAACCTTGTGCCGAACTTTATTGGCATGGACTACACGCAGGTGCAGAACAACCGGGAATATACCAGCATGTATCTGTTCTACGTCACCGAGGAATACAGCGATACCGCCCCGGCGGGCCAGATCATCCAGCAGGAGCCGAGCGCGGACACTGTGCTCAAGGCAGGGGAGACCATACGGCTGGTGGTGAGCAAAGGCCCGCAGATGGCCGAGATGCCCAATATCATCGGCTTTACGCAGGATAGCGCGGTAAAGGAACTGGAAGCGCGGGGCCTTGTGGCCAGCTGCTTTATGGTGGTGAACGATGGCTCCTATGCATCCGGCTGCGTGGTGCGTACCAGCGAGGAGCCGGGCACCAAGGTGGAAGTGGGCACGGTGATCACCGTGTATATTGCGGCAGACCCCAGTGTGCAGATCACTGTCACACCGGAGGAACCCGCCGCTACCGAACCCACCACGACAGAGCCGGCCCCTCCGGAAACAACAGATCCTACCCCCACGGAACCGGAATACAATACAGACTAAAAACAAAAGCAGAAGCGGGAGCCTTGCAAAGGCCCCCGCTTCTGCTTGTTTAGGATAGGAAAGAGAATGGCTTAGTTAGAGATTGGTGTAGCCCATCAGGTAGCGGTCTACCTCGGCGGCGCAGTCGCGGCCTTCGCGCAGGCCCCACACCACAAGGCTCTGGCCGCGGCGCATATCGCCGCAAACGAACACCTTTTCCACGTTGGTCTTGAAGCTGTGGTCTGCCACGTTGCCGCGGGCGGTCAGCTCCACACCAAATGCATCGGCCACGTAGCTTTCGCAGCCGGTAAAGCCTGCGGCGATGAACGCCAGCTGGCAGTTGTAGGTAAATTCTTCACCGGTGGGCACCATGCTGGTACGGCCGGTCTCGGGGTTCCGCTCCGGCTTTAGGTAGGAGATGATAGCACCGGTCAGATTGCCTGCATCATCCTTCAAAAATTCCTTCACGGTGGTCTGGTACACGCGCGGGTCCTTGCCAAACTTTGCAAGACACTCGGTCTGACCGTAGTCCACCTTCAGCACACGGGGCCACTCCGGCCACGGGTTGGAGGCTGCACGCTCCTTGGGCGACTGCGGCATCATTTCCAGTGCCACCAGATCGGTGCAGCCCTGCCGCAGGGCCGTGCCCTGACAGTCGTTGCCGGTATCACCGCCGCCGATCACCAGAACATTCTTGCCCTTGGCATCGATGGCCTTGCCGTCCGCGAACTGGCTGTCCAGCAGACTTCTGGTCACGCTGGTCAGGTAGTCCACGGCAAAGTGCACGCCGTTTGCATCGCGGCCGGGCACATTCAGGTCGCGGGCCTTCTTGGCACCGCAGCACAGCACCACGGCATCGTAGCCGTTCAGCAGCTCTTCGGCGGCAACAGCCCCGCCCACATCCATGTTGGTGCGGAACTCCACGCCCTCGGCCTGCATGATCTTGATGCGGCGCTCGATGACGGATTTGTCCAGCTTCATGTTGGGGATGCCGTACATCAGCAGGCCGCCCACGCGGTCTGCACGCTCGAACACAGTCACGGCGTGGCCGCGCTTGTTCAGGTATTCAGCCACCGAAAGGCCGGAGGGGCCGCTGCCCACCACGGCTACGCTCTTGCCGGTGCGGGAGGGCGGCGGTGCGGCGTGCAGCCAGCCCTTGGCGTAAGCCGTCTCAATAATGGCGTGCTCGTTCTCGCGCACGGTCACGCTGCTGCCGGTCACATCGCCGCAGGTGCAGGCCGCTTCACACAGGGCAGGGCACACCCGGCTGGTGAACTCCGGAAAACGGTTGGTGGCCATCAGCCGGTGCATGGCCAGCTCCCACTTGCCATGATAAACAAGGTCGTTCCACTCCGGGATGAGGTTATTCAGCGGGCAGCCGGAGGCCATGCCGCCGATCATCATGCCGGCCTGACAGAAGGGAACACCGCAGTCCATGCAGCGTGCTGCCTGCGTCTGCTGCTCCTCGCGGGAGAGCCAGACGTGAAATTCGTTAAAGTTTTCAATGCGTTCCAGCGGCGGAACATCCGTGCTGGTTTTGCGCGTATAGTCGATAAATCCAGTTGTCTTACCCATAACGCTGCCCTCCTTACTTCTTCTTCTGCACCGTGTAGAATGCTTCGATCTGTGCCTGCTCGCCGTCCAGACCGCGCTCCTCAACGGATGCGATCACACGCAGCATACGGTCATAATCGTAGGGCAGAACTTTCTTGAACTTGGGCAGGAATTCGCTGAAGTTGTCAAGAATCTCTTTGCCGCGGGGAGAGCCGGTGGCCTCCACATGTTCGCGGATCAGCTCTTTCAGGGTGGCAACATCGTACTTGTGCTCCACAGGCTCCAGGCTGACGGTCTCCTTGTTCACGCGCTGGTAGAAGTCCCAGTTCTCGTCCAGCACGTAGGCGATGCCGCCGGTCATACCGGCTGCAAAGTTCTTGCCGGTCTGGCCCAGAACCACCACCGTGCCGCCGGTCATGTACTCGCAGCCGTGGTCGCCAACGCCCTCCACAACGGCGGTGGCACCGCTGTTGCGCACGGCGAAGCGCTCACCGGCCACGCCGGAAATGAACGCCTTGCCGCTGGTAGCACCGTACAGGGCCACGTTGCCGGTGATAATGTTCTCTTCCGGCTTAAAGGTGATGCCCTTGGGCGGGCGCACGACGATCTTGCCGCCGGACAGGCCCTTGCCCATGTAGTCGTTGCAGTCGCCCACAAGGTCCAGTGTCAGGCCGTTGGGGATGAAGGCACCAAAGCTCTGGCCGCCTGCACCCACACAGTGGGCGGTGTAAACATCATCCGGCAGGCTGTTGCCGTATTTGCGGGTAATCTCGCTGCCAAAGATGGCACCAAAGGCGCGGTCGGTGTTGGAGACATCCAGCGTCACGCTCTGGGCATTCTTGCTGCTGAGCTTGAACTTCTTCATCAGCACCTTCATATCGAGGGTGTTTTCCAGATGGAAGTCGTAGGTGTCCTCCTTCACGAAGTGAACATTGCTGTTCTCGATGGCAGGGTTGTGCAGGATGCAGTCGAGATCCATCTTGGAAGCGCGGCTGCCGGGTGCGGCAGGCTTGACCTTGAGCAGGTCGGTGCGGCCCACCAGTTCATCGATGGTGCGCACGCCCAGCTTTGCCATGTACTCGCGCAGCTCCTCGGCCACAAAGGTGAGGTAGTTGATGATGTATTCCGGCTTGCCCTTGAAGTTCTTGCGCAGCTCCGGGTTCTGGGTGCAGATGCCCATGGGGCAGGTATCCAGATTGCACACACGCATCATCACGCAGCCCTCGGCCATCAGCAGGGTAGTGCCGAAGCCGAACTCCTCTGCGCCCAGCATACAGCTGATGGCAACATCGCGGCCGGAGAGCAGCTTGGAGTCGCTTTCGATGCGCACGCGGGTGCGCAGACCGTTCAGGATCAGGGTCTGATGGGTCTCGGCGATGCCCAGCTCCCACGGCAGGCCAGCGTGCTTGATGGAAGTACGCGGTGCTGCACCGGTGCCGCCGTCGTAGCCGGACACCAGAATGACCTGTGCGCCGCCCTTGGCAACACCGGCCGCAATGGTGCCAACGCCGGCCTCACTGACCAGCTTGACATTGATGTTGGCGCTGCGGTTGGCGTTCTTCAGGTCGTAGATCAGCTCTGCAAGGTCCTCGATGGAGTAGATATCGTGGTGCGGCGGGGGAGAGATCAGGCCCACACCGGTGGTGCTGTGGCGGGTCTTTGCAATCCACGGATATACTTTGGCACCGGGCAGATTGCCGCCCTCACCGGGCTTTGCGCCCTGTGCCAGCTTGATCTGGATCTCTTCCGCAGAAACAAGGTATTTGCTCGTTACACCAAAGCGTGCGGAAGCCACCTGCTTGATCTTGGAATTGCTCTCGCTGTGGTAGCGCTCTTCGGGTTCGCCGCCCTCGCCGGTGTTGCTGCGGCCGCCCAGACGGTTCAGGGCGATGGCAATGGTCTCATGGGCTTCACTGCTCAGGGCACCGTAGCTCATGGCTGCGCCCTTGAACCGCTTGACGATGGAGCTTACCGGCTCCACCTCTTCCAGCGGGATGCCGCCGTCAGGAGCATAGTTGAAGTCCAGCAGGCTGCGCAGATGCACGCCGTCAGTACCCATATTGTCCACGGTGTTGGTGAACTGCTTGAAAGCCGAGTAGTCGTTCGTCCAGCAGGCTTTCTGGAACAGGTGGATGGTCTGGGGGTTGAACAGGTGTTCTTCCTTGCCGCTGCGGAACTTGTGTGCGCCGCTGTCGGCCAGCTCCATGTTGATGTCCAGACCCAGCGGGTCGAAGGCTGCGTTGTGCTGGGCTTCCACATCGGCCTGAATGTCCGAAAGGGTAATGCCGCCCACACGGCTCACCGTGCCGGTGAAGTATTTGTCGATGACATCCTTGGAGATGCCCACAGCCTCAAAGATCTGGCTGCTCTGGTAGCTCTGGATGGTGGAAATGCCCATCTTGGAGGCAATCTTCACAATGCCGCTGAGGATGGCGTTGTCGTAGTCCTCCACGGCTGCATAGTAATCTTTGTCCAGCAGGCCTTCGTCGATGAGCTGGCCGATGGTCTCATGTGCCAGATAGGGATTGATGGCGCAGGCACCGTAGCCCAGCAGAGCGGCAAAGTGGTGCACCTCGCGCGGCTCTGCACTTTCCAGGATCAGGGCCAGTGCGGTGCTCTTCTTGGTGCGGATCAGGTACTGCGAAACCGCGGAAACTGCCAGCAGGCTGGGAATGGTCACGTGGTATTCATCCACATCGCGGTCAGAAAGGATGATGATGTTTGCACCATCCTTGTAGGCGCGGTCGACCTCCAGAAATACACGGTCGATGGCCTTTTCCAGACTGGTATTCTTATAGTAGTTGATGGACACCGTGGCTACCTTGAAGCCGGGCACGTTCATGTATTTGATCTTGAGCAGGTCGGTGCTGGTCAGGATGGGGTTGTGCACCTTGAGCACCTTGCAGTTCTCGGGCTTATCCTCCAAAAGGTTGCCGTGTGCGCCAATATACACGCTGGTGGAAGTGACCACCTTTTCGCGGATGGCATCGATGGGCGGGTTGGTGACCTGCGCAAAGCGCTGCTTGAAGTAATTGAACAGCGGCGGATGCTGGTTGCTCAGCACAGCAAGCGGGGTGTCGGTGCCCATAGCGCCGGAAGGTTCTGCGCCTGCCCGTGCCATGGAGAGGATCATGGTGTTCACATCCTCATACTTGTAGCCGAACACCTTCTGCAGCCGGGTGAGCTGATCGCCGGTGTAGCTTTCCACCTTCACGTTGGGAATTTTCAGTCTGGCCAGCTCCACAAGGTTGCGGTCGATCCACTCGCCGTAAGGCTCACGGCTGGCGTAGAACTCCTTGAGCTTTTCGTCGTCCACCACTTCGCCCTTCACGGTGTCCACCAGCAGCATTTTGCCGGGGCGCAGACGATCCTTGACCAAAATATTATCCGGCTCGCATTCCAACACACCCACCTCGGAGGACAGGATCATGCGGCCGTCTTTGGTGATGTAATAGCGGCTGGGGCGCAGACCGTTGCGGTCCAGCACAGCGCCCATCACGTCGCCGTCCGAGAAGAGGATGGCAGCGGGGCCATCCCAAGGCTCCAGCATGGTGGCATAATACTGGTAGAAATCGCGCTTTTTCTGGCTGATGTTCTTGTTGTTCTCCCACGGCTCGGGAATGGTGATCATCACGGCCAGCGGCAGATCCATGCCGTTTATCACCATGAATTCCAGCGCGTTATCCAGCATGGCGGAGTCGGAGCCGGAAGTGTTGATGATGGGCAGGATCTTGTTCATGTCGTCCTGCATGATGGAGCTGGAGATGCTCTCTTCACGGGCCAGCATGGCATCCGTGTTGCCCTTGATGGTGTTGATCTCGCCGTTGTGCAGGATGAAGCGGTTGGGGTGTGCGCGCATCCAGCTGGGGTTGGTGTTGGTGGAGAAGCGGCTGTGCACCATGCCGATAGCGGATTCATAATCCTCGTCCTGCAGGTCGGTATAGAACAGGCGCAGGTCGTGCACAAGGAACATGCCCTTGTACACGATGGTGCGGCTGGACAGGCTGGGCACATAAGTGCCGTTGCTGGCCTGCTCGAACACGCGGCGCACAATGTACAGCTTGCGGTCAAAATCGATGCCCTTGCTCACCTTGGCGGGTTTTTTGATGAAGCACTGCCAGATAGCAGGCATACAGTCGCGGGCTTTCTGGCCCACGGCATCCGGGTTCACGGGAACCTTGCGCCATGCCAGAAATTCGAGGCCTTCCTTGCGGGTGACCACCTCGAACAGCTTCATGGCCTGCGCACGCAGGTGTTCGCTCTGGGGGAAGAAAAACATGCCCACACCGTACTCGCGCTCGTTGCCAAGGTTGATGTTCAGTTCTTCGGCCACCTTGGAGAAGAACTTGTGGCTGATCTGCAGCAAAATGCCCACACCGTCGCCGGTCTTGCCCTCGGCATCCTTGCCGGCACGGTGCTCCAGCCGTTCCACAATGGCCAGTGCATCGTCCACGGTCTGGTGGCTTTTGCGGCCCTTGATATCCACCACAGCGCCAATGCCGCAGGCATCGTGCTCAAACTGTGGATCGTACAGACCAAGGGTGTTTTTCTGCTCTGTAAAGTTTTCCATAGACTTTCCCATCCTTATCTAAAATCCTCACCGGTGCGGCACCCTCCGCATTTTGACAAAAAAGAAAAGCGCCCCGCAAGGGCATACTTTACCCTTGCGGAACGCCTTTGTTCCGGTAACTATTATTATACTGAACGCTGAAAAATCTTCAAGTGACAGCTGCACCAAATATGACAACTGCTTTACACCACTTCTTGTGCGAAACGCCGCGTATGGCGGTCAGTTGTAGCTATAGTGAGAACAGTGCAGGCTCAATGTCTGCCCAGAATGGCCTGCAGGTCATTTTCCGGCGTTGTTACGGCTTTTAAATCGTACTTTTGCTGCAGGGCAGCCACAACGACCGGCGAGAGGAACGGGGGCAGGGTAGGCCCCAGCCGGATGTT
>UMFX01046707.1_pt1 | contig 59424 bp, 60 predicted proteins | sample 1965131 | NCBI WGS metagenome assembly UMFX01 (sample SAMEA4836058, study PRJEB28245) | human gut metagenome | biome: gut microbiome; material: fecal sample | place: Denmark | collected 2008 | reverse complement strand
CTCGTACCAGCGTAGGCGGTTACTGTGAAGAAGAACCGGAGGACGAAAATTCCGAACAGTTTGATGTGAGCGACAAACGAACATTGGACGAAGTGGTACATTGGCTTATGGATTTGGGCTATATTCCCAGTTTCTGTACCGCTTGTTATCGGGAAGGACGTACTGGCGACCGCTTCATGAGTTTGTGCAAAAGTGGGCAGATTCAGAACTGCTGTCATCCCAATGCCCTCATGACCCTGAAAGAATATCTGGAAGACTATGCTTTACCAGATACAAAGAAAATCGGGGAAGCCTTGATTCAGAAAGAACTGGGGAATATTCCCAAAGAAAAAGTCAGAGAAATTACTGTGCATCATTTACAGGAAATCGAAAAAGGCAATCGGGATTTCCGATTCTAAAGGCAGGAGGTTTTTATGGGTTTACAGGATACACTATCTTCAGAACGGGTGCAAATCGGGTTTTTTGGCTGCCGTAACGCAGGCAAATCCAGCTTAGTCAACGCGGTAACCAATCAGGAAATGGCAGTGGTTTCACCAGTGAAAGGCACCACCACAGACCCTGTGACAAAAGCCATGGAACTGCTGCCCCTTGGTCCTGTTCTCATCATTGATACCCCTGGTATTGATGACGAAGGTGGACTGGGAGAGCAGCGTGTGAAACGGACAAAGCAGATTCTCAATCGCATTGACTGTGCTGTTCTGGTGGTAGATAGTGTGGCAGGGAAAACGAAAGCCGATGAGGAACTTTTGAACTTATTTCAGGAAAAACAGATTCCTTTCCTCGTTGCTTATAACAAAAGCGACCTGCAAATGCCTGCTTTATCGGGAAAAAATGAAGTGGCAGTCAGTGCCCTTCAGAAAACAGGTATTGAAGAACTGAAGGAACGCATTGCCGCATTGGGAAAAGAAAACCAGAAGGAACGGATGCTGGTAAGAGATTTGGTAAAGGCAGAAGATTTGGTGGTGCTGGTGACGCCCATTGACAGCTCTGCCCCCAAAGGACGGCTCATTTTGCCTCAACAGCAGACCATTCGGGATTTGCTGGAAGCGGATGCCATTCCTGTGGTAACGAAAGAAAATACACTGAAAACCACATTGGAAAGTCTGGCGAAAAAGCCGGCTATGGTCATTACGGACAGTCAGGCATTTGCACAGGTCAGCAAGGATACGCCGTTGGATATTCCACTGACATCCTTTTCCATTCTCATGGCGAGGTACAAAGGATTTCTGGAAGGCGCTGTGCAGGGAGTGGCAGCCATCGAAACATTGCAGGATAGGGAGAAAGTCCTGATTTGTGAGGGCTGCACCCATCACAGACAGTGTGAAGACATCGGAACTGTGAAGATTCCTCGTTGGCTGCGGCAGCATACAGGAAAAGAATTGGAATTGGTGCATACTTCCGGTAAGGATTTCCCTGAGGATTTATCACCTTATCGTCTGGTGATTCATTGCGGTGGCTGCATGCTCAATGAACGGGAAGTGGCGTACCGCCAGAAATGTGCCGCTGACGCAGGGATTCCCTTTACCAATTATGGCATTGCTATTGCATATATGACAGGCATTTTGAAACGGAGTATCGAAATTTTTCCGAAGCTGTATACATTGATTTAATATAAAAAAGACCATAGGTTCCTATGGTCTTTTTGTATGTTCAAAGCGGAAAATGTCCGCTGCGGCGCAATGCCACCAAAATGCCTGGGATCAGGATCAATTGCAGTATGATACCGGGGATAGCTTCCAGTAAGGCACCGGAAAGGAACATCTGCCAAGTGAAGGCATTTTCTCCAATGCCCAGCAGCAGAGCTTCCACAATGCCCCATACCACGCGTCCCAGAATCATGGCGGAAATCAGGGTGATGTAAAGAGAAGCTGTGGATTTTTGTTTGGAACGTCCATAAATCAGCCCTGCAATGAGTCCATAGGCTGCCAGTTCAAATGCCATGGCAATGGCAACAGGGAACATATGGGGCATGCCGAAAATCATGCTGCGGCAAATGGGCAGCAGAAAGCCTAAAAACAGCGCATATTGCCATCCGCAAAGAAATGCACAGAGAAAAACGGGAAAGTGCATGGGCAGCAGCATATTGCCGATCTGCGGGACTTGTCCTGTCAAAAAGGGCAGTACCAGTCCCAGCGCAAACAGCAGAGCGCTGACGGTCAGTTGTTTTGTGGATTGTTTCATAAAAACCTCCTGATTGTTTCTGTTAAAATTTCGATTTTTATCATACCACACTGTTTTGAAAGAAAACAGCTTTTTTTCAAAACCATGTGGGAAAATGTATGTTTTGGAAAAATGGGGATAAACTGAGAAAGAAGGACTTGACAGAAAGGGGTTTTTACGGTATGAACTTGAGTGGTACAAGAACAGAACAAAATCTGCTTGCCGCATTCGCGGGGGAATCCATGGCTGCCAATAAATACGATTTTTACAGCAGTCAGGCGAAAAAAGAAGGCTATGAACAGATCGGCGCCATTTTTAAGGAAACAGCAGATAATGAACGGCAGCACGCCAAACAGATTTTCCGCTTTCTCAATGGCATTGGCACAACAGAAGCCAATCTGACCGCAGGCGTTGCGGGGGAACATGAGGAATGGACTTCCATTTATCAGGACATGAGCACCATTGCCAAAGATGAAGGTTACCCGGAAATCGCTATGTTTTTCCAGAATCTGGCGTCTGTAGAAAAAGAGCATGAGGCAAGATACGCTCTGCTGCTGGAAAGAATCAAAAATGATCAGGTATTCAAGGATAATGCCAAGACAGTATGGGTGTGCCGTAACTGCGGACATGTCCATGTGGGAGAAGTGCCGCCAGATGCTTGCCCTGTCTGCAAACATCCCAAAGCATATTTTGAGCGGAAAGCAACCAATTATTAATGGAAACAGATTGAGAGGGCAACCTCTCATTACATAGAAAAGAGGAACCCAATGGAATATCAGAATCAAATCAGAGAAGCTGTATTTTACAAACGCCCCAATCGTTTTCTGGCGGAAGTGGAATTGGATGGAGAACGGGAATTGGTGCATGTAAAAAATACAGGGAGGTGCCGGGAATTATTGCAGGAAGGCGCGAGAGTATTTCTGGAGGAAAGCGGCAATGCAAACCGGAAAACAAAACATTCCCTTGTGGCTGTCTACAAAGGGGATATGCTGGTGAATATGGATTCACAGGCACCCAATGCGGTGGCAGCAGAGGCTTTAGCAGAAGGAAAGATACGAGAAATTGGCGAAGTGACCTTTGTAAAACGGGAAGTGAAATTCGCCGGTTCCCGTTTCGACGTGTATTATGAAGCGGGAGAGCGGAAAGGCTTTCTGGAAGTGAAAGGGGTGACACTGGAGGATGATGGTGTTGCCATGTTTCCAGACGCTCCCACAGAGAGAGGCGCGAAACATTTATTGGAACTGGCGGAAGCGGTAGAAAAGGGCTACGAAAGTGCTGTGCTGTTTCTGGTGCAGATGAAAGGTGTTTCTGTTTTCCGTCCCCATGAAGTCCGTGACCCGAAGTTTGCGGAAGCATTGCGAAAGGCGGCTCAGGCAGGGGTAAAAGTACTGGCTTATGACTGTAAGGTATGGGAAACAGGATTTTGCTTAGATACGCCTGTGCCTGTGGAATTGTAAAACAGACATATCCCGAAGGATTCGGACATAAAGTTTAGTAATGACGAATACGGAGGGAAAAATACATGAGGCATAGAGTTTTGACAGCAGTCCTCACGCTGCTTTTTAGTGTTGGCTGCTGTTTGCCCGCATTGGCGGCAGAAAAGCAGTATGAAAACCTGACAGACCTTGGGCTGACTTCCAAAAGCGCCCTGCTCATGGAAGAAGATACGGGCACCATTTTGTATGAACAGAATAGCCATGAAGCTCTGCCACCTGCCAGTGTTACGAAAGTTATGACACTGCTGCTCATTTACGAAGGAGAACGGGATGGAAAATTTGATTGGACAGATACGGTACAGGTCAGTGAACACGCGGCGTCCATGGGTGGTTCTCAGGTGTTTTTGGAAGAAGGGGAAACCCAGACAGCGGTAGACATGACAAAATCCATTGCCATTGCTTCTGCCAACGATGCGGCTGTTGCCATGGCGGAATTTCTGGCAGGCAGCGAGGAAGCCTTTGTCCAGAAAATGAATGAACGGGCAAAGGAATTGGGTATGGAGGATACGAACTTTGTCAATGCCTGCGGGTTGGATACGGAAGGGCATGTGTCCAGCGCCTACGACATCGCACTCATGAGCAGGGAATTGATGGAGAATTTCCCGGAAATCAAGGAATATACCACCACATGGCAGGATAGCATCGTACATAAAACAAGGCGCGGGGAAGAAACCTTTGGTCTGACCAATACCAACAAACTGATTCAGTGGTATGATGGTGCAACGGGACTGAAAACTGGCTCCACAGGCAATGCGCTGTACTGTCTATCGGGAACAGCGGAACGGGACGGCATGGGGCTCATTGCTGTTGTTATGGCTGCACCGGATTATAAAGTCCGTTTCCGGGAAGTGATGCAGCTTTTGGACTATGGTTTTGCCAATTACGCTATTGAAAAAGGGCGAGAAAAAGGCTATGCCATGGGAGAAGTGCCTGTGGAGAAAGGCATGACGGATACGGTGGAAGCGGTAGTAGCGGAAGAAATTTCCGTATTGGTGCCAAAAGGAAAAGAAGCTCAATGGGAAACCAAAACAGAACTTTTACCGGCGGTTTCCGCACCTGTGGAAGCAGGTACAAAGGTTGGTGAACTGGTATATCTTCGTGATGGAGAAGAAGTAGGGCGAGTGGAACTGACCGCAGGAGAAAATGTGGAAAAGGCAAATGTGGATACCATGCTGCGGCGGATGTTGGCAGGGTGGTGTTAAGGCAAAAAGAAAGGCTTTGGAGTGCAGGACTTCAAAGCCTTTTTCTGATGATGGAATTAGTATTTTTTAGAATAGTAGAAGATACATCCTACGATAATCACAGCGTTCCCAGCCAGTACCCAGATGAGGATTTCTGCAATTTGAGGTGCTATAATGCCGCAGACAAGAATGGCAGCAAATAGGCAAACAAGAGAAAGCATGGTATAAGCGCTGTATGCCTGTTTTTCGATGAAGATATTTCGCTCGTCCATTTGGGAAATTTCTGCTTGCGTCCATTTTTCTTTATCATGTAAGAGCATATCAGTGCGGATGAGCTGAATCGCACAGAAAATGGCACCGCCTGAACCAAGAGAAGCAAAGTGAGATTCTGGGTAGATTTCCAGCTTTGCTAATACGAAAACTGCTAGAAAAATCAAAAATAAGATTCCGGTAGTCCACATATCCCGCTTTAGTTTTTGCTCGAATGATTTGTTTTTCATGGAAATAACCTCCTTTATTCACAGGAATTGCGAATGTTGCAGTAAATGGCTGCCAAAAACAGCAGTGCCACATCTGCCAGCATCAGCAGAAGGAAAGGAATCAAAAGTTCTGGTTTTTGCAAAGCAGCCCAAAGGGTTGCCACATAGAGCAGAACCAGTGAAAACAGGCTATGCAGACTGTAAATCTGTTTTTGAATGAAAATATTTCTCTCGTCATAGATGCGGATTTCTTCTTTTTTTCGCAGGGATTCATTTTTTAGAAGGCGAATGGACTTGATGATGTGGATAAAGCCAATGGCAATGAGTCCGCCGCCGGTGCCTGCGCAGTAGGTAAGGGGATAACCGGAAGAAACTTTACCGCTAAAAGCAGCTACGCAAGCCAATATGCCTAAACAAATCCAGAGAAAGCCGCAGGTAAGCTGTATTTTGAGTTTCTTTTCAAATTTCATGATTCATCCTCCTCCTCGAACAAAAAGACTTCTTCAATGGTCATGCCAAAAAACTTGGCGATTTTATGGGCAAGGAGGAGAGAGGCGGTGTATTTTCCAACTTCCAGAGAAGTGATGGTCTGGCGGGTAACCCCTACATGGATTGCCAGTTCCTCCTGTGATAATTTGCGCTGTTTTCTAAGCTCTTGGATGCGTGTTTTCATAGGTACCTCCTTTGCAAAGTTTGCTTTGCAATTTTAGTATAGTTTACTTTGCAAAAAATGTCAAGCAAACTTTGCAAAAAAATAATGGGGACTTTTGCGAAAAACGGGAAAGCCCTGATTTGACTTGCCGCGGAAAGTCTGGTATCATACCATAGGGAAGGAATCCGATACAGAAAGGAATTGAATACATGAATAACTATTTATTGGCATTTCTTTGGAGCATTCCAGGGTTGTTGGTAGCCACTACCATGCATGAATTTGTCAGAGCGTTGGCATCTTCCGCCATGGGGGACAACTTACCTAAAAGTCAGGGAAGACTGACACTGAATCCTTTGAAACATTTTGAACCCATCGGGTTTTTGCTGCTGTTTTACACAGGCGGCTTCGGCTGGGGGAAACCTGTGGAAACCAGTGGGCTGTACTACAAAAACAGAAAACGGGACACCCTGCTGGTAGCCATTTTGCCCTCTGTGGTGAATCTGCTGCTGGGTATGGTATTTTTGGGCGTATATGTGAATTTTGGCGGCAATGTCAATCATCACGTGGCAAATATCCTGAATTATCTTTGCTTTTATAACGTGGGCATTGCGGTATACAACATTGTGCCCGTATCTCCCATGGACTGCGTGAAGGTACTTTCTGTGGTATTGCCCGCAAATAAATATTTCAGCTATTTGCAGTATGAAAAAATGATTCAGATGATTTTCCTGTTCCTGCTGTTTTTGGGCTTCTTCGGAAACATTTTCGGAAACATCACTTATGGTGTCATTCAGTTTTTGGGGCATCTGTTCTTTATTCTGTAAGGAAGTGAAGCTATGGAGCAAGTGACCATACGGCTGGATGCCTTTGAAGGTCCTATGGACCTTTTGTATCATCTGATTGAGAAAAATGAAATTGATATTTACGATATTCCCATTGCTTCTTTGACAGACCAGTACCTTGCCTATCTGGATGCGGCAGAGGACCGCAACATGGATGGCATGAGTGAATTTCTGGTGATGGCGGCAACTCTTTTGGAAATCAAAAGCAAGTTGCTACTGCCAAAACCGAAAAAAGAAGCAGAGGAAGAAGGACCAGACCCCCGTGCGGAACTGGTGGAACGTCTGCTGGAATATAAGAAGATTAAGGGCGTAACGGCAGAATGGAAGGCAAGGGCGGAAGAAGCTGCCAGACTGCTGTATAAACCTGCGGATAAAGCCATCGCGAAACTGCGCCGGGAAGAAGATCAGCCCTTGGAAGACTTTCTCATGGGTGTGACCATGGAGGATTTGTATCTGGCTTTTCAGGAAGTCATGCAGCGAAAGGAATCTAAGGTTGACCATGTCCGCAGCTCTTTCCGTGCGGTGGAACGGGATTTGTTCACCATTCAGGATAAAATGGACTATATTCGGGACTTGCTGATTTTGCAGCCACAGATTACGTTTTTCGGCATATTCCGCAGAAAATCCAGAAAAATGGAAAAAGTCGTAACATTTTTGGCATTGCTGGAGCTGATCAAACGGAAAGAAGTGCAGATTACCCAGCAGGGAACATTTTCGGAAATTTACATCCGCAGTTATGAGGAAAGGGATGCAGTATGAGATTGGCACAGTTGGAAGCTGTGGTGGAATCCCTCCTGTTTATTTCGGGAGAAGCGGTGCCCCTGACAGCCATTGCCCAGACAATTGAAATGGATAAAGCCACTGCCAGAGCCATTGTGCAGTCTTTGGCAGATAAATACGAGGCGGAACAGCGAGGCATCCGCATTGTAGAGATCAACGGCTCTTACCAGATGTGTACAGCGGCGGAATGTTTCACCTATATCCGCAGCATGTATAAAAGCCCCCAGCGGCAGGGATTGACACAGTCTTTGTTGGAAACGCTGGCGATCATTGCCTATAAACAGCCCATTACCAAAGGGCAGATTGAGGAAATTCGCGGCGTTAGTGCGGAACATGCGGTCAGCAAGCTGGTGGAAAAAAAGCTGGTCTGCGAGGTGGGGAGATTGGATGCGCCGGGCAAACCCATCCTCTTTGGCACCACAGAGGACTTCCTGCGGTATTTTGGCTTTAAGTCTGTATCAGAACTGCCGCCGCTGGAAGATGACACCGGGCTGGCAGAGCAGGAAGAAACAGAAGAACAAACGGAAAATTAAAAAGAGAACCGACAGAGAGGAATCTGTCGGTTTTTTGATTGTAAAAGCAGGAAGTATTTGCTAATCTGAAGGTAGGAGGCATAGTTTTCTATACAAAAAGGGGGAAGAAAAGATGAAAAGTATCAAATGGATGTTGTTTGGAATTACGTTATTGTTGGTTACTTTTTTGATTCGTTGTATGCTGGAGGATGCGCTGTATACAGATTTTATTGGTATTTTTGGGGCAATCATTGTGATTTATGGCATGTGTAAAAATGAAAAACAGTAACGAAAAACAAAAGGAGCCTGATTTTAGGGGCATCTTCATAAGAAAACAAAGAAAACTAAAATCTTTATCATAACAAAGGATTTTAGTTTTCTTATTTTTTATTAAGATTTTTTGTTATGTTTTCTTATGAAGACAGCCGTCGCAATTCCCCTTAAGAAATCAGGGAAAAGAAAAAACAATGTTTTCTTAAGGGGAAGTTGCTTTTGCAAGGTTCCTTTTTCTATGGATACCCTTTTCCCAAAAAGCATACAATGATGGGGGAGGGGTACACATGAAAAAATTTTTGAGTTTTTGTGTGGCACTGCTGTTGTGTGGACAAACGGCATTGGCAGCAGAGCCAAATGTGGTAGCACAGGGAGCGGCGCTCATTGATGGAGAAACAGGACGTCTGTTATGGGGAAAGAACGCAGAAAGCCCTATGGAAATGGCAAGCACAACCAAAATTATGACAGCTATATTGGTTTTGGAAAAAGCAGACCCGAAAGAAGTGGTGACTATCAGCGAAAATGCAGCAAAACAGCCGGATGTGCAAATGGGATTGAAAGAAGGAGAACAGTGGTATGCTGGGGATTTGCTGCGTGCTATGATGCTGAAGTCTTATAATGATGCGGCAGTGGCACTGGCAGAGCATGTCAGCGGTTCTGTGGAAGCCTTTTGTATGGAAATGACGGCAAAGGCGGCATCCATTGGGGCAACGGATACAGTCTTTGGTTCGCCCAACGGTTTAGATAGTCATTTAACTAGAGAACAGCACCATTCCACACCTTTGGATATGGGAATCATCACTGCTTACGCCCTGCAAAATCCTGTTTTTCGAGAAATTGCTGTGTTGCCCAGTCATACCTTTGCGGATGTTTCTGGAAAAAAGGTACATACGGCAGTGAATACAGACCGCTTTTTACAGATGTATGCCGGTGCCCTTGGGGTGAAAACGGGCTATACCAATAAAGCCGGGCATTGTTTTGTAGGGGCGGCAGAGCAGGAGGATATGATTCTTGTCAGTGTGGTATTGGCAAGTGGATGGGGTAATACAGGCAAGGAAGCCAAGTGGACAGATACAAAAAAACTCATGGATTATGGCTTTGCTACCTATGAGAAACAGGAAATCGCACAGGCTGGGGAAATTATGGGAGAGATTGCGGTGACCCGCTCTCCGGTGAAGGAAATCACAGCAGGTCTTGCGGAAGGATACAGTGGGGTGTTTTCAGAAGATGAGGTTTCCCGTTTGCAGTGGCAGGCGGAATTGCCAGAAACATTGGAAGCTCCCATAGAGCAGGGAGAACAAATCGGTATAGCAACATTGGAACTGGATGGAGAAACCATTGTGGAAATTCCATTGACAGCACAATCAGAGGCACCAGCCTATACACTTTCACAGCAGTACCGCAGATTGATTTCTGTTTGGTTTGACTGGATAGAATTTTTGCCGGAAATGTGATTTTTCTTTGACTTTCCACTCTTTCTCCTGTATACTGATGGGACGAAAAGGACGGAGGAGAAGCCATGGAAGAAAGATTGCAGAAATTTTTGGCGGAAGCTGGCATTGCTTCCCGCAGAAAATCAGAAGAACTCATTGCCGCAGGTCGTGTGCAGGTAAACGGACAGGTGGTACGGGAACTGGGCGTGAAAATCGACCCGGCAAAAGATAAAGTATTATTCGATAATAAGCCTGTAAAAGCACAGGAAACAAAGAAAGTATATATCATGCTCCATAAGCCGGAAGGCTATGTGACAACAGCGAAAGAACAGTTTGGACGTCCGGCGGTGCTGGACTTGGTGCAGGGCGTAAAGGAACGTATTTTCCCTGTGGGTCGACTGGACTATGACACATCCGGTCTGCTGCTTTTGACAAACGACGGCGATCTGACTTATAAGCTGACACATCCTAAACACGATGTAGATAAAACATATATTGCAAAGCTTTATGGTGTGCCTGATGAAGGGGCTTTGCAGAAATTCCGCAGAGGTGTTGTCATCGACGGCAGAAAGACCAGACCCGCAAAAATTCAGATTCTGGAAAAGGAAAAAGATATGCGGTTCTGCACAGCGGAAATTATCATCCACGAAGGCAAAAACCGTCAGGTCAGAAAAATGTGTGAAGCCATCAAACATCCCGTTGCACAGCTGAAACGTGTGGCAACAGGGGAGCTGACACTGGGTGATCTGCCTAAAGGCAAATATCGCTATCTGACAGAAAGAGAAATCAAATATTTGAAAAAACTGTAAGTAAACAGCCTCGGTTTTGGAAAATCCGGGGCTATTTTTATCAGGATTTGTTTTTTATTTTGAAATCATAGGGATTCTTGGCTTTATGCTTGAAAGTCTACTCATTTTCCCATATAATTTAAGTTTAGAGTACATCATAAAGGAAGGCTGAATTATGAGCGAACAGAAAACAAGATTTTATCTGATCCGTCACGGGGAAACATTGTGGAACCGTCAGGGACGGTATCAGGGTTCTACAGATATTGAACTGTCCGAAGAAGGTCTGGCACAGGCAGAACTGGTGGCAAAGCGTTTCCGTTATTTGCCTTTGGACAAGATTTACGCTTCTCCCCTGAAGCGTGCGTTGGTGACAGCCCAGACCATCGGCAGAGAAACAGGCATCACTCCCATTGTGGATGAACATTTTAAAGAAATCAACTTTGGTGCGTGGGAAGGCATGAGCATTCCCGAACTGAAAGAAGCCTATGGACAGGCATATATGGATTTCTATGAAAATCCCTTTGCACATCCGTTTCCGGGGGAAGGCTCTTTTGCCAATGTAACAAAACGTGCTGTGGAAGGCTTTGAAGCGGTTCTGGAAGAAAACAGAGGCAAACATGTTGCCATTGTGTCCCACGGCGGTCTGCTTCGTGTTATGTTGGTAGCCATTATGGGCATGGATGTGAATTTCTACCGCAAAACTTGGATGACAAATACATCCATCACCACAGTGGATGTCATGGAAGACGGCAGACGTATCCTCATGACACTCAATGACAAAGCCCATCTGGAAATGGCAGATTTATTCAAAAAAGGGGAATGATTATGGCAAAGATCGCAGTCATTGGCGGCGGCGCTGCTGGTATGCTGGCGGTAGGTCGTGCAGCACAGCGGGGGCATGAAGTCCATTTGTTTGAAAAGAATAATCGTTTAGGCAAGAAAATACTCATTACGGGTAAAGGTCGCTGTAATGTGACAAACGACGGGGATCTGGATGCTTTTCTGGATAACATCCCCGGCAATCCTTATTTCATGTACAGCGCCTTTTATCGTTTTGACAATCAGGCACTGCGTCAGCTTTTGCTGGACATGGGGCTGGAAACAAAAGTGGAACGAGGCAACCGGGTATTTCCTGTGACAGACCGTTCTTTGGATGTGGTACAGGCTTTGGAAAAATATATGCGGCAGAATAAAGTTGCCCTTCATCTGGAAAGTCAGGTGGAACATGTGGTCATGAAAGAAGGCAAAGTGACAGGGATTCGTCTGAAAAATCAGAAAGAATTGCCTTTTGACGCTGTTATTGTGACAACAGGGGGACTTTCTTATCCCAATACTGGTTCTACAGGGGACGGCTACCGCATGGCAAAAGCCGCAGGGCATACGGTCACCAAGCTATATCCTTCTCTGGTTCCTTTGAAAACCGCGGAAAGCTGGTGTCAGGAACTGATGGGTCTGAGCCTCAGAAATATTGCCATTCGTATCTGTAATGAAAAAGGCAAAACCGTTTACGAAGATTTCGGGGAAATGCTCTTTACCCATTTTGGTGTGTCCGGTCCGGTGATTTTGAGTGCCAGCCGCCATATTTTGACAGATACGGAAAAAGGATTCCATCTCTATATTGATCTGAAACCCGCTCTGGATGAAAAACAGCTGGATCATCGTCTGCTGCGGGATTTTGAAAAATACAGCAACAAAGATTTTCGCAACGCTTTAGGGGATTTGCTGCCTCAGAAACTGATTCCTGTGATTATTTCTCTTTCCGGCATTGATCCGGAGAAAAAGGTGAACGGCATCACCAAGGAAGAACGAAAACAGCTTTTGCATTTGCTGAAAGCACTGCCTTTGACCATCATTGGTGTGACAGGGTATAACGAAGCTGTTGTCACCAGCGGCGGTATTTGTGTGGATGAGATTGATCCTTCCACCATGGAAAGCAAACTGGTGAAAAACCTGTATTTTGCAGGGGAAGTGCTGGACGTAGACGCATACACAGGGGGATTTAATCTGCAGATTGCTTTCTCCACAGGCTACACCACCGGAGACAGCGTTTGTGAGGAAGTATAAGGAGGCAGAACAACATGAAAAAATTTGCAGTGGCAGTAGATGGACCTGCAGGCTCCGGAAAAAGCACTGTAGCTAAAGAAATCGCAAAGGCATTGGGCATTTTATATATCGATACAGGCGCTATGTATCGCACTGTCGGCATGGCTTGTCTGAAAAAAGGCATTGACCCTACAGATGAAGAAGCAGTTGTGGCTTCTCTGGACAGCCTGGATATGAAGATTTTCCCGGAAGCGGGCGGACAGCGCATTCTGCTGGATGGGGAGGACATCACTGCCCGTATCCGTACAGAAGAAATCGGCAAGGCGGCATCCAGTGTAGCGGCTTATCAGAAAGTCCGTGAAAAACTGGTGGAAATCCAGCAGGGACTGGCAAAAGAACAGTCTGTGATCATGGATGGCCGTGACATTGGTACCAAAGTTCTGCCAGATGCAGAAGTGAAGATTTATCTGGATGCCAGTGTGGAAGAGAGAGCGAAACGCCGTGTGGGGGAACTGGAAGCGCAGGGCAAAACCGCTGACTTAGAAACCATCCGGGAAGAAATTGCCCAGCGGGATTATCAGGACATGCATCGGGAAAACAGTCCTCTTTGCCGTGCAGAAGACGCGGTGAATGTAGATACCACAGGATTGGATATTCCTGCGGTGACAGAGAAACTGCTGGCGCTCATTGCCAAAAAAACAAAATGAGGTGAAAAGATATGTCATTTTATACATTTGCAAGAGGTTTGGTAAAAATCTATTATAAATTTATGTTCCGTATGGACATTCAGGGGGAAGAATATATCCCAAAAGAAGGCGGCGTGGTTCTTTGCTGCAATCATATGAGTAATTTTGACCCGACAACAATGGCGGCATTTGTGAAACGTCCCGTGCGGTATATTGCCAAAAAAGAACTGTTTGAAAAAAGATGGTCTGCAAAACTGCTGTCCTCTCTGGGCGCTTTTCCTGTAGACCGTCAGACTACAGATATGAAGGCTCTGAAAACAGCGATCAAATTGCTGAAAAACGGGGAAGCACTGGGGATTTTTGCAGAAGGTACCCGCGTGAAAGAAGGGGAAGCCAAGGCGGCAAAAGCTGGTGTTGCGCTGTTTGCGTTGAAAGGGGAAGCACCTATTGTGCCCATCTGTATCAGCAGTAAATATAAATTCCGTTCCATCGTCCATATTCGTTATGGCGAGCCCATTTATCTGGATGAATACAAAGGGCAGAAAGTGACAACGGAAATGATGGAAGAAATCACGGAAAAAGTCATGGAAAAAGTAAGAGAAATGAGGGTGGAAGTATGAGCAACATTCGCGTGGCAGAATCCGCAGGTTTTTGTTTTGGCGTAAAACGTGCCATTGAAATGGCATATGAAGCCATTGGCGTGGAACCAAAGCTGTATTCCTATGGACAGCTGATTCATAATAAAACCGTAACAGACGACTTGGCATCCAAAGGATTGCAAATTGTAGAAAATCTGGATGGACTGACAGAAGGCACTCTTTTGATTCGTTCCCATGGCGTTGGCAAAGCTTTGTATGATGAAGCGGAAGCAAAGGGGCTGAAAATTCTGGATGGTACTTGTCCTTTTGTGAAAAAAATCCATAACATCGTTCATGATAAACTGGCAGAAGGCCTGGGCATCATCATCGTTGGTGACGGCACTCATCCTGAAGTTATCGGCATCAATGGCTGGTGTGAAAATGCAGCTGTGATTCTGGAAGATGAAGAAGCGGCAAAAACAAAGGAAATCCCTGAAAAAGAAAAATACGCCGTTGTGGTGCAGACCACATTCCGTCAGGCAAAATTCGACAAGATTCTGGAAATTTTGCAGGACAGAGGTGTAAATATGGAAGTCCATAACACCATCTGTTCCGCAACGGAAAAACGGCAGACAGAAGCAGAAGAACTGTCCAAAACCGTAGATAAGATGATTGTCATTGGCGGCAAAAACAGTTCTAACACTCAGAAGCTTGTGGAAATTTGTGCAAAAAATTGTGGAAATACCGTACATATTGAAACAATTTGTGATTTGGTGTTGAATAATTTCGGAAAAGATGATAAAATAGGTATAACTGCAGGTGCGTCTACACCGCCTGCAATAATTAAGGAGGTAGTTGTTACTATGAGCGAAGCATTAGAAAATGCAGTACAAAATTTAGGAGGAAGTGAGGAAGCGACATTCGAACAGATGTTAGAAGAATCCCTCGTTACCCTGCACACAGGTGACGTTGTAAAAGGCACTGTTATTCAGGTTGTAAACGAAGAAGTATCCGTGAACCTGGGCTTCAAATCCGATGGTATCATCGCAAGAGGCGAATTCAGCAGTGACCCTACAGTGATTCCCAGCAAAACAGTTCAGCCTGGAGATGAAATCGAAGTATTCGTAGTACGCGTAAACGATGGCGACGGCAATGTTATGCTTTCCAGAAAACGTATCGAAGCTCAGAAGGGCATCGAAGAAATCGAAGCTGCTTACAACGACAAAGCAGTTGTAACAGGTACAGTTACAAACGTTGTAAAAGGCGGTCTGATCGCAGTTGTCAACGGCGTAAACGTATTCATTCCTTCTTCTCAGGTTTCTAATAGATTTATCGAAGACCTGAGCGTATTCAATGGTCAGGAATTGGAATTCAACATTATCGAAGTTGACAGAGTAAAACGTCGTTTCATCGGCGGCAGAAAAGCACTGGTAGAACAGGAAATCGCAGCAAAACGCGCAGCTCTGTTCGAAACAATCCAGGCTGGTTCCAGAGTAAACGGTACAGTAAGCAGACTGACAGATTTCGGCGCATTTGTTGATCTGGGCGGCGTAGACGGTCTGATCCACATTTCCGAAATGAGCTGGGGCAGAATCTCCAACCCCAAAGAAGTTCTGAAAGAAGGTCAGGAAGTAGAAGTATTCGTTCTGGACGTAGATAAAGAAAAAGGCAAAATCAGCCTGTCCCTGAAAGATGCAGACAAGAACCCTTGGAAACTGGCTGCTGAAAAATATGCAGTTGGCTCCATCGTTGAAGGTAAAGTTGTACGTATGGTACCTTTCGGTGCATTCGTTGAACTGGAACCCGGCGTAGACGGTCTGGTACACATCTCTCAGATTGCGAACAAACACGTTGTAAAACCTGAAGATGAACTGAAGGTTGGCGAAATCATCAACGTGAAAGTTCTGGAAGTGAACCCCGAACAGAAGAAAATCAGCCTTTCCAAGAGACAGGCAGATGCTCCTGTAGAAGAAGCTCCCGCAGAAGAAGCAGCTACAGAAGAATAATTTCTGTTTTCTAACCTAAAGACTAGGTCATTTATACAGAATCATTCAAATGGATAGAACATTGTAGTTGCTACAAGGTTTTATCCATTTGTTTTTGCATAGAATTGTGAAAGGAAAGACAAAGGTACATACCCAAAGGAGGAAACCACATGGACTGGAGAGCGGCATTTAGCAGAGAGCATCAGCCGCAGCCTGCAGAAATGGCAGCATTCATCAACAGCCCACATTGGCAGACGTTGCGCAGCTATATTGAAGAGACTTTTCATATCCAGCCGCAATACGATTACAGCACATGCAGCATGCAGGAAGGTTGGAGCATTAGATATCGCAAAGGCGTGCGTGCCATTTGTTCCATGTATCCCATGGAAGGATATTTTATGTGTATGGTCAGCATCGGACATAAGGAGCTGGCAGAAGCGGAAGAACTGATGAAAGATTGCAGCGAGTATATTCAGCATCTTTTTGAAAAAACTGATTTGTTTAACGGCGGAAAATTGTTGTTGGCAAAGGTACAGGACGAAGAAGTGCTGGAAGATGTGAAAAAATTGATCGAACTGCGCTGCAGAGGAAAGAAAAAGAAAGCATAAAGGAAGGAAAGATGTATTGTGATACGTTTTGAATGTGATTATGCGGAAGGGGCACATCAGAAGATTTTGGAAAATATGATGCGTACCAATCTGGAACAGACAGCAGGCTACAGCGAAGACGTTTACAGCGATCATGCCCGTGAACTCATTCGTCAGGCTTGTGGAAACGATGACCTGGATGTACATTTTTTGGTGGGCGGCACTCAGACAAACTTGACTGTGATTGCGTCCGTACTGCGTCCCCATCAGGGCGTGCTTTGCGCTGTTTCCGGTCATGTGAATGTACATGAAACCGGCGCCATTGAAGCCACAGGACACAAAGTGTTGGCAATGCCCAGTGCAGATGGCAAGATCACTGCTGCACAGGTGCAGGAAGCTTATGATGCCCATTGGCGTGATGAATCCAGAGAACATATTGTGCAGCCCGGCATGGTATATATTTCCCAGCCTACAGAGAATGGGACTCTGTATTCCAAGGCAGATCTGACAGCACTGCATGAAACATGTCTGAAATGCGGACTACCTTTGTATGTGGACGGTGCAAGACTGGGCTATGGCATGGCAGCACCTACTAATGATGTGACACTGAAAGACTTGGCAGAACTGAGTGATATTTTCTATATTGGCGGCACAAAAGTAGGGGCACTCTTTGGCGAAGCAGTTGTGATTGCAAACCCTGCGTATCGTCAGGATTTCCGTTATATCATCAAACAGCGCGGCGGTATGCTGGCAAAAGGCAGACTGCTGGGAATTCAGTTCGAAACCCTTTTCACAGACGGTCTTTATTTCGAAATTTCCAAACACGCTGTGGATCTGGCTATGAAGATCCGCAAGGCTTGCGAGGAAAAAGGCTTTGCAATACAGTATGAGTCCTATACCAATCAGCAGTTCCCTATTCTGCCCAACGAATTGGTAGTTGAACTGCGGAAGAAATATGCTTTCTATACATGGCAGAAAGTGGATGAAGATCATACTTCTGTTCGTTTCTGCACCAGCTGGGCGACAGATGCGGAAAATGTAGAACAGCTTTTGGCAGATATCCGTGCTTTTGGCGCATAAGCAACAGCAAGTTGCTTTCCAAAGACAGCAAAATCGGGTACAATCAAGTCACAGAAAGGATGTGGCTGAATGGAAACGAAGGAAGTATTGCTACAATTACGCAAAGTACACGATCTGACCCAGGAAGAAATGGCAAAGCGTCTGCTGGTTACCAGACAGGCAGTGAGTCGCTGGGAAACGGGAGAAACCATTCCAAACGCGGAAACATTGAAACTCATTTCCAAAGAATTTCATGTGTCCATCAATACACTTTTGGGGATGCCGCAAAGACTGTTTTGTCAGTGCTGCGGTATGCCTTTGGATGATGATGGATTGCTCAGTCAGGAAAAGGACGGCAGTTTCAATGAAGACTACTGCAAATGGTGTTATACGGACGGAAAGTTTACCTATACTTCCATGGAGGAACTCATGGATCGCTGTGTCCCTATATTGCAGGAACAGTTTCCGGAAACAACGGAACAGCAGCTAAGGGACATGATGCAAAAACAATTACCTCAACTGAAACATTGGAAAAAATAAAAAAACCAGAGAGAATCTTTTCGATTCTTTCTGGTTTTTTGTGTTTAACCCTGATATTCTGTATCGTCTACGTCCAGCGCTTCTACTAGTTTCACTTCGGGGTTCTTCTGCATGAAGTTGTTCAGTGTGTACTGGTTTGCAAAGAGCAGGATAGGACGTTCAAAGTGGTCATATACCAGTGTGCTTCTGGCTACCACATAATCTTTGACATCCTTGGGGGAACCGGGTGCTACCCAACGGGCTACGCTGTAGTCCAAAGGTTCCATACGGATTTCAGAGTTGTATTCATTTTTCAGACGATATTCAAATACTTCAAACTGCAGCTGACCTACAGCACCCAGAATAACGTCGTTGAATTCGTTGTGGTATACCTGGATAGCACCTTCCTGTGCCAGCTGCTGTACGCCTTTCTGGAACTGTTTTGCTTTCAGAGAGTTCACAGGGTGCACACGGCAGAACAGTTCGGGAGGAAAGGTAGGCAGTGGTTCAAAGAACAGTTTTTCTTTACGGTCGGTGATGGTATCGCCGATCTGATAGTTGCCGCTGTCGTAAATACCGATGATGTCCCCTGCAATGGCTGTTTCTACGGTTTCACGGTCGTTTGCCATCAGATGAGTGGACTGGCTCAGTTTCATCTGTTTGCCTGTACGGGACAGGGTAACATTCATACCACGGTTGAAGGTACCGGAGCAGATACGCAGGAACGCCAGTCTGTCACGATGGGCAGGGTTCATGTTTGCCTGAATTTTGAAAATAAAACCACTGAAGAATTCGTCTGTGGGTTTTACTTCGCCGGTTGTGGTTTTTCTGGGACCGGGAGCGGGAGACCATTCCAGGAAATGTTTCAGGAATGGTGTGATACCGAAGTCAGCCAGAGCGGAACCGAAGAATACGGGAGAAAGTTTCCCTTCTTTGATTGCCTGCAGGTCAAAGGGATTACCTGCGCCGTCCAGCAGTTCCATTTCACCTCTTAATATATCCAGGTTGGCATCAGAAATAACGCCTTCCAGTGTATCGCCGAATACACCGTTGGCACCCAATTCTACAACGCCGTCTTTCTGTTTGTAGAGATATACTTTGTTTTCCAGACGGTCATAGATGCCTTCAAATGTCAAACCGTTGCCAATGGGCCATGTAACGGCTGTAGAGGGCAGTCCCAGTGCGTCTTCCAGGTCAGCCATACAGTCCAGAGGATCTTTGGACTGACGGTCTAATTTGTTGATGAATGTAAAGATAGGGATTTCACGCATACTGCAAACTTTGAACAGCTTTACAGTCTGTGCTTCCACACCTTTTGCCGCGTCGATAACCATGACAGCGCTGTCTACAGATGTCAGAATACGGTAAGTGTCTTCACCGAAGTCATTATGACCGGGGGTATCCATGATGGATACTACTTTACCGTCATACTCAAACTGCATAACGGAAGAAGTAACAGAAATCCCTCTCTGTTTTTCGATTTCCATCCAGTCACTTTTCGCGAATTTTGCGTTTCTTCTTGCTTTTACGGTGCCGGCTTCTCGAATAGCGCCGCCGTGAAGCAGCAGTTTTTCTGTCAGTGTGGTCTTACCTGCGTCAGGGTGAGAGATGATGCCGAAAATACGCCGTTTTTGAATGGCTTCCAGATTACTCATGTTCATTTTCCTTTCTGTCCAAAATCTATATTGAAAAGTTGTTGCTTTTTGTATCCATAACATTTCTATTTTAACCGAAACCAGACAAAAAGGGAATAAAAATTTGCAGAATTTCATACAAAAAGTAAAAAATGCTGTATCTGATACGAAATACATTGACTGTATAATGTCTTTGGACTACAATAAAGATAAATAAAATACTATGCAAAAATATGGAGGTTATCTATTATGTTCAAAGTAACAAGCACAGACAAAGCACCCGCAGCTATCGGTCCTTACTCTCAGGCTATCGAAGTAAATGGTTTCCTGTTCGCTTCCGGTCAGGTTCCCATCAACCCTGAAGTAGGCGATGTTGTAGCAGAAGGCATCGTTGATCAGACAGAACAGGTTATGAAAAACATCGGCGCTATTCTGGAAGTTAACGGTCTGACATACACAGACGTTGTAAAAACAACATGCTTCCTGGCTGACATGGGCGACTTCGCTACATTCAACGAAGTATACGCTAAATACTTCACAGGCAAACCCGCTCGTTCTTGCGTAGCAGTAAAAACACTGCCTAAGAACGTTCTGTGTGAAGTAGAAATCCTGGCTGTAACAAAGAAATAATTGTTGCATCTGATTTTTGCAAGTGAAAGTGGGACAGGCTTTCCAGTCTGTCCCAACTTTTTTCAAAAAAATTGCAAAAAATTGTTGACATATGTAAAAAATGTAGTAAGATAGAAAAGGTCGTCGAGGCGTGGCTCAGCTTGGTAGAGCGCTACATTAGGGATGTAGAGGTCGCAAGTTCAAATCTTGTCGCCTCGATTAGACAGAACCGAAAATGTCAGAAACGATATTTTCGGTTCTTTTTTCCAAAACAGCTTCAAAGAAATTGTTTCCAAAAAGAAACAAAAAAAGAAGTTGACAAACGAAATGAAATATAGTAAGATAGAGAAGTCGTCGAGGCGTGGCTCAGCTTGGTAGAGCGCTACATTAGGGATGTAGAGGTCGCAAGTTCAAATCTTGTCGCCTCGATGTTAACTTAAAGTCCTGATTTCTCAGGCGTTTGGTGTGATAGTTGCAGCTGTCACACCATTTTTTTATTTTGGTACAAAAATAACTCTACTTTTTCCGCTGCGTCTTTGTCTGCATCTGCCATAAAATGCAAATACCGCTGTGTAACTTCCAGATCGGCGTGTCCAAGCCTGCCGGAAACTGTCCGCAAGTCCACACCATGTAATAACAGCTGCGTAGCAGATGTATGCCGCAAGTCATGCAGCCGAATCTTTGGCAAATTATGCCGTTTCAAGAATTTGTCAAACCACGAAGTAGGGGAAGAAGGGTGTAACATTTCTCCAAAATCTCCGAAAACGAAAAAAGAATCTTTCCAACTTTTCCCAACCTTCAGGCAATTTTTTTTCTGTTCTCTCCGCAAAGCTCCCAGCAGCTCCGCAGTTCTTGCAGCCACATATACTTTTCGGCTCCGTCGCCCCTTTGGCTCTTTGGTTGCTTTTGGTTTCCCAGTCAACTTGTAGCCACTGCGCCGAATCCAAACCTCTCTGCCTTGAATATCTTTCCACTGCAGTCCAACACATTCACCACGCCGTGCGCCTGTGTCCAAAGCAAATAATACATAAACTTTCCACCGCAGTTCTACAGAATCCAAAGCAGCCAATAAACGCAATAAACCCATTTCATCCAGCACATCAAAAAACCGTTCTTCTCTCCGTATCGATTCAATTTTTCCATGTGCCGCTGGATTTCCGTCTATAAGCCCCAGAGCGACCGCTTTCGACATCATCGACCGAAATATCGCCAAATACCTGCGAATGGTCTCAGATGCCAAATTTTGACCGTACAGAGCCGCAATAAACATTTCTACATCAAGCGAAGTAATTTTCTCAATTTCCATATCACCAAAAAAGGGTAATATAACCCTCTGCAGAGCATCAGCGTAACTTTGCTCTGTAGTCGGTGATAGGCTGCGTTTTTTGACGGTCAGCCATACGGAGCAGAATTCCGTAATTTTCATGATCAAAGTACGCCTCCCAATCAACCGCACCACAATAGTCAGCTTCAACCAATGCACGTATGTAAGCACTGATATTATTAAATGTTGTAGCTGCAATATTGTCCTCAATCAGCCATTTTGTTCCCTTGGGAATCAAAACAGTGATTCTGTCGTATCGGCTATTGATAGCGTCGTTAATTTCGTCTACACTTCTCACTCATTACACCTCCTTGTATTATAATACACCAACATAATATTACAATACATAGCAAAAATCAAGCAAAAAAACTGTCGGAACGGCTGAAAACGTTCCTCTGTATCGGCTCCCGCGCAATTCAAGCTCCACAAGGCGGCACGATGCGCCGTCTTGTTCCGATTCGCAAAACCGTGTTTTGCGAATAATTGCGCTCTTTAAGGCTATTGTCTGTTCAATTATCCAAAACCGGCGCAAAAGAGTCGGAACGGCTGAAAACGTTCCTCTGTATTGGTTCTCCGCGCAATTATTCGCTAAACTGCTGCAGTTTAGCAAATAATTGCGCTCTTGTTGGCTCTCGGTGTAATAAGTAACCTACGCGGTGCAGCATGGCGGCACGCTGCGCCGCCATGCTTTCCGCTTGCCCGCCCGCCACCCATGAAAAAGGATCTCGCAGCAGAGCCTTCTCCACCGATTTCCGGTGCCAGGATAACACGGGGCATCCCTACTGATCAAGGTTAAAATGTACTGCTCTGGCTCCAAACTGCTCTGGCTCCCTTTTGTCGCAGACCTTGACAGCAGGCACCTAGCCCCGTGTTTAAAATCGGTGAGCGGTGGGCGTGCGGCTCTGCGACAGTGAAAAGGAGGGGTTTTTGTGGATGACTTGAAAAAAATCATAAAAAATGCGTCCCGTGTCCAATTTGGATTTGGTTTCAACACAAGAACATTTGTTATTTTAACGCAAAAAAAGTATGATGATTGTATTTTTTGTTGTTTTCGCTTTGAAAATGGCGAATATTGGCGTCTTTATGCCGAAATAAAAAACGGGGAAATCTCTTTTCCCCCGGCTGCCTTAAAGCGTCTGTATTAATTCCGCAGAGCCGACGCCCGGACGCTGCCCAGGCGTTCGTCCCTGCTGTCAAATCATAGTACTTTAGTGTGAAAAAGTTTCACAAAAACACAAACAAGTGTTCTGTTTTTTGTGATTTTGTGATATACTTAAGTAGTCCATTTACAATCACAAAAACACCACGTTTTTTCACTGCTTGCCCAAAGCAGTGTTTTTTTTACCAGTCGGTGCCCGAATCCCCCCTCATTTCATAATTACAAAATCTGTTTTTGCGCACATGATATACATTCTTTTTTCTTTCTTTCTTTTCTTCTTTTTCTAAGCCTGCCCTTTGGCTGCCCTTTGGCTGTCCGTTGTCTGCCCTTTGTCTGCCCGTTTCATCAGCGTCACCTTGGAAAAATGCCCATTTTTCAATGGTTATGATGCGGAATTTGTTTGTCCCTTTTTGAGAAATTTCTCCTGTTTTTTCCAAGTGTTTTAAGGCGGTTCTTATCTCTTTTTCGGTCATTCCGGTTTCATTTGAAAGCCTGGGCAGGGTGGTTATCAATTCCCCAGGTTTCAACACAAAGCCTTGCTGCCGCCGTTCTGCTATCCCTGCAGATAGAAGTAAATGCAAAAAGACAGCTTTCGTATTATTATTTTTATACCATTCCCAATCAAGTATCTGACGATGTAATTTTAACCATCCAAAATACATAATATCCCCATGAAAATCCCTCCTTTTGCGCTGTTCGCTACATTAGGGATGTAGAGGTCGCAAGTTCAAATCTTGTCGCCTCGATTGGACAGACCGGAAATGTCGGAAACGGCATTTTCGGTTCTTTTTTCCAAAGCAGCTTCAAAGGAAATGTTTCCCAAAAGAAACGAAAAAAGAAGTTGACAAATGAAACAAAATATAGTAAGATAAACAAGCCGTCGAGGCGTGGCTCAGCTTGGTAGAGCGCTACATTAGGGATGTAGAGGTCGCAAGTTCAAATCTTGTCGCCTCGACTTTTTGAAACTCGTTAAAACGTTGTCTGCAATGTTTTGGCGAGTTTTTTTCTTTTCAAAAAAGAATTTTCACGGTACAATGGAGAAAGAATATTTTAAGGTAACAACCACGAATTGGGGTGAGTATGTGGAAAAAAAGAACGATGCCATAGAAAGCAACCCATTGGTATCCCGCGCGAAAAATGGGGATATGCAGGCATTTGAACAGTTGCTTTTGCAGCATGAGAAAATCGTTTTTAACATCGTCCTTCGTATGATGGGTCCTGGTGAAGATGTGAAAGACCTTTCCCAGGAAGTTTTTTTGAAGGTTTATCGCAATCTGTCAAAATTCGACGAAAAATCTGCTTTTTCCACCTGGATTTACCGCATTGCCGTCAATACCTGCATTGATGAAATGCGTCGCCGGAAAGGAAAACAAACCTATTCCTTGGAGGCAGAGATCGAGGATACAGAAGGCAGCTATCAAAAACAGTTTGCCGATACAGGAGAAACACCGGAGGAAAGCCTGATGCGTAAGGAAGGGCAGAGTGAAGTCCTTCGGGCGCTGGAAACTTTGTCGCCAGAACATAAAACAGCCATTGTGCTGCGGGATATCCGTGGCTTTTCTTATGAAGAAATTGCAGAAATGACAGATACAGCGCTGGGAACCGTGAAATCACGCATTTCCAGAGCCAGAATACAATTAAAGGAAGAAATTTTAAAAATTAGGGAACGAAAATCAAATGACTTACGTCAAAAAAGCAGAAAGGAGGGAAGGACATGATGAAATGTAGCCAGTATCAGGAGAAATTCTGGGATTATTACGACGGCACACTTACTGCGGAAGAAGCGGCAGAACTGGAAAAACATCTGGAAAGCTGCCCGGAATGCGCTGCCGAAGCAAAAATGGTCAAACAAATGCTGGAAAGCCTGCATACCCTTCCCGAAGCTGCTTTGCCGGAAGGCTATCATGAAGAATTAATGGGAAAAATCGCAAAAGAAAACTTGGCGAAAGTTTCAGATGCTTCTATAGATCAGACAGAAAAACAGGAAACAGGTAAGGTGGTACCGTTCCCTCAGAAACGTCGGAAAAACTGGAAGAATTTCGGACTGGTTGCCGCAGCGGTGGTGTTGGTGGCAGCGGCAGGCGGAATCCAGGGCATTCAGCAGCTGCGGGCACCGCAGGAAGCCATCATTCAGGAGGCAAAAAATACACCGGAGGCATCCGGTTATGGAACAGAAGAAACAATCACAGCAGACAACAGTACGGCTGACGAAACAACAGAAACATTGCAGGATGCAGTGGTGGAAGAAACTACAGGCGCTGTATCCGCAGAACCCAAACAGACGACAGTTCAGCCGAAAATCTCTACGACGACACCAAAAACAACAACCACTACAGAAACGACAAAACCGGCAGACAGCGGACAGAAAGCACCTGTACAGAGTGTGCAGGAAGAAGCCGCTGTGCCAGAATCTACAGCAAATCAGCCACAGGCAGAGGCAGCAGATCAGCCTTTGGTGGGAGCATATTCCATGAATACCATGTCAGACGATGCAACAGGCGCTGGAGCAGCAGAATCCAGTCAGCCAGTTGTTGTACGTGCCAGCGATATGCAGATGCCGGAACAGGTTTCCTTGCAGGTAAATGATGTCAAGGAAGCTATGGATGGCATCCGTACCATCATCACAGAAATGGAATTGACAGAAAAAGAAGCAACAGAATCTTCCATCACAGTGACCATGAAAGAAAATCAGAAGCAGACATTTTTGGATGAATTATCCGAAATCGGTACACTGCCTGAAACAGAAGTCAGCGAAAGCACAGCGGAAACAAAGATTGATGTGAAGGTTGTTTGTGTAGAAACCAAAAAATAAGCGGATCAGAAAAACCGGAACCAACAGATGTGTTGGATTCCGGTTTTTTTATTGTCTATTATTTTGTTTCAATAGAGAAAGAAAGGATTGTACAAAATCTTATACAATTTGTATAAATATCTGAATAAAAACTTAGCAATTTGTATATACATACCAAACTTTAATAATCTACTTGACTAAAGTGCTAAACTGGCTTAATATGAAGAAAAGCATATGGGAGGTGCCTTATGACTGATTGGGATGGATTATTGAAAAAAGAAGAACAGACGGTGTTTCGTCTGCGGGCGCTCTTTGAACAGTACGGCTATCGTAAATTCAAAATGAGCAAGTTTGAAGAATATGATTTTTATGCAGAAAACAGAAGTTTTTTAACAACGAAAAATATCATCACGTTTCAGGGGTTACAGGGGCATTTGCTTGCATTGAAACCTGACGTGACATTATCTATTGTAAAGCATACAAAGGGCAATTACGACTGCCCTGAGAGAGTATATTACAACGAAAATGTATACCGTGCCAGAAAAGACGACGGAGAATATAAAGAAATTATGCAGGTGGGACTGGAATATATTGGCGAAGTGGATGATTACGCTGTCAGTGAAGTGGTGCTGCTGGCAAAGAAAAGTTTGGACAGTATTTCCAGCCGCAGTGTGCTGAATATTTCTCACATGGGCTTTGTACAGGGATTATTGGAAGAAACGGCACTTCCGCCTTCCCAGCAGGAGAAAATTCTGGTCTGCATCGGTGAAAAAAATGCCCATGGCATTGCACAGATTTGCAAGGAAGACGGTGTTTCTGAAGAACTTACAAGGCGTTTGCAGACATTGGCATCCCTCCATGGCAGTCTGGCAGAAATCCTGCCAAAAGCAAAAGCCCTTTGCGGCAATGAAAAAGCAGAACAAGCCATTGGAGAACTGGAACGGCTCTATGCAAACTTGAAAGCCTGCGTGTATGACCATGGCATCCATCTGGATTTCTCCATTGTCAACGATATGGATTATTACAACGGCATTATCTTCCAAGGATTTGTGGATGGTATCCCCACAGGGGTGCTTTCCGGCGGCAGATATGACAATTTGGTGCATAAATGCGGTAAAAATGCCGACGCACTGGGATTTGCTGTTTATATGGATATGCTGGAACGTTATGGGGAAGAAGAAAAGTCTTATGACGTAGATGCATTGCTGTTGTGTGACGAAAATACCGATACCATTGGAAAACTGCGGGCAGTGCAGATGCTTCAGAGCATGGGACTTTCTGTAGCAGTGCAGAAACAGGATGACGGCAGACTGAAATACAAACAGCTATGCCGGTTGAGTGAAAGCGGGGTGGAAGTCATTGGCTGAGTATTTGAATATCGCGTTGCCCAAAGGCAGATTAGGGGAAAAAGCCTATGATATTTTGGAAGGTATTGGTTTTGGCTGCCCCTCCATTCGGGAACAGAACCGAAAGTTGATTTTTGAAAATGAGGAAAACCATGTGCGGTATTTCTGGGTAAAGCCTTCTGACGTTGCTGTGTATGTGGAACGGGGCGCTGCTGATGTGGGTATAGTAGGCAAAGATATTTTGCTGGAACAAGGGTCTGATGTTTATGAACTGTTGGATTTGGGTATTGGCAAATGCCGTATGGCAGTGGCAGGTATCAAAGGCACAAGACTTACCACAGACAAGACCCTCCGTGTCGCAACAAAATTCCCCAATATCGCAAGGGAGTATTTCCGCAGACAGAGTATGGAAATTGAAATCATCAAGCTTCATGGCTCCATCGAAATTGCACCGATTCTTCATATGTCAGATGTGATTGTGGATATTGTGGAAACGGGCACGACGCTAAAAGAAAATAATCTGGAGCCTTTGGAGGATATCGTGCCCATTAGTGCAAGGCTTATTGCCAATAAAGCCAGCTACCAGTTCAATTATGAACGGGTACGGAAAATGTGTGAAAAAATAGAAGAACTTCGAGAGAAAGCAAAATGAGGTGGTACAAATGATTAAACAGTATCGTTATGCAGAAATATCTATTGACGATATTTTTCATAGAACAGAAGAAAAAACAGATGTGGCAGATGCGGTAGCGGAAATTTTGGCAGATGTAAGAAAAAATGGCGATGAAGCCCTGCGGCGTTACTGTGAACGCTTTGACGGTGCAAAACTGGATGTGCTGGAAGTGTCCGCAGAAGAACGGGCGGCTGCAATGGCAGCAGTAGACCCAGAACTCATTGCCATTTTGAAAGAAGCGGCAGCAAACATTCGTGCTTTCCATGAAAAACAGAAACGGACAGACTTTGTGATCACGGAAAAAGACGGCGTAGTGCTGGGACAGAAAATCATTCCCTTGGACAGAGCTGGTATTTACGTACCTGGCGGTACAGCATGCTACCCTTCTACGGTTTTGATGGACACCATTCCGGCAAAAATTGCAGGTGTAAGAGAAATCATCATGACCACTCCAGCTAAAGGCGGTAAAATCAACCCGGTGATTTTAGTTGCAGCAGAAATTGCTGGCGTAGACCGTATCTTTAAAATCAGCGGCGCACAGGCTGTTGGTGCATTGGCTTATGGTACAGAAAGTGTGCCTCGTGTGGATAAGATTGTAGGACCTGGCAATGCCTTTGTGGCAGAAGCCAAAAAACAGGTTTTTGGTCGGGTTTCCATTGATATGATTGCAGGTCCCAGCGAAATCCTGATTCTGGGGGATGATACCTGTGATGCGGAGATTGTTGCGGCGGATATGCTTTCTCAGGCAGAACATGACACCATGGCAAGCGCTGTACTGGTAACAGACAGTACAAGATTGGCAGATGCCGTTTCTGCGGAACTGGAACGGCAGATTCCTCTGCTCCCTCGGGCAGAAATTGCCAGAGAATCCATTGACAATTGCAGCAAAATCATTTTGGCAGAATCCATGACACAGGCGGTGGATATTGCAAATGAAATTGCACCGGAACATCTGGAAGTTTGTGTAGACAATCCTTTTGCGTATCTGGCACAGATTCGCCATGCTGGTTCTATTTTCCTTGGGAAACACGCACCGGAAGCCTTGGGGGACTATTTTGCAGGACCAAACCACACCCTGCCTACCAGCGGTACAGCTCGTTTTTCTTCCCCCTTGTCCGTAGATGATTTTATTAAGAAATCCTCTTTTACATACTATACCCAACAGGCTCTGGAACAGGTGGGCGAAAAGATTGTGCGTTTTGCAGAAGAAGAGGGCTTGCAGGCACACGGAAAATCTGTTTCGGTACGCCTGGAAAAAGGAGGAAAATTATGAGCAGATTTTTAAGCGCCCGTTTTGCGGGTTTGGAAGCATATACCCCTGGGGAACAGCCCCAAGATATGCAGTATGTAAAACTGAATACAAATGAATCTCCGTATCCTCCTTCACCGGAAGTGTTTGCAAGGATAAATGGGGATGAGATTGGAAAATTACAGCTGTATCCAGACCCGGAAGGAAAAATTCTGCGGCAGAAGCTGGCTGACCTTTACGGAGTTACGGCGGAGAATATTTTCCTTTCCAATGGCTCTGATGATATTTTGAATTTTGCCTTCATGGCATTCTGTGATGAAACCCATGGAGCCATGTTCCCGGAAATCAGTTACGGCTTTTATCCTGTCTATGCAGACCTCTATGGGGTGCAGGCAAAACAGGTGCCCTTACAGGCGGATTTTGCCATCTCTGCGGCGGATTACTGTAAGAATGAGGCAATGGTAGTCATTGCCAATCCAAACGCGCCTACGGGGCTGGAATTGCCTCAGAATGACATCGAAAAAATCATCCAGTCAAATCCCGATCACGTGGTCATCATCGACGAGGCATATATTGATTTTGGTGGTACCAGCTGTGTGGATTTGATTCATAAATACGATAACTTGCTGGTGGTGCAGACCTTTTCCAAATCCCGCTCCATGGCTGGGGCAAGATTGGGCTTTGCCATTGCTTCCAAAGGCATCATTGAGGACTTGAATAAAATCAAATACTCCACAAACCCCTATAACATCAACCGCATCACATTGGCGGCAGGGGAAGCAGCTGTGGACAGCAATGATTACTATATGGAAAACTGCAAGAAAATTGCTGCAACCAGAGAAAGAACCACAAAAGAGTTGCGGGAAATGGGCTTTACGGTGTTGGATTCTGTGGCAAACTTTATTTTTGCTAAATCCGACGCCATCAGCGGTGTAGATTTGTATGCAGGTTTGAAGAAAAAAGGCGTTTTGGTACGGTATTTCGGCAAAGAAAAAATCAAAGACTTTGTGCGTATCACCATCGGCACCGATGAACAGATGGATGTTTTATTGGAAAAAACAAAAGAACTGCTGGCGGAAGGAGGAAAGGCATGAGAACAAGTGAAATCAACCGGAAAACAGCGGAAACGGACATTTCCCTTGCTCTGAATCTGGATGGTACAGGCAAAAGCAACATTGATACTGGCTGTGGCTTTCTCAATCACATGCTGACCCTTTTTGCCAGACATGGTCGCTTTGATTTTGATGTGACTTGCCACGGGGATGTGGATGTGGACGACCATCATTCTGTGGAAGATATCGGCATTTGTCTTGGAATGGCTTTTGCGGAAGCCTTGGGCAATGGCGCAGGCATCCGTCGCTATGGACATATCATCCTGCCTATGGATGAAACATTGATTTTGTGTGCCGTAGACCTTTCCGGTCGTGCCCATCTGGAATATGGGCTGGAAATCCCTACAGAAAAAGTGGGTACCTTCGACACGGAACTGACAGAGGAATTTCTCATTGCTTTTGTGCGGAAGGCAAATATGACATTGCATGTGAAACAGCTTTCCGGCAGAAACAGCCACCACATCATCGAAGGCACATTCAAAGCCCTTGCCAGAACGCTGGCACAGGCGGTTTCCATTGACGAAAAATATCGGGACGAGATCCCGTCAACAAAAGGGGTGCTGTAATGGTAGGAATCATTGATTATGGCGTAGGGAATCTCTTTTCCCTGAAAAGCTCATTGGCATATATCGGAGAAGAAGCAGTGGTGACAAATGACCCTGCTGTATTGCAGAAATGCGACCACATTATCCTGCCGGGCGTTGGCGCTTTCGGGGACGCGGCGGAAAAACTGCGGCAAAGTGGCATGGCGGAAGTGGTGCTGAAAGAAGCGGCGTCAGGCAAGCCTTTGCTGGGCATTTGTCTGGGGATGCAGCTGCTTTTTGAAAAAAGTTATGAATATGGCGAATATGCAGGTCTGGGGCTCATTCCCGGCGTGGTGCGACCCATTGTGCCTATGATTGGTGAAGGGCTGAAAGTGCCGCACATCGGCTGGAATGGACTGCATTTTCCAAAAGAGAAAGAAAAATCCCCTATTTTTGCGGACTTGGCAGAAAATGACTGTGTGTACTTCGTACATTCTTTTGCGGCAGTTGACTGTGCGGATTTCGTGACAGCTACAGCGGAATATGGTGCAGAACTGACAGCGGCAGTGGCAAGAGGAAATGTGTATGGCTGTCAGTTCCATCCGGAAAAAAGCGGAGAAGTGGGACTGAAGATACTGAAAGCATTTTGTAACCTGTGAGAGGAGGAAGGCACATGTTTATTTTTCCTGCCATTGATCTGATCGAAGGCTGTGCGGTGCGTTTGGTACGTGGGGACTATGCCCAGAAAACCGTTTACAGCGATAATCCTGCGGCAGTGGCACAGTCCTTTGCCAAAGCAGGTGCCCAGTTTTTACATCTGGTGGATTTGGAAGGCGCAAAAGACGGCACCACACCCAATCTGGAAACCATTCGGGATATTGTGGCAAAAAGCGGATTGAAAACAGAAGTGGGCGGCGGCATCCGCTCCGAAGAAACCATTCAGAAATATCTGGATGCTGGTGTATACCGTGTAATTTTAGGTACAGCGGCTATCACCCAGCCGGATTTTCTGGAAAATATGGTGGCAAAGTACGGCGAAAAAATTGCCGTTGGTGTAGACATCAAAGATGGTATGGTTGCCATCAAAGGCTGGACAGAAGTTTCTGCTCTGACCTGTGACGCTTTTTGTGAGAAACTGGAAAAGATGGGCGTGAAAACCATCATCTGCACAGATATTTCTAAAGACGGGCTTCTTTCCGGCACCAATCTGGAACTGTATCGTCACTTAGGCGAAACATACCACATGGATATTGTGGCATCCGGAGGCGTTTCTTCTTTGGAAGATGTAGCCGCTCTGGAAAAAATGGGGCTGTATGGCGCTATTTTGGGTAAAGCACTGTATACAGGTCACATTGATTTGGCGGAAGCCGTAAAACTGGCAAAGGGGGAAGGCAAATGATTACAAAACGCATCATTCCCTGTCTGGATGTAAAAGACGGACGGGTGGTAAAAGGCGTCAATTTTCAAGGGCTGAATGACGTTTCTTCTCCCATTGAACTGGGGAAATATTATAGCGACAACGGCGCCGATGAACTGGTGTTTTACGATATTACAGCGTCAGCGGAAGGACGTGCTCTTTTTACGGATATTCTGAAAAAAGTTGCGGAAACCATTTTCATTCCCCTGACTGTTGGCGGCGGCATCAATACGCTGGAAGATTTTGACCGTGTACTGAAATGTGGCGCCGATAAAGTCAGCGTCAATTCTGGCGCCATCAAAAATCCTGACCTCATCGCACAAGCGGCACAGAAATATGGTGACCAGTGCGTTGTCCTTTCTGTGGATGTGAAACGGGTAGATGGTAAATTTACGGTCTTTGCCAAAGGCGGACGGGAAAACACAGGCATGGATGCCATCGAATGGATCAAAAAATGTGTGGCATTGGGCGCTGGGGAAGTGGTAGTCAACAGCATTGACACTGATGGCGTGAAAAAAGGCTTTGACTTGGAAATGCTGGAAGCAGTATGTGATGCCGTTTCCGTTCCTGTCATCGCGTCCGGCGGCGCAGGGTCTATGGAGGATTTTGTGACACTGTTCAAAGAACTGCCCAAAGTGGATGCAGGTCTGGCGGCTTCCATTTTCCATTTTGGCGAAGTGAATATCAAGGAATTGAAGGAACGTCTGGCGAAAGAAAACATTCCCATGCGGTTATAAAAGGAGATTGGACGTATGTTTGATATAAATACATTGAAGTTTGACGAAAAAGGGCTGATTCCTGCTGTTGTGGTGGATGCCTTCAGCAAAAAAGTCCTGACAGTGGCTTATATGAATCGGGAAAGTCTGGAAATCAGCATGAAAGAAGGCAAAACCTGCTTCTGGTCCCGTTCCCGTCAGGAATTGTGGCGGAAAGGAGAAACTTCCGGCAATTATCAGCATATTGTCAGCATCACCGCCGACTGTGACAGAGATGCCCTGACAGTGGAAGTGCTGAAGGACGGTCCTGCCTGTCATTTGGGTACAGAATCCTGTTTCAACGAAACAGTGTACCAGAGCGAGGAAAACCATGGTTTTTCCATTGATGGGCTCATGGAATTGCTGGAAGGCAGAAAAGCCGATAAACCTGAAGGTTCTTACACCACATATCTTTTCGAAAAAGGTCTGGACAAGATTTTGAAAAAAGTAGGGGAAGAATCCACAGAAGTCATCATTGCCGCAAAGGCAGAAGATAAAAAAGAAACCATTTACGAAATTGCGGATTTGGCGTATCATGTACTTGTACTGATGGTGGAAGCGGGAATTTCTCTGGAAGATGTGCGGAAAGAACTGGCTTCCCGTCATATCATCGACCATAAAGTAAAACAGGAGAAGATGACAAAATGATACCAAAAGCCAATTATCATACCCATACAAAATATTGTGATGGCAAAAATACGGTGGCGGAAATGACAAAAGCCGCTTTTGACAAAGGATTTACCCATCTGGGATTCTCCGGTCATGGTTATACGAATTTCGACGAAAGCTACTGCATGTCCAGAGAAAATATCCAGAATTACCTGCGGGATATTGCGGCAGTAAAAGCGGAATATGCCGGAAAAATGGAAGTTTACGCCGGTGTGGAACAGGATTGTTTTTCCACAGAACCGACAGATATTTATGACTATGTCATTGGTTCCACTCACTATGTATACAAAGATGGGCTGTACCACACTGTAGACGAATCCGAAGAAAAAACAAACGCCATTGTGCGGGAGTTTTTCGGCGGTGATTTTCTGAAATATGCCGCTGCTTATTTTGAAGGGGAAGCCCAGGTGGTAGCGAAAACAAAACCGGATATCATCGGGCATTTCGATTTGATTTCCAAGTTCAACGAAGGAAACAAGTATTTTGACATGGACGAAAAGGCCTATCGTTTTCTGGCATTGGAAGCTATGGAGGAATTGCTGCGGACAGGAGTGCCTTTCGAAATCAACACAGGCGCCATGTATCGAGGACTTCGGACAGAGCCATATCCCTCCTATGGACTTCTGAAAGAATTGCAGAAACGGGGCGGGGAGATTGTTCTCTCCAGCGATAGCCACGACTGTAATTCCATTGGTTTTGCCTTTGGAGAGGTGGCACAGGCTTGTCGGGAACTTGGTTTCCGTTATACAAAAATCTGGACACCGGAAGGCATGAAGGAAATTTCTTTAGATTAAACAAAATAGAAAAAGCACAAAATTTCTTTTGTAAGAGATTTTGTGCTTTTTTTGTTTCTATGATAAATTTTGGTGAGTTGACTTCGTTAGTCCCAAAGGACGATTTCGCCTGTTTCCAGTGATTTTTTTACATCAATGGTGCGCTGGTTTTTGCTGCCCTTGAACCTGAGTTCCAAAGAACGCTGATCCATGAGAAAAGGACCATCCACCAGAACATCGGTGTTTTGAAGAAGTGCCATCCGTTCTGGATTGTTTTCCTCCAGAAGGGCTTCCCATGTGTAGCCTGTGTAAGTCCAGACGTTCAGCCCCATTTTATGTGCGCCTTCTGCAAGAGCAGTGCAGGGAGCAGGCTGTTCCATAGGATCACCGCCGGAAAGGGTAATGCCGTCCAGCAGAGGATTTTCCGCCGCTACGTTCAGAATATCTTCTGTATCAGACCAGAAACCGCCTTCGGGGTCATGGGTCTGAGGGTTGTGACAGCCCGGACAGTTGTGATGGCAGCCTTGTGTAAATACCGTTAAGCGAAAGCCTGCGCCGTCAACGATGGAATCGTTGACAACGCCGCTGATTTTGATTCTCATATTAATCTTCCTTTGGTGTCAGTTTTACTTCTGTTACGATGGAATGTTTTACTCTGTCCCGTACTTCCGCACGTTTTGCGTTATTGAAACGATCCAGTGTACCTACCAGATAACCGGTGATACGACGGATTCTCTGGAAGCCTACTTCGCCTTCATCTTCTTTTCTGCCGCATTTCGGGCAAGTGTCGCCGATGATGCCGTTATAGCCGCAGATGGGGTCGCGGTCAACGGGATGGTTGATGGAGCCGTAACCAATGCCCTGGGCTTTCATGTAACGGATAATCTTTTCGAAAGCATCCAGGTTTGTGGACGGATCACCATCCAGTTCCACATAAGTGATATGACCTGCATTTGTCAGTGCGTGATAAGGTGCTTCCAACTGGATTTTCTTATAAGCGCTGATAGGGTAGTATACAGGAATGTGGAAGCTGTTTGTATAGTATTCCCGATCAGTCACGCCTTCGATGGAACCGAAACGTTTCCGGTCGATTTCTACAAATCTGCCGGACAGACCTTCCGCAGGTGTTGCCAGCAGGGTGAAGTTCAGTTTTGTTTCCTGGGACAGTGCATCCAGACGGTTGCGCATGTGGCTGATGATGTCCAGACCCAGGTTTTGTGCCACTTCGCTTTCGCCGTGGTGTACACCAATGAGGGCTTTCAGGGCTTCTGCCAGACCGATGAAACCAACGGAAAGAGTACCATTTTTCAGCACTTCACGTACTTCGTCATTGCAGCCCAGTTTATCGCTGTCAATCCAGATACCTTCGCCCATGAGGAAAGGATAGTTGTGTACTTTTTTCTTTGCCTGGATTTCAAAACGTTCCAGCAGCTGTTCCACAACCAGATCCATTTTGCGATCCAGTTCGTTGAAGAACCAGTCAATGTTCTTGTTTGCCATAATGGCAATTCTGGGCAGGTTGATACTGGTGAAGCTCAGGTTGCCTCTGCCCGGAGTGATTTCTTTTTCAGGGTCATGGACATTTGCCATAACACGTGTACGGCAGCCCATGTATGCGATTTCTGTTTCGGGATGACCTTCTTTGTAGTATTTCAGGTTGAAAGGCGCATCCTGGAAAGAGAAGTTGGGGAACAGACGCTTTGCGCTGACACGGCATGCCAGTTTGAACAGGTCGTAGTTGGGTTCACCGGGATTGAAGTTGACGCCTTCTTTCACACGGAAAATCTGGATAGGGAAGATAGCTGTTTCCCCGTCACCAAGACCTGATTCTGTTACCAGCAGCATGTTTTTCATAACCATTCTGGCTTCTGTGGAAGTATCCATACCATAGTTGATGGAGGAGAAGGGTGTCTGTGCGCCGGCACGGCTGTGCATGGTGTTCAGGTTATGGAGCAGAGCTTCCATTGCCTGATAAGTTTCTTTATCTGTTTCTTCTGTGGATTTTTTTACAGTGAAAGCCTGTGCTTTCTGATAGATTTCCACAGGAATGCCGATTTCTTCTGCCAGTTTGGCTTCTTCTGCATCATATGCTTCGTTTTTGTCCAGTGTAGGTACCAGACCTATATCTTCCAGTTTGGCAAAAGCTTCTTTTATGGCTTTTGCGTGTTCTTCACTGTCCATCACTTCGATGAGAGAAGCCAGATTGGAACGATAGCGTTTTTTGTATGTCTTTGCAACGCCGGGAGCCATGCTGTAATCAAAGTTGGGTACAGACTGACCGCCGTGCTGGTCGTTCTGGTTAGACTGGATAGCGATACATGCCAGAGAAGCATAGCTTGCAATGCTGTTAGGTTCTCTCAGTACGCCATGACCTGTGGAGAAACCGCCTTCAAACAGTTTTAGCAGGTCGATCTGACAACATGTAGTGGTCAGGGTATAGAAATCCAAGTCGTGAATGTGAATGTCACCATTGCGGTGTGCTTCAGAGTGCTTGGGGTTCAGCACATAAGATTCGTAGAAATGTTTTGCCCCTTCAGAGCCGTATTTCAGCATGGAACCCATGGCTGTATTGCCGTCGATATTGGCATTTTCACGCTTGATATCACTGTCTGTTGCATCTTTGTATGTGATGTCCTCGAATGTTTTCATCAGACGGTCATTCATGTTACGGATACGGGTACGTTCCGCACGATACAAGATATAGGCTTTTGCAGTCTGCACAAAGCCATGGTCAATGAGTACCCGTTCCACTCTGTCCTGAATTTGTTCTACAGAAGGGGAATCCATATTTTCATTTTCAAAATAATCAGATACTTCCTGAGCCATTTCCAGACAAGTTGCATAGCTTTTTGCACCGCTGGTTGCCTGAAAGGCTTTTTCGATGGCATTGGCGATTTTATTGATGTCAAAATAAGCCACACGTCCATCTCGTTTCGTAATCGTTGTAATCATGTCAATCCCTCTTTCTGCCTCATTCCACCTGATCGGTTGTAAGTTTTTTTCTTCCGCACAGAGCGCCATGATTGAAACCATGGGCTTTTCGAATTCATAGAAATACAATATATTGATTTTTGTGCGGTGATATCGTGCATATATTGTATTACGATTTCTATAGAGCGTCAAGGGGCAAAAGTCACACTTTTGTAATTTTGTGCAAGTATTTTTGTAAGGAAGGCATAAAGTAAAATAAGACCAAAAAGGAGGAAAAGTCAATGGAAAAATTCTCCGATTTGCAGGAAAAAGAAGTCATCAACATTTGTGATGGCAGACGGTTGGGCTTTGTGGGAGACTTGGAATTGGATATTCCTTCCGGGAAGATACGTACGCTGATTATCCCCTTAGAAGGCTGTCGATGGAACCCCTTTGGCAGAGGCAGAGCCTATTATATCCCTTGGCGATGTATCCGTCGTATCGGGGACGATATCATACTGGTGGAAGTGGATGCGGACAGCATGGAACGGGATGAGACCCTATAGGACAGAAACTGCCCTTTGTGCTTGACCTGCGGGCATTTCTGCTTTATACTAAAAACCAAAGAAATTGAGAAACACAGGAGGAGGATTGGGCATGAAATGTCCTTTTTGTAATTTTGCGGATACGAAGGTAATTGATTCCCGGGCGCAGGACGATAATTCCGTGATTCGCCGCCGCAGAGTCTGCGAAAAATGCGGCAAGCGTTTTACCACATATGAAAGGGTGGATATGATCCCCATTACCGTCATCAAACGTGATGGCACCAGAGAAATTTTTGATAAGGCAAAACTTCAGAACGGGATCATGAAATCCTGCAACAAACGCCCTGTCACCGCCCAGCAGATTCAGAAGCTGGTGGATGATATTGAAAATACACTGGCAGGCAGCGGCGAAAGAGAAGTGGAAAGCAAACAGCTGGGGAATATGGTCATTGAACGGCTGAAAGACTTGGACGAAGTGGCTTATGTACGCTTCGCATCCGTATACCGTCAGTTTAAGGACATCAACAGTTTTATTGACGAACTGGAAAAAATGCTCCATGAAAAGAACGGCAATTCCTGAGAAAAGAGGCGGCACAATATGGAACAGAAAGTAAAAGCAGTTTTTGCTGCCCATCCTGATGGACAGGAAACAGCGGCACGCATTGCCAGAGCGTATCTGGCGGCAGGGATGGAAGTGCTGGAAAGCCAGCTGGAAGGTCTGGAGGAAAATCAGGCACTGGCAGTGGAAAAAGGCATGAGCCATTTGCTGTACTTCCATGATGCGGAACATATCACCATGGTGAGCCTCATGGACGAAATGGGTGGTTTTACTGTGGACATTCTGGTTTCCGATCTGCAGCTTCCCCGATAAAAAATTTTAAGTAGACAGGCAAGAAAGCAAAAAATACCTCATAAGATGAAATTGTAAGTCGATACAATTTACTTAAGGAGGTATTTTTATTATGTGTGGATTTGGTGGTTGCGGTAATGACAGTTTCATTTGGGTAATTCTGCTGTTGTGCCTGTGCGGCAATAACAACAACAGCAACTGCGGCTGTGGCAATGACAATTCCTGGCTGTGGATTCTGATCCTGCTGTGCTGCTGCGGCAACAATAACTGCGGCGGTCAGCTGAACAACTGCGGTAACTGCTGATACCCTCCGGGATCAGACAGGACAAATGCGGGCGGCGGTGCACAGCCGCCTGTTCTCTCAAAAAGAGTGTTTTCCTAAGCGAAAATGCTCTTTTTTTGTTGTCATTTGCGGTGAAAATTTCCTATGGGCAGGTCTGCTTTCTTTTACAATAGAAAAAAAGAAGGAGGAATTTTCATGCAGTTACATATCAGACAGAAACAGAATCCAGTTACCCTTTATCTGGAAGGGCAGAAAGATGATTACCTTGCCAGAGCGGCACAGGAAACACCTTTTTATGAAGCATACTATATGCAGTGTATCGAAAGTACCGTAGCCGATGGCTATGAGATGTTTTTGCTGGATTTTAGTCGGGAGAATTATTTCAGAGCCAATGTGGAACGACTGGATTTGGAAAGCGGAAAGCGGTTTTTTAAGCTGGCTGGCATCCATCATACCATTCGTGTGGTGCGCCGCAGGAAAAAACAATTGGATTGGGAGGAAATGTCCGCGTCAATGGCAAGGGTCTATGAACTGGACGAAAAAGAAAGACAGATGGCAGATATCCTATACCGTTGCGCCAGTTTGTATCAAAGCGGCTTTGCAGATTTATTTGCCCGCACCACGGCGAGGTATCTTTTTCATACCATTGAGATGACCCCTCAGACATTGGCGTTTTTGCTGAACTTCTGGTATAATTCTTACAGTAGCTTTATGGCGTCTTTTGTGGGGTATGTGCCTTTTCATATCCGGCTGCAAAAGGCGTCTGGTTCGTAAGAAAAGATGAGGTGAAACAGCGTGGGAGCAAAGTGGACAACACAACAGAAAGAAGCCATTGACGCCAGAGGAAGCGATATCCTTGTTTCTGCGGCGGCAGGCAGCGGCAAAACAGCCGTATTGGTAGAGCGTATCATTCAGCGGATTACAGCAGAAGAAGACCCGCTGGATATTGACCGTTTGCTGGTGGTGACGTTTACAAAAGCGGCAGCAGCGGAAATGAGCCAGCGAATCGGCGCTGCCATTACAAAAAAACTGGAAGAAAAGCCCGATGATGTCCATTTGCAGAACCAGCTCACCTATTTGAGTCGGGCAGACATCAAAACCATTCACGCTTTTTGCCTGCAAGTTATTCGGGAGTATTATGACAGACTGGATATTGACCCGGCAGTGAAAACGGCAGACCCAGCGGAAATCGCTTTGCTGCAAAAAGATGTGCTGGGAGAATTGTTTGAAACCCTTTATGAGGCAGAGGATGAAGGCTTTCTCCGCCTGCTGGAAACCTATGGAGAAAATACAGGGGATCAGCGGCTGAAAGATTTGATTTTGCAGGTTTATAAATTTTCTCAAGGGTATCCTGACCCAGAAAATCTTCTGCGGAAGATGGCAGGGCAGTTTTATATGGCTGATGGCGATACCATTGACCAGTGCGCATGGATGCCCCTCATTGGGGAAGGTATTACCAATGGGGTGGACTATGCCCTGTATAACTTGCAGAAGGCTTATGACCGCATCTGCGGCAATGGGGAGTTTACTGCTTATGGAGAACGCTTAGAGGCGGAATTGGAAGGCGTAAAAGCCCTGCGGCAGGCATTGGAACATCCCTGTTATGCAGATTGGCACCAAGCCTATGTTGCCGTTGATTTTGCCCGTATGCCTGCTTACCGTGGACGGGATAAAGATACGGCAGAGTGGGTGAAGAATCTGCGGAACGAAGCCAAGGCAGCTATCGGCAAACTGGGAGAAACTTATTTTTGCTATAGTGCAGAAACCCAGACAAAACTCATTTCCTCGCTTTATCCTATCGCAAAAGCCTTGTCGGAAACAGTTATTCGTTTTGCAGAAGCTTTTGCACAGGCAAAAAAAGAAAAACTTTGGCTGGATTTCAATGACTATGAACATTTTGCTCTGCAAATCCTCACAGAACCCGGCAGCACCAAAGACAATATCATTCCTACCGATGCCGCAAAACAGATGCAGCAAAAGTATGATGAAATTATGATTGACGAATATCAGGACAGCAATGTGGTGCAGGAAATGCTGCTGACGGCTGTATCTGGCGCTTATGAAGGCAATAACAACCGCTTTATGGTAGGGGATGTGAAGCAGAGCATTTACCGTTTCCGTCTTGCCATGCCCCAGCTGTTCAATGAGAAATACCGTACGTATCCTGTGGAAAAAGGCGGTAAGACCAGAAAAATCATTCTTTCCAAGAACTTCCGCAGCAGAAAAAATGTGCTGGATGGCATCAATTTCATTTTCCGTCAGACCATGTCGGAAGCCTTTGGGGATGTGGATTATAATGACGAAGCGGCGCTGTATGCCGGAGCAGATTTCCCTGATTTTGATGGGCTTTGTGGCGGTGAAAATGAAATGATGCTGTTGGACTTGTCCTCGGAAGAAACAGAGGAACAGCTGACAGATTTGGAAGAACTGGATAAACGGCAGATGGAAGCCACCATGATTGCAGGAAAAATCAGAGAAATGATGAAGGCTGGTTATCAGGTTTATGACCGTGGGTTGGAAAGCTATCGCCCCATGGAATATCGGGATGTGGCGGTTTTGGTGCGGAGTATCCGCAGTTGGGGTACCACATTAGATGATATTTTCGGCAAAGAAGGCATTCCGTATTATGCGGAAACAGCAGAAGGATACTTCGATGTGCCAGAAATTGATACAGTTTTGAATTTTCTGCGCCTCATTGACAATCCCTATCAGGATATTCCTTTGCTTTCTGTGCTTCATTCGCCCCTTTATGGCATCAGTGCCGATGCTTTGACGGAAATCCGTCTTTTTGGCGGCGATGGATTGTATTATGAATGTGTCCTGCGGTATCTGGCAGAGGGGGCGGAAGAGGAAATTCTGGAAAAACTGGAACGCTTCCAAGGGGACTTGCTGGATTGGCGGGAAATGGCAAAAGAATTGTCCCTTTGTGAATTGCTGCGGTATCTCTATCAGCAAACAGGATATTATGATTATGCGGGTATGACCCCCGGTGGCAGTCTGCGGCAGGCAAACCTGCGGCTGTTGCTGGAAAAAGCAGAAACTTATGAAAATAACAGCGGAAAAGGGCTGTTCCATTTCATTCGATTTGTGGAGGATATGAAGACGGCAGAAACAGAATCCTCTGCCGCAAAACTCCAAAGTGAAGCGGATGATCTGGTGCGTGTCATGACCATACATAAAAGTAAGGGGCTGGAATTTCCTGTGGTCTTTGTGGCAGACCTTGGGAAACAGTTCAACGAAGCTGATACCCGTGCCGCTGTCATCACCCATCAGGAATGGGGATATGGCATGGACTATATGGATTTGGACCATCGGGCTTCTTATCGGACATTGTCCAAAACTGCTTTGGCAGAAGCCATCAAGTTGGAAAATCTGTCAGAGGAAATGCGTGTGCTGTATGTGGCATTGACCAGAGCAAAGGAAAAACTGATTTTGACAGGTACGGTGCGTAATCTGCAAAGATCTATGGAAAAATGGGCAGAAACAGCAGATTCTGTGGAAGAATTGCTGCCTGTATTCCGTCTGCGCCGAGGAAGAAGCTATCTGGATTGGATTATGCCGGCACTTCTGCGACATCCCCAGGCAAGGGTATTGCCGGAGCCTTGGGAGCCGACAGACAGGGGAGAGGCACGACAGTTTTTGGATGAGCCTTCCAAATGGAAATTCACCTTTTTGGAAAAAGGCGATATCTACGGAGCAGAGCAGGAAAAACAGGAACTGGCAGAAGAACAGCAGAATGTCTTTGAAAATTGGGATACAAAACCGGATTACAGCGGCAGAAAAGAGGAGATTTTCCGTATCCTGTCATGGAAATATGATCACGAAACAGCAACCATGCTGCCTACAAAAGTTTCCATTTCTGAAATCAAACGGCGGTATCAGGCGGAAATTTCTGGCGAAGAAGCACAGGTGCCGCAGGAATTGCAGATTCCCCAGTTTGGGCAGAAAAAAGAAGGGCTGACAGCGGCAGAAATCGGTACAGCCATGCATACGGTTATGGAAGCGGCAGACCTGCGGAAAGCTTATGATGCCGATGCTTTGGAAGAACTGCTGACAGAGCTGCAGCAGCAGGGCAGACTGACAAAAGAAGAAAAAGCAGCTATTCGCAGAAAAGAACTTCTGACTTTCTTTTCTTCTGATTTGGCAAAACGGATGCAGAAGGCGGATGAAATCCATAAAGAACAGCCATTTGCTATGTTGGTGGAGCCGAAAGAAGTTTTTTTTGATGATATTTATCAGAATATGGAGGAATTTATCCAGATCAATGGTATTATCGACTGTTATTTCGTGGAAGAAAATGCAGTTGTGCTGGTGGACTATAAAAGTGACCGACTTTGGCAGGAAGATGCTTTCCGTGAAAAATATAAAATCCAGCTGCGGCTTTATAAAGAAGCGTTGGAGCGCGTAACGGACTTACCCGTGAAGGCATGTTATATCTACGCCTTTGCACCGGGAAAAATGATTCCTATGAATTTTGATTAAAATATAAAAACCGGAAATACCTGAATGAATCAGGTGTTTCCGGTTTTTTTGTGAGAGATAGCGGACAGCTTCCTGTGGGGAAAGGGCATAAGCTCTATGGAAAGGAGGCTGTCCTTTTATATTTCGTGCGAGTTGAGGTGGAAATTTATCTATCTCTTATAGATCGTATGATTATTCAGCAGTTTCAGCAGATTCTGCTGTTGCTTCCATGAAACGCATGATTACAGAAGCGATTTCTGCTCTGGTTGCTGTGCCCTGAGGAGCCAGCTGGCTGTCGCCCATGCCGCTGATATAGCCTTCAGCTACTGCCCACTGCATTGCAGGCTGTGCCCATGTGGATACACTTGCTGTGTCAGCAAATGCAGACAGGTCTGCGGAAGCAGTTACATCATAACCTTTGTATTTTGCGTAGTTGTACAGCATAGCAACCATCTGTTCTCTGGTGATTTCCATGTTAGGAGCAAACAGACCTTCGCCCATGCCGCTGACGATCTTCGCGTCATTTGCCCAGATAACTGCATCTGTGTACCACTGACCAACGGGAACGTCCATGAATGCGTTTTCGGCATCACATGCGGGACGGCTTTCCATGTTGTAAAGCATCTGTACCAGCATAGCGCGTGTCAGTTTGCCGCTGGGGTCGAACTGATTTTCGGAAACGCCGCTCATAACATCCTTGTCTACAACATATTCAACACCTTTGAAGAACCAGTCAGTTTCCTTCACGTCTGTGAAGTTCAGTTTTGTGGTTTCTGTTGTTTCGTCGTCCTTATCTTTTTCTTTATCAGTGTCTTCTGTTGTTTTGCCTTCTTCTTTGAATGTTACAGTAACAGTTACGTCACAGTTTGCCATTCTGAAGGTATATTTGTTGTCTTCGTCGTCTACTTTTTTCGCATCGATTTTATCGCCTTCATCGTCAACGATTTCGATTTTGTCTACTTCGTAACCATCGTCAGGTGTGATGGTCAGAGTAATCTTGTCGTCTTCGTAAGCCCAGTCATCGCTGACAGAAACTTCGCCGTTTTTAGGATTGATGATGGTGATGTAACCGTCGTAACGGTGGGAGGAACCACCGGAGGATTTTTTTACAACATTGCCGTTGTCATCCAGTTTCAGACCGGGCGCGATGAAGTCTTCCAGCTGATCCCCAGCGTTTTCGAATTTGCCGCCGGAAACTGTGATTGTGTTCTTATCATTGCTTTCGTTATCATCAGTAACTTTGATTTGACCATTGAAAGTACCGCTTTCGATGACAACGTCTGTAGTGATTTCCCCGCCCTTATCGCCATCTTTGCCGTAAATTATAATGGCGCTATTGTCTTCATTAGTAGGGTCTTTTGCTGTAATGGTTGTATTGCCAGTAACTTTTACACTAGCTTTGGAATCTTTAGCATTTTCAGGATACCAATAGTTATCTACCCAAATACCATAGTCACAACCTTCGATGGTACAATCTTTTACAGTTGCATTACCATTATAAAATACTTCGATTGCGGATGCGGACCAATTTGGATGTACAACTGCACCAGTGATTTTTGTTTCAGAAATGGTACCAGTTGCTTCACAATCTTTGGCATAGCCAATGCGGATACCTTTTGTCAGTGTTGGCTTATTGGGAGCGTAATAATCATTTTCACATTCGATTGTGCAATTTTTGATGTCGTATGTTCCATCTGCGACAGAAATACCCATTCTGTTAAAGTTTTTGATTGTAACGGTATCGGCAGTGAAACTGTCAGCACCAGCAGCTACATAGAATACTGCTGTTTCCTGTTTGGTATAAACATTACCGCCGAAATCAGTCAGTGTAGCGTTTTTGATTTCGAAGTTACCGTCGGTAATGTTGAAAGCGGAGTAAGCTTTGTCAGCATCGCCTGTGATTGTAGCACCATTGCCCTCGATAGTAATATCTTTTGCAACGTCAATGGTGTCATTTACTGTATATTCAGTACCTGCTACCAATGTAACAGTAGAACCAGTTTCTGCATTTTCGATAGCATCTTTCAGAGATGTTGTTTGTTCATAACAGAAGATGTTACCGCCTTTTTCTACAGTGATTTTAGCATTTGTCAGAGCAGTTTCTTTAGGAACGAAACAAACGGGATTTGAAAGCCTATCTCCAATCCCAATGAAGCTATTATTTTCATCGGTAACAGAGATTGTACCATCATTTTTTTCTGCTCTTTCACTATCACCATCGTCAGCATAAATTTTGTCTACGCCAATCAAAGTAGCATCGGTAATATCCAAAGAAGAACTGTCTGCTGTTTCTTTGAGAATATTATTACCAAAGCCTACATTGATAACATTTCCCCAACTATTATTCTCCAATTTTATGTTTCCTTCTGCTGTTACAGAAGAAGCATTTACAGTCAATCCTGTTTTTGTATTATTTATAGAAGTAACATTATTGATAGTACCATTTTTAGCTGTATAGAACTGAATACCATGTCCGCTTTTATTATTACCATCTACAGTAAGATTCTTCAATGTTACACCATCACTGCGGACTGTTAATACATTTCCGCTAAAGGTATCACTAGCTTGGAGTGTGTAATCACCACCATCCAGAGTTATGTTGTCCGCTGTAATCTCAAGGGGTGAAGATAATGTAATGTTAGCTGCGAGTTTGATTGTTTTTGCAGCGTTAGCAGGAGCTGTAACAGCAGCGCTTAAGTCAGTTTCACTTATAACAGACACTTCACCAGAAACTGGAGCAGGTGTTCCCATCAATGTTGCTTCCGCATCACCAGCAATCAAAGCTTCATCCACAACTGGAGCAGCCACCACTGTTGCAGGTTCCTCTTCCTCTTTTGTATCAACGGTTGTTGTGTCTGTACCTGTTTCCCCTGCGTTCTGTGCAGTTGTCAGTACGGTTTCATCCACCGCCAGTGCAGTCACAGGAGCCGCTGTCACAGCCATAGCAACTGCCAGAGACAGGGAAATCATTTTTCCTGTACGTTTTTTCATGTTATTCCTCCTCGAAACATAATTTTTTCCATGTCATGTAAATGTTTTTGTTCACAGTTGGTATGATATGGAAAATACATATAATTACGCCTACATTATTTGTGAAAAAATTACAAGTGTACACAGGTTAAATTTATATAATTCGTAAAATTAATTATGATTTGTGACGTGGAAAAAACCGTAGTGGAATTGGTAGGAGTATTCTAAAGACCCGGATAACCATGTTGTTCAGTTACATTCTCCTTTGTGTTTTATCTCAGAACATGGTACACTGTCTTTGACGGATAATTTAATTTTTTTGTAAGGAAGTCACCGTTTTTTTGTAAAATTTACTTGTTATGATATCGTTGAGAAAAAATGCAATACAGGGGGAAATATTATGGAAAATAAATTTAATATTCTGGTTTGTGATGACGACAAGAGCATCGTAGATGCCATCGAAATTTATCTGAAACAGGAAAACTATAATGTAATCAAAGCATATAACGGTCTGGAAGCCTTGCAGGCGTTGGAAGAAAATGAGATCCATCTGATTCTGCTGGATGTGATGATGCCCAAAATGGATGGCCTCAACACAACAGTGAAAATCCGTGAAACACTGAATATTCCCATTATCATTCTGTCTGCCAAATCTGAAGATACAGACAAGATTCTGGGTCTGAACTTCGGTGCTGATGACTATATCACAAAACCGTTTAATCCGCTGGAACTGCTGGCAAGAGTAAAAAGCCAGATGCGTCGGTACACCTCTTTGGGCAGTATTGCAGAAAAAAGCAATGTGATTAAAATTGGTGGTCTGGAACTGGACAAAGATGCCAAGGAAGTTCGTGTGGAAGGGGAACCTGTAAAACTGACTGCAACGGAATATGGTATTTTGCAGCTTTTGATGGAAAACGCCGGAAAAGTATTCTCCATTGATCAGATTTATGAAAAAGTATGGAATGAATTATCTTTCGCACCTGAAAATACGGTTTCTGTGCATATTCGTCGTATTCGTGAAAAAATCGAGATCAATCCGAAAGAGCCAAAGTATTTGAAGGTGGTGTGGGGTATTGGCTACAAAATCGAAAAAATCTAAGCTGTATCAGACTGGCTGGAAGGTATGTGCTGCCTGTATACTCTTTATCATGGCGTTGGTGATTTTTTTCTGTGGGGTTGTCTTTTCCAGCATAACGAAAAACTGGGGCAGGAGCATCCTGACGGAAGAAAATTTTTATGACACTGTGGAGTTACGGAACCTGTTTTTTTCTGCATTAGACGAAGCAGTTTTGGCTGATGTTTATTATGAAAGTGAAGCCAAGATACAGTCAGGGGAAAAAGTGGACAGGGAAGCACTGCTGGCTGGGTTCAAGAGATATTACAACATCATTGATGGGGTCATAACTGGTAATACAGAAATCAATGATACTTATGACGGACTTATTGTGTATGGTGTGATTCCTGAAAGGCTGGAGGACAAGTTCATAGAATATGAGGAATTGGTAGAAACTCGTCTGCCCCAGTATCGTCAGATGTATATCCAAGATCAGCTGGATGAATACCGGGAAGCTGTGCGGTATCTAGAAGGTTTAACGAATTTTTATTATTTTGTAGAAGATGAGCAGGGGCGTGTCATTGCCGGAAATGCAACACGAGCAGAAGTTAGCAGTAAAAGCCATACCATCATGCTTTCTGCAGAATTCTCCAGTGATAACCTCAGCGATAAGTCTTATTACGCATACAGCAATGCTTATGTGGAAAACAGCAATTACCGTGTGTATGCCGCAGTGGATGAGCCGCTTAGAGAGGGCGATGATTTCTATGATTTATATCAGGAATTTGTATTGGCAAAGACCAGTATGCCTTATCTGTTTGTGGTATCCACCGTTGCTTTTTTGCTGTTTATGATTTGTCTGGTATATCTGATTCGTGTGGCAGGTCAGAAAACAAAAGGCGGTCAGGTGAAATATCTCCTTGTGGACAGAATTTATAATGAAATACATTTCCTGTTGGTGGCGTTGTTTGGAATCTTTTCCTTCTTTATGGCACTGACGCTGCTGGAGTTTATTCTTTACCGCGGTATGCCATTCTGGTCCTATGTATTCTTGACGCTGCTGGGCATTTTGTATATTGCAGACGTTGCTGTGGGACTTAGCTACGTTTTATCTTTGAGCAGACAGATCAAAGGGAAAATTTTGGCGCGAAATACACTGGTTTCTGTGTTTCTGCGCAAGATTGCATCTCTTTTCACCGGAGCAACGTTCCGCGGATGGATGCTGTTGGTAATGCTGGCCTATGGCGTTGGCAACTGTTTCCTGGTGTTTATGATCTGTATGTATTTTAACAGTAGTCTGGTACTTTTGTTCTTTGGGCTTTTGATTGCGTTTAATATATTCTGCTTGTATCTGTTTTTGCGTGCCTTGCGTTCTTTGAAGCGCATTATGATTTCTGCGAGAGAAACATCAAAAGGCAATCTGACTTACCAGTTGGATTTGGCAGAGATTTCTCCGTCTTTCCTGAATTTTGCGGAAGATATTGCAAATATTCAGGATGGGTTGAAAAACGCCGTAGAAGAAGCGGTAAAAGGGGAGCGTATGAAAACAGAATTGATCACCAATGTTTCCCATGACTTGAAAACACCGCTGACATCCATCGTCACTTACGTGGATTTGCTGAAACAGCAGAAACTGGACAACCCGGTTGCCAGAGATTATGTGGATGTGCTGCAAGTGAAGTCCTATCGTTTGAAACAATTGATTGAAGATCTGATCGAAGCCAGCAAAGTTTCCAGCGGCAATGTGGCTGTAGAAAAAATGCGCATTGATTACCGCCAGCTCACCATGCAGGCAATTGGGGAAATGGAAGAAAAGATTGAAGAAGCGAAACTGGAATTCAGGCTCAGTTGTCCAGAACCAGTCTTTATCGAAGCAGATGGCAGACATATGTGGCGAATTCTGGAAAATATGCTGTCAAATGTCATCAAGTATTCTATGGTAGGTTCTCGAGTATATATTGATATTTTCCAGACGGAAGAACACGGGATTCTGGTAATGAAAAACATTTCCGCAGCGCCTATTGACTTTGATGCTACTCGACTGACGGAACGTTTTGTCCGTGGGGACAGTTCTCGTACCACAGAAGGCAGTGGTCTGGGACTTTCCATTGCCCAAAGTCTGGCAGAAGTACAGGGCGGTACTTTTGGTATTCAGGTGGATGGCGATTTGTTTAAAGCCATTGTTAGCATGCAGCTTTGGAGAAATGATCCCAGCGAAGAGGAAGATCAAGACGATGAAATGGAAGAAGAATCTGTGGAAGAAACCAAAGACGAAACAGGAATGATGGAAATGGAAGAATGTTCTTCGGAAGAACAGGAAGAAATGCAAACAGACGAAGAAGAACAGAAGCCATGAACCAAAGTAATAGATTGAATGAGTTATATCAGAATATCTAATAGGCAGAAATTTTTTGGAAAAGTAATTTTTTCAGAAGGTGTCTTTTGAGGAAATTGCTTTTTCTTTGCAAAAATTCTGGGTTTTGTTTTGCAGGAAAGATGGGCTATGGTATAATGACTGCAAACTGTTTTGATAGGAAGAACAAATCTTCTAAGGATGGATTCTGCAGGAAGAAATTAGAATAAAAGGAGAGATTCGGTTTGCTGGAAAGACTTAACCGTTATTTAGAGGGCAGTGAAAAGGGCGTTTACGTTTTTTTGATATGGTCTTTCATCGGTGCTGTCATTGGTGCAGTTGTTGGTGTGGTAGGAATTACATTTCATATATTGCTGGAGGAAGTGACTGCATTTCGCATGTCCCATCCATGGATACTGTTTCTGCTGCCTTTGGGCGGTCTTGTCATTGCAGGGCTGTACCACTTGCTTCGGATGCAGAATGACCGCGGTACCAATCTGATTTTGATTGCCGTTCGTGTCAATGAAAAAGTAAGTTTGCGTTTGACACCGCTGATTTTTATCAGTACCATCATTACTCATTTACTGGGCGGTTCTGCCGGCAGAGAAGGGGCAGCGCTTCAGATTGGGGGAAGCATTGGATCTTTTATCGGCAGAAAAATCAAGCTGGATGAAAAGGATGAAAGAATCATTACCATGTGCGGTATGAGTGCTGGCTTTGCGGCATTATTTGGTACACCTGTAGCGGCGGTGGTGTTTTCTATGGAAGTCATTACTGTTGGTATTATGCATTACTCAGCCATTGTGCCAAGTATTATTGCTGCCATTACAGCAACAGGTATCTCCATGGCCTGCGGGGTGACGCCAACAGCATTTACATTGGAGTCTGTACCGGCATTGAGCCCATCAGGTGTTGGGTCTGTCATATTGTTAGGAATGTTTTGTGCTGGTGTCAGTGTGCTGTTTTGTCTGGCTATGGAAACGGCAGGGAAATACTATAAACAAATCTTTAAGAATGGATATATCCGTATTTTTGTCGGGGGATGTATTGTGGTGGCAATCACATTGCTGCTGGGTACCCGTGATTATAACGGGGCAGGGATGGATGTCATTGCCCGTGCCATTGCAGGGGAAGCGGAATATCCGGCGTTTTTGTGGAAAATTCTGCTGACAGCGTTGACACTGGGAGCAGGATATAAAGGCGGCGAAATCGTACCATCCTTTTTTGTGGGGGCAACCTTTGGGTGTGTCATTGGTCCATGGATTGGATTGCCAGCATCTTTTGCAGCAGGAACAGGTATGGCTGCGCTGTTTTGCGGTGTAACAAACTGCCCCATTGCTTCTGTGATTCTTTGTGTGGAACTCTTTGGCGCAGAAGGGATTGCATATTACACGCTGGCTTGTGCTGTCAGCTATATGCTGTCTGGATATTATGGCTTATATTCGGAACAGAAAATCATGTATTCCAAAATGCAGCCAGAGTTTATTAACAAGAGCGTTCATTGATGTCTGCGCAGAAAAAGGGATTTTTGCAATAAAAGAACGAATAGAATTTTTGAATAAATGAGTTTTATGCATTATTTTATACATAAAAATGATTTGTCAAAATTACAAAAGTAGTTTGGAAAAATGAAAATATGGCTCGAAAAACTTGAAAAATGGGAAAAACTGTGCAATGTGAATAAAAAAAGTTGAAAATCAAAGAATTTCTGGTGAAACATTCTGATTGCATTTTATGCATGAGTCTAGTATAATCCTATTTGTAAGACAGCAATGACTGTAAAGCAAGTTCAAAAAAGAGAAAAGAAGTTTTAGGGAGGTAAATTGGTATGAAAAAATATTTAAAAGGCATTCTTGCAACAACAATGGTACTGTCTATGACAGCAGCTCTGGCTGGCTGCGGCGGCAGTGGTGAAACAGCTACAACAGATGATACAGCAGCTGAAGGCGGCGAAGCAAAAGAAACTCTGGTTCTGGCAACCAGCGCAGACTTCCCTCCTTATGAATACTACGAAGGTCAGGAAATCGTTGGTATCGACGCTGAAATTGCAAAAGCACTGGGCGAAAAACTGGGTTATGACGTACAGATCGAAGATATGAACTTCGACTCCATCATCCCTTCCATCGTTTCTGGCAAAGCTGACATCGCAATGGCAGGTCTGACTGTAACACCTGAACGTCAGGAAAGCGTTGACTTCACAGACAGCTACGCAACAGGCGTACAGGTAGTTATCGTGAAAGAAGATTCCGACATCACAAGCGTTGATGATCTGTTCGCAGATGGTGCAAACTACACTGTAGGTGTTCAGACAGCAACAACTGGTGACCTGTACACAACAACTGATATCGAAGAAAAAGGTCTGGGTACTGTAGAACGTTATACAAAAGGTGCTGACGCAATCGCAGCTCTGACATCCGGCAAAATCGACTGTGTTGTAATCGACAACGAACCCGCAAAAGCATTTGTTGCAGCAAACGAAGGTCTGAAAATTCTGGATACAGAATATATCACAGAAGACTATGCAATCGCTCTGGCAAAAGACAGCGAACTGACAGAATCCATCAACACAGCTCTGCAGGAACTGAAAGACGACGGTACAGTACAGTCCATCATCGACAAATACATCACAGCAGAATAATTTTTGGAAATCAATAAAGAACCATAAACCGGGGACGGGAAACCGTCCCTGTTTTGGCATTACAGGAAAAAAGGAGGACTTTTTTTGGAAGGAATACAGACCTGGTGGGAAGGAATCCAGCAGCAGTTTTATATGAACTTCATTGAGGATGATCGATGGAAATATCTTTGGAACGGTCTGGGCGTTACATTGCAGCTGACATTCTGCGCTGTACTGATCGGTATTGTTCTGGGTGTCATTCTGGCAATGATCCGTTCTACATATGATAAAAACTATCAGGAAATGCGTCCCGGTTTCGGACGTTTTATGCTGAAGATTTTAAATGTTATCGCAAAAATTTATCTGACAGTGATTCGTGGCACACCTGTTGTTGTACAGCTGATGATCATGTACTATATCATTCTGGCATCCTCTAATAATAAATTGCTGGTTGGTATGATTGCTTTCGGCGTCAATTCCGGTGCTTATGTAGCGGAAATTGTACGAAGCGGTATCATGTCCATCGATCCAGGTCAGTTTGAAGCAGGACGCAGTTTGGGCTTTAACTATGTGCAGACCATGCGTTACATCATCATTCCGCAGGCACTGAAGAACGTATTGCCTGCACTGGCAAACGAATTCATTGTATTGCTGAAAGAAACCTCTGTTGCAGGTTACATCGCTATGCAGGACCTGACAAAAGGCGGCGACATTATCCGCGGCGTTACATACAGCCCCTTTATGCCTTTGATCGGCGTCGCGTTGATTTACCTGGTTATGGTTATGTTCTTTACCTTCCTGGTAAATAAACTGGAAAGGAGATTGAGAAACAGTGAGCGGTAATGAATCCTTGATCCGTGTGGAAAATTTACAGAAACATTATAATAAAGGTGCCATCAAAGCGCTGGACGGCATCAATACAGAAATCAAGAAAGGCGAAGTTGTGGTTGTTATCGGTCCTTCCGGTTCCGGTAAATCCACATTCCTGCGTTGTTTGAACCTGTTGGAAGTGCCCACTGGCGGACACATTTATTTTGATGGCGTAGATATCACAGATATCAAAACAGACATCAATATCCATCGTCAGAGAATGGGTATGGTGTTCCAGCACTTCAATCTCTTTCCCCATATGACCATTTTGAAAAATATGATCATTGCGCCTATGAAGCTGCAGGGAAAAAGCGAAGCAGAAGCAACAGAAATGGCAATGAGTCTGCTGCGCCGTGTTGGTCTGGAAGATAGAGCAAACGCATATCCTTCTCAGCTTTCTGGTGGTCAGAAACAGCGTATTGCCATTGTGCGTGCTCTGTGTATGCAGCCGGAAGTGATGCTTTTTGACGAACCTACTTCCGCTCTTGACCCCGAAATGGTTGGTGAAGTTCTGGAAGTTATGAAACAGCTGGCAGAAGAAAACATGACCATGGTAGTGGTTACTCATGAAATGGGTTTTGCCCGTGAAGTGGCAACCCGTGTTATGTTTATGGCAGATGGTCGTCAGGTGGAAGAAGGCACACCAGAAGAAATCTTTACAAATCCCAAAAGCGAACGTTTGCAGACATTCCTTGCGAAAGTTCTGTAATGAGAAACCCCTTTTGTTACATAAACAAAAGGGGTTTTTTGATGTGGAGAATTAAGGCTGTAAACTGAAAGAACCACCGGAAAGCCAGGTGCTGCCGCCAGCCTTTTCTTTTCGGTAGGAAGTGCTGGATTCGCCGCCGGAAAGAATGGTTCCATCAGATGTGGTGATAGAGAAGGAGATAAGATAATCTGTACCTTCCTCAAATTTATTTGTAAAGTCCGCGGAAAATCCTAATCGCTGCAAGTTTTCTACATCTGGTGTGGGAGCCTTAGGGTCATCGGTATGGACATCTTCTAAAGCATCATCGGGATTGTCCATAAGAGACATGGGAACCGTAAAACATTCCCCAGTATTAGCGTTTTCCACATTAGCTTCTGCTTTTACGATGTCCTTTGCTTCATAGAAAGAATCCGATGGATATACCAGCAGATACAGTGTAGAATTATTTTGTCCCCATTGGCTTTGGGCGTCTATGCTGCTGTATTGGGCTGTGGAAACGCTGCCCAGTTCTTCCTGTCTGGTGACGCCATTGGATGAAATGGCAATGGAAAGGGTTCCGTCATCAAAAAGCCCTGTTTCCATAGTGGTTTTCCATACACCGTTTTCCAATGTGGCTTTTTGGGACTGCATAGAACCATCCGCTTTTTTTACACGAAACTCAGCGGTTTCTCCGTCTGTAATGGCTTTTGGTGTGGCTTCTGCCTGAAGAACAATGGCACCATCTTGTTTTTGAACAGAAAAATTGGAGCAGGAAAGGAGACTGGACTGTTTATCTAAAATATTTTCCATTCGTTGGGTGATGCTGGAGGTGTTGACAGAAATGCTGTCCATAACTTGATTCTGCATATTTGCCATTTGTTGTTCCAGCGCTTTTTGCCTGTTGGAAATCTGAAACAGGAATCCGGTGTTAACCACAAGCAGACCAGCGCAGATACATAAGCCAATATGGGTTTTGTTCATCATATGCTTGCTCCTTTCTATTTTTGGTTTTGGAAAAAGAAACTGCGAAAAAGTTTGGCGTTGGGACAGTCAGGCTGGATGCCATCGGTTTTGTTTGGCAAAAAGGGAGCCATCTGTGTATCCTCTGTACCGCAGAGCCCCACTGCCGCGTATCGCTCCAGAAAATCCCTGAAGGAGTGTCCCAATACATAGAGGTGATATTCTGCGGCATATAAATCCAGATAAAGAACCGGCGGATCGAAGGCATCCTGACTGTAGTCAAATATCAGATAATCTCCGCAGGGTACCCAGGTTAGAGGGAGTACATTTTGCAGCTGTGCAGCGGAGGGGTGCTCTGGTTCTACCAGACAGACGTGAATCGCCTCCTGACAACTTTCGTTTAATAACGGCAGGTCATCCAGAGAAAGTTCCAGAAAAGCACGAGATAAACTGTAGATGGCAGGCGGTAATTTTTCTAAAAAATCATCAGAAAAACACGCGTCTAATTTCAGATAGCGTGCATGACAGAGAAAAAATGTCCGCAGGCTGTCGGGAAGCCTTCGATTGGTTTGCTTTTCTACAGCGGAGATTTCTTCTTCGGTGGCAGGAGGTTCTAACTGAAATAAAGGGGAATCATCTTTATCACAGATTGGCTTATATGCCTCCATCCAGCGGGACATGGTTTTCAAAATTTCTTCATAGTCCATATATATCCCTCCATTCTTCCGAAAAAAGCTCTTTTTTTCATCATAAAGAAAAAGGGGGATTTTGTCCAGAAAAAACAGCTTTGATGACTTCATCAAAGCTGTTTTTCTATGTATCTTTATTTCTGTTCTGCTTTTTCACTCTGTAATGTGGTGATAATATGGTCGATGATTTGGGCAGTCAGTCCCCAAATGGTTTTCCCTTCATAATTGTAGAACAGTTCGGGAACCTTGTAATCCCGGAAACCATATTCCTTGCCGTTTTCAATGCGTTCATAAGGAAAAGACACAGTCATATCTGCCCGCCAGTACATATAATGGACTTCCGGTTTTTGTTCCATGAAAAAGGAAATGGGTACCGTAAAGACTTCTGCAACTTCTTCTTTCTGGCAAGTCAGATTCTTGTAATGGTCATAGGAAACGAATCCGATATACGGCTGAATCAGCGCACCATAAACGGTGAGCATGAAGTTGCTTTTGCCTAAAATTTGAATCTGTTCCACAGGAATCCCGATTTCTTCCTCTGTTTCCCGCAGAGCAGTCTGTTTTAGATTTTCGCCTTTTTCCTGATGACCGCCGGGAAAGCAGATGTCGCCGGGCTGACGCACATGGGCAGCACGCTTGGTCAGAACAAAATGCAGTTCATTATTTTTCTCTGTCAGCAGAGCCATGATGCCGAATTTTTTCAGTTGCAGTATGGGCTGCGGTTCCTTTGCGCCAAAAGTCTGGCGAAAGTCCGCGGTAGTAGGTTTTTCTGCCAAAACAATCAGTCCTTTCTCAGTTTGATATAGGAAGCGGCGCGTTTCCGCCGGTTTTCTTCAATTTCCGCATAATGTTTTCGGGTGGTGTTAACGTCTGCATGCCCTAATGTATCGGCTACCAGATAAATGTCGCCTGTTTCCTGATAGAGATTGGTGCCGTAGGTACTCCGCAGTTTATGAGGCGTAATGTTTTTTGCCGTAACCCCGTGGGCATACTTTTTCACCAGATTCTGCACAGCACGAACAGAAATGCGTTTTCCCTGAGAAGAAAGAAATAGAGCATCATCGTTTTCATCTTTGGGGACTACTTGATTCCTCTCTTCCAGATAATCGGAAAGGGCTTCTGCCACTTCTTCTCCGAAATACAGCATCACTTCATTACCGCCTTTGCGCAGGACTATTACAGCATAATTCTGAAAATCCAAATCTTTCCGGTTGATACCCACACATTCTGATACACGCATACCAGTGCCCAGCAGCAATGTGATGAGTGCCAAATCTCTTTTTTTGGTTTTTTCATGGCGGGCTTTCTGACGGTCTGTCAGGTTATTGCCGCTTTCTACTGCATCCAGCAGGTTTGCCATTTCGTTGACATCCAGACGGGTAATTTTCTTTTCGTGGATTTTTGGCGTATCCACAATGGTGGCAGGATTGGCTTTGATTTTTCCTTTTTTATAAAAGTATTTATACATGGAACGAACAGAAGCCAGTTTTCTTGCTTTACCTTTTTCATCGTTGTGATGGGCTGTCTGCTGCTCTGGCTGGTTCTGGTCAGGGGCGATATAATAGGAAAGATATTCCAGATAACACTCGATATCTTCTGACGTAATCTGATCCAGCGCATCCACTTCCAAATGCCGTGTTTCCATACCGCCCAGTTTATCGTGTTCTTCATAAAGATAACGGAAGAATACACGCAGGTCATAGGCGTAAGCTAGTCTGGTTTTTGTGGAAGTGGTCTGAGCAATCCCACGGAAAAACTCCCGCAAAAATGGCGGCAGGTCAGCCTGCACTTCTCGCAGCAGTTCCGTTTCTTTGATCTTCAGTTCTTCATGGTAAACAGACATCTTAGATCTCTCCGTTCCAACCCTTGATTTGTGAGCGCTTGATGGCGCCGAATACTTTTTCCTGCAAGTTATCGTAATTTTTGGACAGCTCTGCCAGCAGTTCTTTTGTTTCCTGACGTTTGGTGTTGCCGTCTGCCAGACAGGGGTTTTTTACAATATCAATGCCGCTTTTTGTCACAAAAGAACGACATTCCCATTCGGGCACATACATGAGCGGACGGATGGAATAAAGCTTGCTTCGATCCAGATAGCTGACGGGAGCAAAGCAGTTGATGCGTCCTTCGTAGAACAGGGACATGAAGAATGTTTCCACTACGTCGTCTTTGTTGTGACCCAATGCTACTTTATTACAGCCCAGTTCTTCCGCTTTGGTGTTCAAAGCGCCTTTACGCATTTTTGCGCAGAGAGAACAGGGATTTTTTTCTTTTCTTTCTTCAAAAATGATTTGTCCGATATCCGTATTGACCACGGTATAAGGTACACCGATGCTGTCACAAAGTGCTTGAATATCATCATAAACAGCTCCGGGCAGCCCCAGAGAAACGGTGATGGCTTCCAGTTCAAAATGCTTGGGATAAAAACGCTGCAAATGCTTCAGCGCAATGAGCAGACAGATGCTGTCTTTCCCCCCGGAAACGCCCACAGCGATTTTGTCGCCTTCCTCGATCATGTGGTAATCGTCCACAGCACGGCGGACATAACTCAGTAATTTCTGTAATTTCATAAATGCTTGTTCCTCCTCATTTCATGGTATCCATTATAGCGAATTTTTGTGAAAAATCAAAGGAATACTGTTCATTTTTTTGGAAAAGGGATATAATGAAAGCAATATAGATTTTGAAACGTATCATGGGAGGAACCATATGAAAAAGTCAATGACCTTTCTGCTGGCAGCAGCGGTGGCAATGTTCGCAGGATGCGGACAGGAAGAAACAGTAGAGAAACAGCCGGAAGTGACTGTGGAAAAAACGGCTGAAGAATTGAAAGAAGATGCTGTGGCAGAAAAAATGGAGCACATGACCGTAGAGGAAAAAGTAGGGCAGATGCTCATGATGGATTTTGGGAAAAATCCTGACGACAGCGGCATGACTGTTCTTTCGGAAGATGTGGCACAGAAGATTGCGGATTACCATTTGGGCGGTGTCATTTTGTTTGCGGAAAATCTGGATACAGCAGAGCAGACAAAAGAGCTTGTTGCGGATATGCAGAAAGCGGCGGACATGCCTTTGCTCATTGGCATTGATGAAGAAGGCGGCATGGTGTCCAGATTAGATAAAAGCCAGATCCCTCATACCTCCATTCCCAATGCAAAAGATATGAACGGAGATACAGCCCAGGCAGAGACAGCCGGCAAGGAAATCGGCAGTGTCCTGTCAGAACTTGGAATCAATGTGGATTTCGCACCCATTGCAGATATTCATACCAATCCAGAAAATACAGTCATTGGCGATCGTGCTTATGGTACCGATGCCCAGACAGTAGCGGATATGGCGTCTGCCTTTACAAAAGGGCTGGAAAGCGAAGGTGTCAGCGCAACGGCAAAACATTTCCCGGGACATGGTGATACAGGAACAGACTCCCATGACGGTATGGCTGTTTCAGAACATGATTTGCAGCGCCTGCAGGAAGTGGAATTTGTGCCTTTTCACCGTTTGGCAGATGAAGGTATTGACCTGATGATGGTGGGACATATCACCATGCCTAATGTGACAGATGATGGTCTGCCAGCAAGTCTTTCCAAAGAAGCCATTGATTTATTGCGGGAAGAATTGGACTATGACGGTATCGTCATTACCGATGCCATGAATATGGGTGCCATTGTGGATTATTATCCTGATGGAGAAGCAGCAGTGAAAGCTGTGGAAGCGGGAGTGGACATTGTGTTGATGCCTGCGGATTTGGATGATGCCTACAACAGCCTGTGTGAAGCGGTGCAGACAGGGGAAATTTCAGAAAACCGGCTGGATGAAAGCGTGGAAAGAATCCTGTCCCTGAAGTATGATAAGGGAATGTTGGTTCCATAAATGCAAAGTATTGAAAAAACAACAAAAAATTGGTATAATATTTTTTAATCTTTTTTAAAAATCCGAAGAAAAACGGGGAGTTAAAACATATGAATGAGGAAGAAAGAGGGGTGACAGGTATGGCTATTGAAGAACAACTGTATCAGGAATTGGTGGAAAAAATCAAAACGTACCATCCTGCAAAAGACTTTGATATGCTGGAAAAAGCATACAATCTGG
>UMFX01030349.1_pt1 | contig 60348 bp, 59 predicted proteins | sample 1965131 | NCBI WGS metagenome assembly UMFX01 (sample SAMEA4836058, study PRJEB28245) | human gut metagenome | biome: gut microbiome; material: fecal sample | place: Denmark | collected 2008 | reverse complement strand
CCGGCGGGAGCCGGGCAACGGCAGAGGCCAGGAGACGGGAAGAAAGCCCGCCGGTTCCAACCGGTTTAAGAACTTTGAGGAACGGACCTATAATTATGAGGATTATGTATGGGAAGATATGAGAAGGAGACAGCAGAAGGGAGGAAGAATGGATGGCACTGAGTAATTCCCAGTTTGACGCCATCATGCGGGTGTACAACCAGCGCCAGTTTTTAAATAAGCGCCGTCAGGATGAGCGGATCCGGGAGGTGTATGAAAGGATCCCCCAGGTGGAGGCGCTGACGGATGAGATCGCCGCCGCCATGGCCCAGGCGGCCAGGAGAAAGCTTCAGGGGGACGAGGACGGGGCCAGGGCCTTCAAAGAGGAAGCCTCTCTTTTGAAGGAGCAGAAGAGAAAATACCTGCAGCGGGCGGGCTATCCGGACGACTATATGGAAATGCAGTACCACTGCCCCTGCTGCCGGGACACAGGCTTTGCAGACGGAAAAAAATGCCGCTGCTTCCGCCAGATGGAGATCCAGGTCCTTTATGACCAGTCCAATATCCGGGAAGTGCTGGAACGGGAGAATTTCGATACCCTTTCCATGGAATACTATGACAGGGAGCGGATCGACGGCCGGGTGGGAATGACGGTGTACGATTACATGTCCATGGTCATCGGCGAGTGCAAAGCCTATGTGGAAAACTTTGGCCGGGAAAAGGGAAGTATCCTGTTCACCGGGAGCACTGGCTGCGGAAAGACCTTCCTCAGCAACTGCATTGCCCGGGAGCTTTTAAGACAGTGCTATTCGGTGGTGTACCTGACGGCCACAGACATGTTCGATATCCTGTCGGAAAGCCGCTTCGGCGGCCGGGACGGGGAGGAGGTAAGGGACCGGGCGGCCTATATCCTGGACTGTGACCTTCTGATCATTGACGACCTGGGGACGGAGCTCATCAATACCTTTACGGCCTCCCAGCTCTTTTACTGCATCAACGAGCGGCTTACAAAAAAGCTGGGCACCATTATCTCCACCAACCTGGCCTTAAGCCGGATGCAGGACGAATTTACGGAACGGGTCACCTCCCGGATCATGAGCCAGTACAAGGTCCTGCCCCTTCTGGGCGAGGATCTCAGGCTTCTGCGGCGCGGTTATGGGAAACAAGGTTGACGAAACGGCGGATTTTGTTATAAAATGTAGTTCAGCGCAGAAAAATGGAGGAAAAATATGCTTTACGAAGAAAAACAGATAGAGACGATCCCGGTGGGCCCTCTGGGGCTGATCCCCTTAAAGAGCTGTGAGACCCTGGGAAAAAAGGTAGACGCCTGGCTGACCGGGTGGAGGAACGAGCGGGAAAGCGAGCATAAGTCCACCATCGCGTTTGCAGGCTACCAGAGGGATTCCTATATTGTCGGGGCCAGGACTCCCAGATTCGGATCCGGCGAGGGCAAGGGCGAGATCCTGGAATCCGTCCGCGGCGACGATCTTTATATCCTGGTGGACGTGTGTAATTACAGCCTGACGTATTCCTTAAGCGGGATCCAGAACCATATGTCCCCGGATGATCATTATCAGGACCTGAAGCGCGTGATCGCCTCCGTGGGCGGAAAGGCGAGACGGATCAACGTGATCATGCCGTTCCTTTATGAGAGCCGCCAGCACCGGAGGACGGGCCGCGAATCCTTAGACTGTGCCCTGGCGCTCCAGGAGCTGACCAGCATGGGCGTGGAGAATATCATTACCTTTGACGCCCACGATCCCCGGGTGCAGAATGCGATCCCCTTAAAGGGCTTTGAGACGGTGCAGCCCATTTACCAGTTCATCAAGCATCTGTTAAAGCATGAAAAGGACCTGCAGATCGACAGCGACCACATGATGGTCATCAGCCCCGACGAGGGAGGAATGGGACGGGCTGTGTTCTTTGCCAACGTGCTGGGACTGGATCTGGGCATGTTCTATAAGCGCCGCGATTACACAAAGATCATCAATGGCCGCAATCCCATCGTGGCCCATGAATTTTTAGGGGCCAGCGTGGAAGGAAAAGATGTGATCATCATTGACGATATGATCTCTTCCGGCGAGAGCATGCTGGACACAGCCAAGGAGCTGAAGCGGAGAAAGGCCAGAAAGGTTTTTATCTGCACCACCTTCGGACTTTTTACCAACGGCCTTAAGAAATTCGACGAATATTATGAAAACGGCGTCATCGACCGGGTGCTGACCACCAATCTGATCTATCAGACGCCGGAGCTTTTATCGAAGCCATATTATATCGATGTGGATATGAGCAAATATATCGCTCTCATTATTGACAACTTAAACCATGACTCCTCTTTGAGCGAGCTTTTAAATCCCACAAAGAGGATCAACCGGCTTCTGGAACGGTACCGGGCCGGGGAAAGATAAGACAGGAGAGAGGGTTACATTGGAGATCAAAACAGATATATCTTTGCAGACGAAACAGGTTTTATCCCAGGTACAGATGCAGTCCTTAAATATTCTCAGCATGTCCATGACGGAGCTGGAGGAATTTTTACAGAATGAGGAGATCGAAAATACTCTGGTGGAATATTCCTCCGGCCGCCAGGAGGGGGAGCTGCCGGTGGCTTACCGGGAGTACGACCGGTTTTATAACGGCGCGTCCAGGGAAGGAGATTCCCGTGGGGAGATCTATGAGGCCGACGATACGGAGCAGTCGGTGGAGCATATGATCATGATGCAGCTCCCCTGGAAGACGCTCACGGAGGAGCAGCACAGGATCGTGAAGTTCTGCATCCATTCCCTGGACCAGAACGGGTATCTCACGGTCCCGCCGTCAGAGATCGCAGAGGCTCTTAAAGCGGAGGTTTCTGAGGTGGAGTACATCGTTTCCAGGCTGAAGGAGCTGGAGCCGGTGGGGATCTTTGCCTCAAGTCTGGAAGAGTGTCTGGTCCTCCAGGTGCTGGGAATGGAGCAGGAGGCCGCTCTCTGCACCATTATCCGGAACCATCTGCAGGATGTGGCCGACGGAAAGGTCAGTACCATTTCCAGAAGACTGAAGCTTTCCTCTGTGGAGGTGCGGAAGCTGATCCATGTGATCCGGAACCTGAATCCCAGGCCTTTAAACGGCTACGGGGGCGACCGGGCCCAGTATGTGTTCCCGGATATCATTTTGAGCTATCAGGACGGCCAGTGGACCGTGAGCCTCAATGATAAGTGGGCCGGGAATATCAGCATCAATGAGTTCTATGTACATATGATGGAGACGGCCCAGGACGAGGAGTTAAAGAATTACTTTGAGGAGAAGCTGAAGCGGGCCAGGTTCATCATGAACGCCGTGGAGCAGCGCAGAAGGACCCTGGAGGGGATCACAGAAGGGATCCTAAAGCGCCAGGCTGGGTATTTCCTGGGAAAGGAGCCCTTAAAGCCCATGACCCTGGAGGAGATCGCCGCTGAGCGGGAGATCCACAAATCCACCGTCAGCCGGGCGATCCGGGATAAATATATCCTGACCCCCGCAGGCTGTCTGCTGATCCGGGATCTTTTTACCACCGGGATCTCCGGCGGAGGGAAGACCGGGGAGGATGTGAGCCGCAATACGGTGAAGTCCCGTCTGAAGGCCCTGGTGGACCAGGAGGACAAGAAGCACCCGTGCAGCGACGAACAGCTGGCAAAGCTCCTGGAAGCCGAGGGAATGGCCATTTCCAGGCGTACTGTGGCCAAATACAGGATGGAGCTGGGGATCGGAGGCGCGTTTTCACGCCGGGAAGAATAAAGAAACGGGAGGCAATGGCCATCATGGCATTTACGTTTAAAAGCCTGCTCCCTACACCGGAGCTGATCAAGGCAGAATTTCCCCTGTCTGACGAGGCAGTGGAGTTAAAAGAGAAAAGAGATAAAGAGATCGCGGCAGTATTTACTGGGGAAAGCGATAAATTCCTGGTGATCATCGGGCCGTGCTCGGCGGACCGGGAGGACTCTGTATGCGAATACATGGAGCGGCTGGCCCGGGTCAGCGAGAAGGTGGGCGACAAGCTGATCCTTATTCCCCGGGTCTATACCAACAAGCCCAGGACCACCGGAGGCGGCTATAAGGGGATGCTCCACCAGCCCAATCCTGAGAAAAAGCCCAATATGTACGAGGGCCTTGTGGCCATCCGGAAGCTCCACATGCGGGCGATCCAGGATTACGGCTTTTCCACGGCGGACGAGATGCTGTATCCGGAAAATTACAGCTATTTATCGGATGTGCTGTCCTATATCGCCATCGGCGCCCGGTCGGTGGAAAACCAGCAGCACCGGCTCACCTCCAGCGGCGTGGACGTGCCTGTGGGCATGAAGAACCCCACCGGAGGGGATCTGGGCGTTATGTTAAACGCCGTTTATGCGGCCCAGCACGGCCATGATTTCATCTACCGCACCATGGAGGTGACCACCGACGGGAATCCTCTGGCCCATACGATCCTCCGGGGAGCGGTCAGCAAGCACGGCCAGTGCATCCCCAACTACCACTACGAGGATCTGGAGCTGCTTTTACAGCTTTACGGAGAGCGGGAGCTGGTGAACCCGGCCTGTATCGTGGACGCCAACCACTCCAACTCCAATAAGCGCTACGAGGAGCAGGTGCGGATCGTGAAGGAGGTCCTTCACAGCCGCCGCTATTCCCCGGATATCCATAAATTCGTAAAGGGCGTGATGATCGAAAGCTATCTGGAGCCGGGAAGCCAGAAGATCGGCGAGCACATTTACGGAAAATCCATCACCGACCCGTGCCTGGGCTGGGAGGAGTCCGAGCGGCTGCTTTACGACATTGCAGAAGAGATCTAGAAACGGCAGAGCGCCGTCCAGCCCCGCGTCTGATGCGCGATGGGCCGGGCGGCGCTTTTTTGTCCCGGGTGCCGGAGCCGCTGTCTGCGGCTATTTCATTTTCAGATCACAGATTCACAGCCCGCGGCAGGGTGAAGATGAATTCCGAGCCCACGCCGGCGGTGCTGATCACGTCGATGTTTTCCCCGTGGGCCTGGATGATCTCCTTTACGATGGAGAGGCCCAGCCCCGTGCCCTTTTTGTCCTTTCCTCTGGAAAGGTCGGATTTGTAGAAACGGTCCCAGATCTTTTTCAGGGAATCCTTGGGGATCCCCACGCCGGTGTCCTTGACGGAAACGAAGACCTTTTCGTACCGGGGCGCAGTCTGGATATAGATCACGGAGCCGTTGTGGCTGAACTTGATGGCATTGTCCAGGAGGTTATAAAGGACCTGCTGGATCTTTCCCAGATCCGCGTAGACCATCAGTACGTCGTCGGTAAAGGTCAGGTCCAGGACGATGTCTCTGGCGCTGCAGGTGCCCTCAAAGGAGGCCGCCGTGTCCTTGATGACCCGGTTGATGTCGAAATTGCTGCGGGACAGAAAGCCCTTGCTGTCTAAGGAGTTTAAGGTGAGCATTCCTTCGGTCAGCTTATTGAGCCGCTTCGTCTCAGAGATCACGATCCCCAGATATTTTTCCTCCAGCTCCGGCGGGATGGTGCCGTCTAAAATGGCTTCCAGATAGCCCTTGATGGAGGTCAGGGGGGAGCGGAAATCGTGGGATACGTTGGCGATGAAGGATTTCTGGTATTCCTCCATCTTTCCCAGCTCGCTGGACATATAGTTTAAGGTGTCGGCCAGATAGCCCATTTCATCATTGGTCTTTACTTTTATGGTGTGGTCCAGATTGCCGCCGGCGTATTCCATGGCTCCAGCGGTGATCTTTTTCAAAGGAAAATACACAGTTCTGGTGAATACTAAAAGGATGATCAGGGACAGGAAGAAGATAATGGCCGCAGTGATGTATACAATATTCAGGATCTGGTTCTGGCTGTCCAGGATCCGCTCCATGGGCATGTGGAGCACCACATAGCCGTATGTATTGAAATTTCCGGTGATGGGGGCCAGTACCGATAAGGTCTCGCCGGGGAACATGTCGAAGAAGTCCCCGATGATATAGGACTTGTTTCCTGTGACCGTGGGATCGAAGCCCTCGATGGTCTTTCCCGAATGGGAGGCGGGAGAGGTCTCGGCCACCACAGCGCCTTTATGGTCCAGGACCCAGGCAGAGGCCCCCAGATAGGTGGATACGGCCTCCAGCTGCGGGTTGGCCGTATCCAGGGAGATGGTCTTTCCCTGGTAAATATCGCTGTATGTGGAGGCCAGGAGGTTGGCTTCATCGTACATGGCATCGGACCGCTCCCGGACCAGATATTCATGGGTCATGTGGGAGGAAAAGGTGGCGATGAGGACAAAGCCCAGAAGGCCGAACAGGAGATAGCCCAGGACAAACTTGGTGTACAGGGAATGTGTCATCGTTTTACCTCGAATTTATAGCCGATCCCCCATACAGTGGAGAGGGACCAGTATTCGTTGTCCTTGATCTTCTCCCGGAGACGCTTGATGTGTACGTCCACCGTGCGGGTGTCCCCAATATATTCATACCCCCAGATATGGTCCAGGAGCTGCTCCCTGGTAAAGACCTGGTTGGGAGAGGACGCAAGGAAGTAAAGGAGCTCCAGCTCCTTGGGCGGCATGTCCACGGAACGGCCCTTATAGAGCACGGAATAATTGGTCAGGTTTACGACGAGATCCGGATATTCCACAAACTCTCCCTGCTGCTTCGGCACAGAGGAGACGGCGGAGGAACCGGCCTGGTAGCGGCGCAGGACGGCCTTTACCCGGGCCACCAGCTCCTTGGAGTCGAAGGGCTTTATCATATAGTCGTCGGCCCCCAGCTCCAGCCCCAGGACTTTGTCGAAGATCTCTCCCTTGGCCGAAAGCATGATGATGGGGACCTGGGAGACGGTGCGCAGCTCCCGGCATACCTGGTAGCCGTCGATCCCCGGGAGCATCAGATCCAGCAGCACCAGGTTTGGCTTAAAGGAAGGAAATTCCCGGAGCGCCGATTCCCCATCCCCCACGATCTTTGTTTCATAGCATTCCTTCATCAGGTACAGTGAGATCAGCTCCGCGATATTGGCATCGTCGTCCACGATCAGGATCCTCTGTTTATCAACCATTCCATGTTCCTCCCTGTCAGTTTTACTTAAATGTCACAATGGTAACTCCGGTATCGCCTTCTCCAAAATCGCCCAGCCGGAACTCCTTCACGTATTTCAGTTTTTTCAGATGCTTATGGACCCCGGCCTTTAAGGCGCCGGTCCCCCGTCCGTGGACCACACGCACCTTGGGAAGGTGGGCCAGGTAGGCATCGTCCAGGTACTTATCCAGTACGGGAATGGCCTCGTCCACGGTCATGCCGATCAGGTTCACCTCCGGGGAAACGGAGAAGGACTTGGACATCTTGATCTTTCCGCTGCCGGTATTGTTCTTTTTCATCAGATCCATACCGGGACCGGAAATGGCCGGCTCGTTTAAAAGCTCCAGGTCCTTGATGTTCACCAGAGACCGCAGGATCCCCATTTGTACGTACAGATCGCCCTTGGAGTTGGGCAGGGAGCTGACGGTGCCGTTTAAGTTCATGGTCAGCACCTTGACCCCGTCCCCGATCTTTAATTTCTTTGGAGAAATGGTCTTTTTCGGGCCTTTTTCATTTTTAAGGCTCAGGTTTTTATCGACCTTGTCCAGCTTTTCCCGAAGCTTTGTGCGCTCTGCCTCCAGCTCCTTTCCCACGCCGGAGGACTGGGCCAGCTTATTGATCTGGCGGATGGTCTGGTCGGCAGTTTCCTTGGCCTCCCGGAGGATCCTCTGGGCCTCCTCATTGGCGTTTCGGATCAGCTTGTCCTTCCGCTCGTCAAACCGCTCCTCCTTCTGCTCCAGACGGCTCTTTAACCGGGAGATCTCCGATTTATAGGAGGCGATCTCCTCCCGTTCCTTTTCGATGGTGACGCGGCTTTCCTCCAGGCTGGCCAGCAGGTCCTCAAAGGCCTCGTCGCCTTCCTCCAGACGGGACTTTGCATCCTGGATAATGAAATCGGGAAGCCCCAGCTTCTGGGAGATGGCAAAGGCGTTGCTCTTTCCCGGAATGCCGATGAGCAGGCGGTAGGTGGGCCTTAAGGTCTCCACATCAAATTCACAGCAGGCGTTCTCCACGCCGGGAGTGGTCAGGGCATAGACCTTTAACTCACTGTAATGGGTGGTGGCCATGGTGCGGCATTTCATATTGTGGAGGAAGGACAGCACGGCGATGGCCAGAGCTGCGCCCTCGGTGGGGTCTGTTCCGGCCCCCAGCTCATCAAAGAGGCATAAGGAATGGCTGTCGGCCTTTTCCAGGATCCTCACGATATTGGTCATATGGGCGGAGAAGGTACTTAAGCTCTGCTCGATGCTCTGTTCGTCTCCGATGTCGGCAAATACTTCGTCAAATACAGCCAGCTCTGACCCGTCGAAGGCCGGGATCTGGAGGCCCGACTGGCCCATGAGGGTGAAAAGCCCCACGGTCTTTAAGGATACGGTCTTTCCGCCGGTATTGGGGCCAGTGACGATGAGCAGGTCAAAGTCCTTTCCCAGATACACGTTGATGGGGACCACTTTTTTGGGGTCCAGCAGCGGATGGCGGCCGTCCTTGATGTGGATATAGCCGTTTTTATTGAATTTCGGCATGGAGCAGTTATAATGTCTGGCCAGAGCGGCCCGGGCAAAGATAAAGTCCAGCTTTGTCAGAAGCTTCAGGTTTATGAGGATGGTCTCCACATAGGGGACCAGCTCCATGCTGAGGGCAGCCAGCACCATTTCGATCTCCTTCTGCTCCCGGATCTCCAGCTCCCGCAGCTCGTTGTTTAATTTAATGATGGCCATGGGCTCGATAAAAAGGGTGGAGCCGGTGGCAGACTGGTCGTGGACCATGCCCTGGAAGCTGCTTTTATATTCGGCCTTTACGGGCAGGCAGTAGCGGCCGTCCCGCATGGTGATCACCGGATCCTGGAGCATGGTGCGGCTGGAATTTAAGATGGCATTTAACTGGGTGTGGACCCGGTCGCCGGTGATCTTCATCTGGCGGCGTACATGGCGCAGTCCCGGGCTGGCATCGTCGGCCACCTCTTCTTCGGAAATGATGCAGCGGGTGATCTCGTTGTTTACGTTGGTCAGCGGCTCCAGGGAACGGAACATCTCGTCCAGGGAGTCGTCGGGAAGCTCAGATTCCTGGCGGCGGCCATAGTTTTTGGCTCTGGCGGCGCAGGTCAGAAGAGAGCTGACGGCCAGGAGCTCATGGATACTTAAGGAGCTTCCGATCTCCAGGCGCTTTAGGGAGCCGCCGATGTCGGAGATCCCGGCAAAGGAAACACTTCCCTTCTGGCGGACCCTGGCGACGGCATCGGCGGTCTCTGCCTGGGCCTGGACGATCTCCTCAAAGTCCGAGGACGGCTCCAGCTCCCGGCACAGCCTTTTCCCTGGCTCCGAAGCGGCATATTCGGTCAGTTTTTCTATGATCTTATGATATTCTAAGGTTTTTAATACTTTCTGGTTCATAAAAAGGTCCTTTCAAAACAGCGGGCAGAGACTTTGCCCATTTACCAAAGTATAACACAAAGCAATGGAATATCCTAGAGATATTTTTGTTGCATAAACCCAGCAAAAAAACTATAATGGAAAGGAGAGGAGTTTTATGGGATATGGCCGATGCACCAGACGAAAAGAGATCCAATGAAAAACCATTCATGAGGGAAAAGATCGTAAAGCCCCCGCTCAGCAGACGGCAGACTGCGGTCCGCGTTTTCCGGCTGTTTTTAAGTGCGGTCATTTTCGGGGTCGTGGCAGCAGTAAGCTTTGCAGCCTCAAGGCCGCTGGCAGAACGGTTCCTGGGAAAGGAACCGGAGACGACTCCGGCTCCTACCATTACCATTGAGCGGGATGAACCGGGAAAAGAGGAGGAGACCCAGACGGCGGAAAGCGAATCCCTGCCGCCGGAGAGCCAGTCGGAGGCAGCCCGGGAGGAGATCGAAGGGATCGTAAAAAAAGAACTGGAGACCTTCGACTGGACCAGGGACAAGGTGGAGGGCATGAACCAGGTCCTCCAGGAGATCGGCAGGGAGGCCGATCAGAGTGTCGTGACCGTATCTTCCGTAAAGCACCAGGTGGACTGGTTCGACAATCCGGTGGAGAGCACCGGCCAGTATGCGGGGATCATCCTGTCCATAAGCCGTGGGGAGATCATGATCCTGACAGAAGCTGCGGCGGTGGAGGAGGCGGATTCCCTCCGGGTCGTTTTTAAAGACGGCGGTACGGCGGCGGGAACCTTAAAGCAGAAGGACAGCCTGGGTGGTCTGGCGGTGGTATCAGTGGCGGAAGCCGAGGTGCAGGAAGCCGCAAGGGAGCGTATCAAAGCCGTGGAGCTGGGAAATTCGTATAGTCTGGAAACTGGAGACCTGGTGATTGCCGTGGGAAGCCCTGCGGGGATCGTCCATTCCGTAAAGCAGGGGGCTGTTTCCTATGTGGCTGGGAACGTGCAGACCGCCGATGGTCAGACCCGCGTTCTTTACACAGACTGCGGCTGCGAGACTGGAAAAGGGACCTTCTTTTTAAATATGTCTGGAGAGCTGGTGGGCTGGGCCACAGGGCTTTATGGGGCAGAGGACCGACAGGGGTTTACCATTGCGCTTCCGGTATCTGAGTATAAAGGAAACCTCCAGAAGCTGATGAATGGGATCCAGATCCCGTATATGGGCTTAAAGGGCCAGGACGTCAGCGAGGCCATGCAGGCGGAGGGGATCCCCAAGGGACTCTATATTACAGAGGCCATTGCCGATAGTCCGGCATACCTGGCCGGGATCCAGGCAGGGGATATCCTGACGAGGATCCAGGGAGCGGAGATCTGCTCCATCCGGGATTACCAGGCATGTCTGGAGGACCAGGCGGCCGGGACCGAGGCCACAGTGACGGTCCAGAGAATGGGACTGGGAGAATATAAGGAAATTGAATACAAAGTGATCATTGGAGCCAGGTGATTCGCCTGGCTCATGATGTCCGGGGCCGGGAGAACGGATCCGGCATATAAAGGGCTGCTGTCCGGTATTGAGGATACCGGAAAAGCGGCGGGAGATTGAAGAAGGGAGAAAGCATAGTATGAAATATATCGAAACATTCCGGGAGGGCGCTCACATATCCGAGGTGTATCTGTGCAAGACAAAGCAGATCGCACTGACAAAAAACGGAAAGGAGTATGGCTCTCTGACCCTCCAGGACAAGACGGGGACCGTAGACGCGAAGATCTGGGAGCTGAATTCTCCGGGGATCAATGAGTTTGCGGCTATGGATTATGTGTTCGTGGATGCAGACGTGACAGTGTTCCAGGGGGCTTTCCAGTTAAACGTAAAGCGGATCCGCAAGGCCGATGAGGGGGAATACAGGCCTGGGGATTATCTGCCGGTGACCTCCAAGGATGTAAAGACCATGCAGCATGAGCTGACCCAGTATATCACCACCATCCGGAATGAGTACCTCAGAAAGCTGGCCGCCGGCTTTTTCATGAACGACGCTGCCTTTATGAGGGCATTTTCCTTCCATTCTGCGGCCAAGAGCGTTCACCACGGCTTTGTGGGAGGGCTTCTGGAGCACACCTTAAGCGTTGTGAAGATGTGCGATTATTTCAGTAAACAGTATCCGGCCTTAAACCGGGACCTGCTCTTAACGGCCGCCATGTTCCATGATATCGGAAAGACAAAGGAGCTGTCTGCGTTCCCGGAGAACGATTATACCGACGAGGGACAGCTCCTGGGCCATATCATCATCGGCGTCCAGATGCTGGAGGAGAGGATCGCCGCCATGCCCGGCTTCCCAAAGAAGCTGGAGCATGAGCTGATCCACTGTATCCTGGCCCATCACGGCGAGCTGGAATATGGCTCTCCCAAGAAACCGGCCCTGATCGAGGCGCTGGCCCTGAATCTGGCCGACAACGCCGATGCCAAGCTGGAGACCATGACCGAGATCTTAAAGGGCGCAGGCGACAACATGGGCTGGCTGGGCTATAACCGGTTCATGGAAAGCAACGTGAGACGGACCAGTGACGGCCAGGAGAAATAACCGGAGGACGGAGCATGAAGAAAAACGACGTATTTACCGTGACCATTGAGGACATGGGCGAGGACGGGGCCGGGATCGGAAAAACCGACGGCTACACCTGGTTCATCAAGGACGCGCTCATTGGGGATGTGATCCAGGCATCGGTGATGAAGATGAAGAAAAATTATGGCTTTGCCAGGCTGGTGAAGATCCTGGAGCCTGCGCCGGGACGGGTAGAGGCCCAGTGTCCGGTGGCCAGGGCCTGCGGCGGCTGTCAGCTCCAGGAGCTGGATTATAGGGAACAGCTCCGGTTCAAGGAGAGAAAGGTCTACAATCATTTAAAGCGGATCGGCGGCATGGACCGCCTGTTCCTGCCGGAGGACAGGGAAAAAGCCGCGGGCGTTTTGGATGCCGTGGTCATGGAGCCCATCATCGGCATGGAGGACCCTTGGCGTTACCGCAACAAGGCCCAGTATCCGGTGGGCCTGGGAAAGGACGGACAGCTGACGGCGGGATTTTACGCGGGACGCACCCATTCCCTGATCCCGGCTCCGGGTCTGGACTGCCTTCTGGGCTGTCAGGAAAATAAGGAGCTTCTGAAAATTATCCTGGATTTCATGAAAGAATATAAAATAAAGCCCTATGACGAAGCCGCCCATCAGGGTCTGGTGCGCCATGTGCTCTTAAGAAAGGGATTTTCCAGCGGCGGGCTGATGGTCTGCCTGGTCATCAATGGAGAGGAGCTTCCCCACGGCGGGGAGCTGGCGGAGCGGTTAAGGGAGGCCGGTGTCTCCAGTGTATCGTATTCGGTCAACACCGAGCGGACCAACGTGATCATGGGCACAAGGATCGTAAACCTTTACGGCCCCGGCTATATCACAGACACCATCGGTGATATCGAATACCGGATCTCCCCCCTTTCCTTTTACCAGGTGAATCCGGTGCAGACGGAAAAGCTTTACGGCACGGCCCTGGAATTTGCAGATCTTTCCGGCGGCGAGACGGTCTGGGACCTTTATTGCGGCATCGGGACCATTTCATCATTTCTGGCGAAGAAGGCCGGGAAGGTCTACGGCGTGGAGATCATTCCCCAGGCCATTGAGGACGCCAGGGAGAATGCCAGGAGAAACGGCATCGAAAATGTGGAGTTTTTCGTCGGCAAGGCCGAGGAGGTGCTGCCGGAGCAGTATGAAAGGAACCAGGTCCATGCGGACGTGATCGTGGTGGACCCGCCAAGGAAGGGCTGCGATCCCGTTTGTCTGGAAACGATCCTTAAGATGGCTCCAGAGCGGGTGGTCTATGTAAGCTGCGATTCGGCGACCCTGGCCAGGGATGTGAAGTTCCTGGAGGAAAACGGCTACCGGGCAATGCGTGTGCGTCCAGTGGATATGTTTCCGATGGGGGGACACTGCGAGACTGTGTGCCTCTTGAGCAACCGAAAACCAGATACGAAAGTCAGGGTCGATGTAGATCTGGAAGACTACTATCGTATCAAGGACGAAGAGAAGAATCAGAACTGAAAATAGAACACCGAACAGAAAGCGATTAGCTGCTGATGCGTAAAAGCATTGGCAGCTTTTTTCTTGCCTTGAATCGCTGAAGGGAGGTGGAGCCGATGATTTGACCTATATAAGTGACGCAGAGTATCAATGGGTAATCAATGACAATCACGAAATGGAGGCAATCTATGGCAAAGAGAAGAAGTATTAAGGTTTATGGGCAGAGCGGCTATAAATATCAGGAGACGCCAACGATCATGCTGAAAGGAATGTGGCTGAAGGAGCTGGGGTTTGAAATTGGAGATTACATCTCCGTTGTCTGTGAGGACGGGAAGCTGATTATCACTCCGGATACAGAAAGAGCAGAGTTGGAGAAGGCCGAAGCTGAAATCATGGAGAATGAGAGCAAGGCAATGCAGAAGAGGGTAAAAGAAAGAAAAAGAGAGATGCTTGAGCAGCGTGTGGCTGAGAGTCAGATTGAGTACGGTGCTCGTACAGAAGAATAGGAGGCAAATATGGGAAGAATTATTTTGATTGGAGCTTTGAAAGGCGGAGTGGGCAAGACGGTGAGTACGTACAATCTGGCATATTCTCTTGCAAGCATGGGGAAAAAGGTTCTGGCTGTTGATTTCGACAGCCAGGCCAACCTGACCACCTGTTTTGGCGTTGAAGATACGGCGGCGCTTTCGACTACGATCGGGCATTTGATGATGCTGCAGCTTGAAGATGAAGAGCTTCCGGATCTGAAAGAGTACATTATGAGTCGGAATGGAGTGGATTTTATTCCTTCGTCAATGGTTCTGTCTGCGGTTGATGCGAAGCTTCGGATGGAGATGGGCGCTGAGAGGATGCTGGCAAACATCCTGGAGCCGTTAAGAGACAGATATGATTATCTGATCGTTGATACCTGTCCGGCGCTGGGAGCACTTACCATCAATGCCCTGACAGCGGCTGACGGAGTTGTGATTACGGTAAATCCCCAGTTGCTGGCAATGAAAGGGCTGCAGGATTTTCTGAAAACCATTCAGAAGATCAAAAAGCGCATCAATCCGAAACTGGAAGTAGAGGGAATCCTGCTTACCATGTGTGATATGAGAACAAATCTCAGCAAGGTGATTTCAGAGCAGGTGACGGAGGCATTTGAAGGAAGGATCCGGATCTTTGAGAGCAGGATTCCCAGTACTGTAAAGGTCGGTGAGAGTATCTATTACTGTGAGCCGCTTCTGGAATATGCACCGCAGACAAAGGTGAGCAGGGCGTATCTGGACTTTGGGAAGGAGCTGATGGGATATGAAGGCTAACCAGCCTAAGAGAAAATTGTTCAACGACGCTGTTGATTTGCTGACCGGTGATGCTCCTGACAGCGGGATTCAGATGATCCCGGTAGATCAGGTAAAGCCTTTCCATGAACATCCATTTAAGCTATATCAGGGTGAGAGACTGGATGATATGGTGGAGAGCATTCGAGAGCACGGCATTCTGATGCCGGTGATCGTTCGGAAGCTCAGCTCTGGATATGAGATGCTGGCGGGGCATAACAGGCAGAATGCGGCAAGAATTGCGGGGCTTAAAGAGATTCCGGCAATCGTGAAAGAAAATCTGACGGATGAGGAAGCCTGGGTTTATGTGCTGGAGACTAACGTGATCCAGAGATCTTTCAGTGATCTAACCATTACGGAGAGAATCGCAGTGCTGGCTGCCAGATATGATAAGGTCTGCGGTACAAAGAAACGGGAAGAGATCATAGAAGAACTTCACAGACTGAATGACACTGGTGGACATGATGTCCACCAGCAGGCAAAGTCCAGGGAGCTGATTGGGAAGGAATACGGCATGACCGGCCGGAATATGGCAAGGTATGTTCGCTGCAATCATCTGATTCCTGTATTCAAGGAAATGCTGGATGATGGATCTCTGACAATGGTATCGGGAGTGGAGCTTTCGTTCTTATCAGAGGAGGAACAGGAGCTTGTCAGCAAGGTATTGGAGGAGAATGGCGTCAGAGTAAAAGGGAATGTGGCAAAAATGCTTAAAGCGGCAGCTGGGGATATTACAGAAGAAACGGTACGGTCAATACTGGCATTGGATAAAAATGTTGCCAAGGCCAGGAAAAAGGGCTCCGTTAATGTGAAGGTTCCGGCAGATGTCTATCATAGATATTTCTCAGAGGCGGATGCCAGTGAGGTCCAGAAAATTCTGGTAGAAGCACTTGGGTTTTACTTTAAGGCGAAGGGAGAGTGAGCTATGTACACACGGCAGGAGCTGGAGGGAATAGATCGGAGCTATTTTGAAGTCATCATTGCGGATGAATATGATGTGACGCTTATGTCAAGAAATACACGGCATATCTGGCATCTTCGGAATGTGGAGCTGCCAGATGGAGAGATAACGGTAATTCTCCATAAGCATCAGGTTTCAGATTCTTATCATGCACATGGAAGAAGCCGGACGATGAAGCAAGCTATACGGGATATTAAGAAGCACGATTTGTTTCAGATGAATGGAAGGAAGCCGGTTTATAGAGGATAAAAGAGGGAGCGGAAGCATCCGGTGATGGGTGCTTCCGCTCCTGCTGACTTATATTATTTTCTGTTTTTCTTATGATGGCGGAGTCGAAGATATTCGCAGACGGCATCATGGGCATTGTTGATCTCCTGACGGCCACGGCTGGGTTTCAGATTGATTTCGATGCAGATGTCATCAATAGACATTCCCTGCATGCTAAGACGAATGATCTTGGCATAGCGGGGGTTCTCCCGATCGAAGTGAGCCAGAAGCTGGACCTGCAGTTCTTCTTCCGTTGGTGGCGGGCAGAGCTTGTCCAAAACCTGATCCTCTACGGACGGCTGTGATGTATCTTCGATTTCAAAGGTTTCGCCGTCATATTCAAAATCGAGAGACAGAATCTCCACACGCTTCGGATTGTGGCGATCCAGAAGACCCTTGTTCGGGCATCCCGTGCAACGCCTGGTGGAAGGGCAGAGCTTTTTGGTACCGTCCGGGTTCTTGTTGATGACGCAGCGACCCTCGCGGCGCTGCTCCATATCTTTGTTGAGCTCAGCCCAGAAATCTTTCATATAGGAAGCGTACTGTTCTTCACCGATGGTCATGAATCCGATCTCAAAGGAAAATTCTCCGAGACTCATGGTGGTGAAGTTGTCTTGGATGTAGTCGCCCTTCTGCAAGCCGAACTTCTCTTTGAGGAAGGGAACTAAAACCTTGCCGTCTGGAATAGGCTGACCGTCAAAGGACTTGCGGTTGCTGTACCTCTGTGTGTCACTGTAATCTGTTTTTCTTGACATAATTTTTCCTCCTGCGATTTGCCTGGATTTACTTGGATCGCAGGAAGAAAAGGATCATTCCTGCGATTGTTTACAGGAGTGATCCAATCATTCGTAAGGTCGGGTGCTATGGTTCTTAAGGTTCCTAAGGTTCGGGATTTGAAAAAGTAGTTTTTTAGCAAAAGTGGGTAATCTAAACAGTTGAAATCCGGAAAATGAACCCTATGAGGGATTACAGAAAAATCGTGTTCTCATTGATAGAATCAGAGATTTGTGATATAATCGGAATTGATAGGAATTAATTGGAAATAGAAAGAATCAATGACTACAGTGGTAGAATGAAAAAGAGTAGCCAATCGGAGGAAATCTGTGAAAAATAAAGAGTATCCGCGACTGTGCGGTGGCACATTTATGACATTGGTGATTCAGGCGTTGCTGCAGCGGAAAAAAGCAAGAGAACACTACAAGGGTGAGAGCGATAAGCTGAATGATCCGGATGTGCTTGTGGGGCTGATTACAGTTATTAATCCTGACTATACGAATCCGGGGAAGGCTGTGCTAAAAACAAAAGCGAATGACTACAAGTCATGCAAAATATCGACGGGACAGTATCTTCCGTTCGGGGAGAAGCTGACGATTGAGGTCTTTGACCAAAGGGTACGAAATAACTATCTGGAAGCCAGAAATGACATGTGTATTTTTGTGGACAGCTTTATTGAAACCGGAACTAAGCTACAGAAGGATGTTCGCTTGGTGAAGGCTCTAATTGATCTGATTGAACAGGATGAAAGCATTGATGAGAGTTTTGAGTTTCTGGTTTGTGAGAATGGGGATGCGGTTAGAAAAGATCAGCTTCGTAATCTAAAAAGAGTGTGCCTTCCGTCATTCCTTCTGGGGGTGTGGCACTTTATAGTCGTAAATCGAAAGAAAAATAAGGTTGGACAGTTTACATATGACACCTGGTGCCCTGAAAACGGTGGGGGCCCCAGAGAGTATGAAGGGACAATGGGAGAAAACCTATTGATAGATCTGGATGTCTTTACACTGAAACCTGAGAAAGAGACTGAAAACATGGAGCAGGAGGCAGCGGTTGTAGAAGATTATCCGGGGTCAAATAATCAAGATAATCAGAATAACCAGAGAGAAGCGTCTGGCACCGAACCGAATCTGCAGCAGATCAATAATCCGTTTACTTTTATACAAAACGGAGATAACAATACACAGATTGGATATATAGCAAACCAGACGATTGTGAAAAAGTGAGGATACTGAATGAGTAATGAAATACAAGTACAGACTCCATACGGTCTACAGGTACAGGGAAGCCCCACGTTTCAGCAGACCGGTAGTGGAAACACCCAGATCGGATACATAGGGCAGCAGATCAACCATATCACGATGGGAGGTATGCCTCAGATTATACGACCTGCCAATCCGAATCATGAGTATTACAATCTGTTTGTTATTGATCAAGAGCAGATGGACAGCTTGGTTGTGATTCCGAGACATCAGTCCCTAAATGAATATACAGCTGAGGAAGTACGAAAAATATATGCCTTTCCTGGTTTGGCGGCAGCTGAGGAAATTAAGAGACTGCCATCATTGTTTGTAACAAGAAATCGGTTCGGTAATCATACGACTCCGGATCAGTGTGCCGGATACGGATATATTGTGGATATCCGTCAGAAGAGTGACACGATCATTGTCACAGCGTCTATATCACATGTGATACGGCAAGAAAAGCTAAATACGCTGGAGAGCGAATTGCAGTTGCTTCGGGCTCCGGAGAACAACGAATTGGACAGTGTTCACTGGGCAATCAAAAGGGTGAATTTGCCGCAATTGATACAGGAAAAGAAACTTATTGAGATTATGGATGTGCTTTAAGCGGAGGAAGACATGAGTAGGGAATACGAAGCAATGGAAGTTGAAAAGTGGGTAAACCTTGAAGATATAGCGGATCATCTCAGTGTCAGTACTGATACAGTACGGAACTGGATAAAGAGTGGAAAGATTCCTTATTATCGTGCCGGCAAACGCTATAAATTCAGAATCAGTGAAGTGGATGAATGGCTGAAATCCGGCAAGATGGAAGATGATAATCAGGTCGCTGATGTCTAAGGAGGGTTCACTGTATGGAGAAGAGAAAATCTGCGATAGAAAAAGTAATGATAGAAGGCCGTTCCTACGACCATGAAGAATTTGAACCTACTTTCATTAACTTCTTTTTTGGCAGGAATGGTGCGGGAAAATCCACAATATCCGAGATGATTCAGTCCGATACGGGTGTTACATGGAGATCGGGACAGGCGGCGAATGACTATAATGTGCTGGCGTATGATCAGCAGTTTATCAGTGATCACTTTTCTAATTTTGATGATCTTGCTGGTGTGTTTACGCTGAATAAGGTGAATATCGAGACGCAGAAGAAGATCGATCAGCTGGGAAAAGACAAAGAAAGACTGCTGGCTGATATGGGGAAAAAGAACGAGGTCATCGAGCAGAAAGGAAAAGCAAGGATTGATCTGAAGTCTGATAGTCAGACTCGCATGATGCGGCTGACTGATACTGTGCGCAAGAAATTTGAACTTGCTATGTCTGGGAAGAAGATAGCAAAGACGTTCTGCCCTGAGGTGGAGAAAAAGCAGCCGGTTGAACATACGGAAGAAGAGATTATGGAGCTGTATGCGGTTGCATATGAGAAGGGTGCTCAGACTTATCCGTTACTGAAGAAATCCGATGAATATCCGGGGAAATATGATCTTTCCAGAGCATCCTATCTGGGAGAATCCATTGTCAGCACCAGTGACACAAAGTTTGCCAGAATTATGGAGAAGCTGGGAAATACTGACTGGGTAAAAGAAGGCCATACGAAATATCTGAAGAAGGCAGATGGAATCTGTCCGTTCTGTCATAATCCTCTGGATCATCAGCATTTCGAGAAGGAACTAAAAGAATGTTTTGATGAGGAATATCAGGACAGCATAAACGCCGTGGCATCCTTCCAGTCCGCATATTCAAGTATGACAGAAGAGATGATCAGAATACTGGAAGCAAATACTTCCAGTGAATTCCCTCGTGCTGATTTTACGGTTTACAAAGAGAAGCTGGAGCGGCTCAAGACGATCATTCAGAATAACTTGCAGATCATCCAGAAAAAGGTAGAAAAGCCGGCAGAAAAGGTTATGCTTCAGGATATTGATGCGTTGATCTCGGAGATCGACACCATTATTGCTGATATTAATACCCAGATTCAGGTGAATAATGATGCCTACAGTAGGAAGAGAGAGACTAAGATCAAGTGCGACAAGCTGCTCTGGGAGCATCTGGCATTTCTTGTTAAGGATGAGATCGCTGATTTCAAGACAAAGGATGCTGCGATTGCTGAGGAAATAAAGACTCTTGAAAAAGAGAAAGGTCTGCTCAAGCAGAGCTATTTAGATAAAGATGCGGAGATAAAGGCAGAGAGCGGCAATACTGTCAATACCGATGAGGCATTTGAAAGCATGAATGCCATGCTCAAAGACTCCGGATTCCAGGGATTTTCGCTTAGGAAGAAGCCAGGCGTAAAGAATAGATATGAGGTAGTTCGCGATGGGAACAAGCCGGTCAAGAGGCTGAGCGAAGGTGAGCGGAACTTCATCGCATTTCTATACTTTTATCATCTGGTAAAGGGAAGCGGTGCCGCAGATGCAGCCATCATTACATCAACCGGTGAAGTTACGGACGCAACGGATAGGCGCGACAAAATTGTTGTCATAGATGATCCGGTCACCAGTATGGACAGCGGCACATTGTTCATTGTCAGCTCTATGGTCAGAGAGATGGTCAGCGTCTGCCACAATAACATTGAAGTGCTCCATCCGGATATTACAGGAACCTATATTAAGCAGATATTTATTCTGACGCATAATGCTTACTTTCATAGGGAAGTGACCTACAACATGGTGGAATACTATGATTGCGTCACGTTTTATATGGTGCGTAAGACTGACAATCATTCATCCATCACGCCTTGTATCGAATATGCCAAGGAACTGTCGGATGATGATAAGAATGTAAATCCGGTACAGAATGCTTATACGGCACTTTGGACAGAGTATCAGGAATTGCAGTCATCGATACCGCTACTGAATGTAATACGCAGGATCCTGCAGTATTACTTCCTGGAACTCTGTGGATATCAGGGCAGTAATATTCGAGACATAATTCTGAAGAAGAATAAGGCAGAATTTATTAAGAAGAGAGCAGATGGAAGCATAGATGATATGGATTATCATCTGGCAAGCTCCATGCTTTCCTATATTGATAATGATTACAGTTTCATTGATGGATTTAACTTGATTCAGGAATCTGTAGAACCGGAGCAGTACAGGAAGGTAATGAAGAAAATATTCGATAAGCTTGGACAAAGTCAGCACTACCGGATGATGACGCACGACGAGGATTGAGTCCGTATTATGAGACAGTTATGCTGATAAAATCCAATGATGAACTGTATTTGGAGGAATTGAGATGAAGCCGTTGAATGACTTAGATGAACAAATGAAAAATGAAGAGAGTACAAAGCTCAATTTCATTACGCCGGCCATTCAAAAGAAATGGAATGCTGAGGGCGATAGAATCGTCATGGAATACGGCAAGAAAGGTTCTGGACATTATTTTACTGATGGGCAGATTCTTGTCGGTGCTGACGGAACTGTAAAACGCGGAGAACAGAAGAAAGTCGATTATCTGTTGCTATTCAAAAATAATCTGCCGCTCGCTCTTGTTGAAGCGAAAGGGTATGACCATGACATCAATGAAGGCATAGGACAGGCTTTAGAATACGCTGCGCTTTTAGATGTTCCATTTGCATATACATCAAATGGTCAGGCGTTTCATGAGGAGGACCGTCTCACAGGGAAAAACTGTGAGTTTGGGATGGACGACTTTCCAACCTCTTCCGAATTATGGGAGAGATATCGGAAAGCGGAGAATATCTCAGATGATGAAACGGAGCTAATCATTAGTCCTTATTACATCAGTCCCGACGGAAAATCTCCCCGGTATTATCAAAGAAATGCAATCAACAGGTGCATTAATGCTATCGCCAAAGGACAGAACAGGCTTCTTCTTGTAATGGCAACAGGAACAGGGAAAACCTTTGTTGCCATGCAGATCATATATCGCCTTTATTCTAAGGGCGTAAAGAAAAGAATTTTGTTCCTAGTTGATCGTAATGCCCTTGCCGACCAGACATTTGATGATTTTACTGCATTTAAAAAGACTATGGTCAAAATCGGTGAGAAGTACACTCTTAAGACAGAAGCGGAAATTAAAAAACTTACAGCTTATGAGATCTTCATTTCGCTCTATCACCAGATGAAATCCGGAAAGTCTGATGAAGACGGAGACTTTGAAGAAGATGAGACCGGCACATGCTATTACAAGAATCTTCCAAGAGATTTCTTTGACTTGATTGTGGTAGATGAGTGCCATAGAGGTTCTCTCCGAGAAGAAAGTAGTTGGCATGAAATGCTGGAATACTTCAGCTCTGCCACGCAGATAGGTCTTACGGCAACACCTAAAGAGACTGCTTTTGGATCCAATCTGGAGTATTTTGGTGACCCTGTATACAGCTATTCTCTTAAGCAGGGAATCGCAGATGGATTCCTTGCCCCTTATAAGGTGATAGCATATGAACTTGACGTTGACAGAGATGGCTACATGCCAAAGCCAGGTGAGCTCGATATCAAAGGCAAGCCTCTTGAAAACAGGCGCTATGAGCAACAGGAGTTTGATCGTAAACTCATTATTGATGATCGTCGTAAACTTGTAGCAAAAAAGATCAGTGATTATTTGAAAGCCACAGATCGCTTTCAGAAGGTAATTGTGTTCTGCGAGACGGAAGAACATGCCGGCGCAATGGCAAATTATTTAAGAAATGAAAACACCGATCTCGTGAAAGAAGATCAGCGATATGTTGTTCGGATTACTGCAAACGACGAGGTTGGGAAAAAACAGATAAAGAGTTTCAAGGCTCCATCACAGAAATATCCTGTTATTGCGGTTACCAGTAAACTTCTTTCTACCGGTGTGGATACACAGACGGTGGAATTAATTGTCATAGATAAAACCATTGGCTCCATGTCTGAATTCAAACAGACGCTTGGACGTGGAACCAGAATAAAGGAACATTACAAGGTTGGTGAAGAGGAAAAGAGTAAGACTCATTTTGTCCTCATGGATTTCAGGAAAAACTACCTGAAGTTTGACGATCCTGATTTTGATGGAGATGTTGAAATTATAGAGGGTGGTACTGATATGCCGCTTAGAGCAAAGAAAAAGAAGAAAAGGGAAGTCTTCCGCATCAACGGAGTGAATGTTGAGATTGCCGGTCATCAAGTTATGTATCTTGATGAGAATATGCATCTTGTCAAAGAAATGAACATGGAAGAATGCGTCAAGAATAATATTCTGGATCATTACGGTGAATATGTGGAATTCCAAAGAAACTGGCGAAAATCCACGGAAAAAAGACTGCTTGCGTATGAGCTTCTGATAAATGAAGCTGTAGCGAAAAAGCTTATGCAAGACTTTGGTATCCCTTGTGACTACTATGATCTGATAGGCTTTTATGGCTATGGAGTTCCGATTCCATTAAAAGAGGATCGGATCAATATGGCGCTTTCGTATATAGCGCAACTTCCAAAGGGGCAGAAAGATGTTATGGAGATTGTAATGGATGTTTATAGGACAACGGATTGGACAGATCTGCGCCTTATTAAGATATTCAGTCTTCCAGCCTTTGCAAGCAAGGGATATACAGTAAAAACAGCGCTTAAACCTTTTGGCGGTAAAGACGGATACGAGAAAGTGATTGATGAAATGGAGGATACGCTGCTGTGAATGGAGATGCATTAGTTAAGAAGACAACAAAAATCATGTTCGGAGATGCTGGTATCAGCGGCACGGCGCAGTATATGTCGCAGCTTGTCTGGGTACTCTTTCTGAAAGTGTTTGACTACAAAGAGGAAGAATGGGAACTTGAAGGAGATTATACATCAGTTATTCCTGCCCCATTCAGGTTTAGGGACTGGGCAGATCCGCGCAATGAAGACGGAACCAAAGATTATTCAAATAGGATTACCGGTGATAAGCTGATTAACTTCGTGAATAATTCGCTCTTCCCTTTCCTCAGAGGTGTGGAAATTGATTATGATGGAGAAAAGCGACTGTTTGCTTCTGAAGATAGTAAGGCAAAAATAATCAGGTCTTTTATGGCTGAGTCACAGAATTATATGAAGGATGGTGTTCGTTTCCGTCAGCTTATCAATGAGATCGGTGATGTGGACTTTGATGTTGCTTCAGAGAAGCATGATTTTAACGACTTTTATGAGAGGCTGCTTAAGGAACTGCAGAATGGCGGTAAAGCTACAGGCGAGTTTTATACGCCGAGAGCCATAACAAGCTTTATAGTAGACCATGTAGATCCGAGAATTGGTGAGAATGTGGCAGATTTTGCATGTGGGACAGGCGGTTTCCTTGCTGATTCTATATCGCATTTGCAAAAGCAGGCTAAGACGGTTGAAGATATCAAAGTAATACAAGACTCGATCTACGGCATTGAGTGGAAGCAGCTTCCATATATGCTCTGTATTACCAATATGTATCTTCACAATATTGATGATCCACAGATTGTTCATGGTGATGGCCTTGCTAAGGATGTATTGGATCTTTCTGACAATGACCTGTTTAGTTGTATTGTTATGAATCCGCCATTCGGTGGTGAATTCAATAAAGCTGATCTCAAGAACTTTCCGGATGATATTTCTTCATCAGAATCTGCTGATCTCTTTGTTGCAAGGATCATATACTGCCTGAAGAGGAACGGTCGTTGCGGTTTGGTGCTTCCGGATGGCTTGCTGTTTAACAGTGATCAGTCGAAAGTTAATTTGAAACGGCTTCTCATGACAGAGTGCAATCTTCACACGGTAATCAGACTTCCCGGCTCTGTCTTTGCGCCTTACACTTCTATAAGCACAAATTTGCTGTTCTTTGAAAAGACAGGCAAGACCAAAGAGGTATGGTTCTATCGAATGGATATGCCGGAAGGTAGAAAACATTTTAATAAGACACATCCCATCACTCGTGAGGATATGAGTATAATTGATGAGTGGTGGAACAATCGCCATGAAATCAAAGATGAGAAGGATGATCCATCCATGACGGAGACATGGAAGTCCAAGAAATATACGTTCAAGCAGATAGAAGAAGGTGGCTTTAATCTTGATTTATGTGGGTATCCAGAAGAGGAGGAAATAATTCTCTCTCCGGAGGAAACGATCGCAAACTTTAAGGAAAAACGAGAAAGCCTAGAAGCAAAGCTCGATGAAAAACTATCAAAGATTATACGATTAATCAATGAGTAATGGAGAAAAGCATCGGAGGCTGTAATTGAAAATGATATTAGCAGATGATTTAAGAAAAGCTGTATTACAGGCGGCATTGCAAGGTAAGCTAACTCAACAATTAGCGGATGACAGTAATGTTGATGAACTCTTGAAGCAGATTAAAGAAGAAAAAGAACTTCTTGCAGAAAGGAAAAACGCTCGGAGGGACAAAGATTTTGGTGAAATAGAAGATACCGAAATTGAGTTTGATATTCCGGCATCATGGCGTTGGATAAGAGTTGGAGATATAGGCGTATATAAAAAGGGACCATTTGGCAGTTCCTTAACGAAAAGCATGTTTGTACCTAAAGGGTCTAACGCAGTAAAGGTTTATGAGCAAAAGAACGCTATACAGAAAGATGCTTCTTTAGGTGAATATTACATAACAAGACAATATTATGATGAAAAAATGTCAGGATTTCGCGTTGAATCCGGAGATATTATCGTGAGCTGCGCAGGAACTATCGGTGAAACCTATGTTATGCCTGAGAATATTGAACTTGGAATTATTAATCAGGCTTTGATGAGAATGAACATAGTGGAGTCTATCAATCTCGATTATTTCTTGTACTATTTTGATCATGTATTAAAGTCGAATGCAAAAAAGTCGAGTAATGGCTCTGCGATAAAGAATATTCCGCCATTTGATGTATTTAAGAAAATGCTTTTTCCTGTTCCTCCAATAGAGGAGCAACAAAGAATCGTAGAAAAGTTGAATCACATTCTTTCGGAGATAGATGGATACGCATCTGCTGAGCAGGAGTTGAATGAACTTCAATATGCTTTTCCGGATGATATGCGAAAGAGTATTCTTCAGTATGCTATGCAGGGAAAGCTTGTGGAACAACGTCTGGAAGAAGGAACAGGGGATGATTTATATCAGCAAATTCAGGCGGAGAAAGATGTTCTCATCAAGATGGGAAAAATCAAGAAGGAAAAGCCACTTCCTGAGCTTACAGATGACGAAATTCCGTTCGATATTCCTGAAAACTGGAAATGGGTTCGACTTGGTGAATTGTTGACTGTAATCAGCGACGGAACACACAAGACGCCAAATTACGTTGGGCGTGGAGTTCCATTTTTGTCGGTTCAAAACATAAGCTCTGGGAGCTTGGACATGACAAAAGCAAAATATATCAGCGAAGAAGAGCATGAACAGCTTATAAAACGAGTCAAGCCGAAGAAAAACGACATTCTTATATGTCGTATAGGGACATTGGGTAAAGCCATTAAAGTGACGTGGGATTTTGAGTTTAGCATATTTGTTAGCCTTGGGCTGCTGCGTCCAGTGAATCCAAGCATTACGGACTATTTGATTCGCTGCATTAATTCTCCGGTTGGAACTGGATGGATTCTTGAAAACCGTATTGGTGGTGGCACACATACTTTCAAGATTAATTTACGTGATGTGCCTAAAATGCTTATACCTTTACCGCCTATTGCCGAGCAGCACCGAATAATTGAAAAGCTCGACCGTATCATCCCTCATATCGAAGACCTCAAGGAGGCACAGTGATATGCAAAGAGATATACATGCTGTGAACATACGAGTGGAGCCAGAAGATTCGGAAAATAAAATTGGCGCAGAAGAACTCGACGTTATTCTAGCAGAGGCTAAAGCTAAGCTTCCTCGACTGGTTGCACGCTATGCCAAAAAGATGGACGTTTCCTATGAGAAGGTCTTCGTGAAAGCGCAGAAAACACGGTGGGGATCTTGTTCCAGCAAAGGGAACATCAATCTTAATTGCTTATTGATGAAGGTTCCTCCCTATGTCAGGAAATATGTCATTGTTCATGAACTGGCTCACAGGAAGGAAATGAATCATTCCGAACACTTTTGGAAGCTTGTTGCTAGTGAGATGTCGGATTATCAGAAGGCTGTGAAGTGGTTAAAGAAAAATGGAGAAGCTGTCATAGGAAAACTGTAATTCGGATATTTATGATCATTCCATAAGGATACTGGAGGATAACCGTATGATTGATTTAGAAAAACTGAATCCTGTATTGGAAGGGTACAAAGCTTACTTTCCAAGCCATTGGGATGATGAAAAGTACAAGTGGGAAGCTGTCAAGCATTTTCAGGATCATTGGAACATTGACGCAGAGAACTTCGGTGATATGTTCAAGCAGGCGACGGATAAGACATTTAACCTTCTGGCATCCGGTTATGCATATCCGCGTGGGATGATCACAAACTTTGCCAAAGCAGATGATGGGGCTACGCGGACGATGTTCCGGAATCTTTTCGACGAGTCTCAGGATCTGGCGGCAAGAGTAGATGCATTCCAGACCGCGTCGGAAGAACTGCGGTCAAAGTATGATGACGGTACGTGGAGGAATCATTATCAGAACACCAATGCCATCAGCACGTATCTGTGGCTGCGTTATCCGGACAAGTATTACATCTATAAGTATGAGCTGTTCCGGGCGGCTGCGAAGGAATTGTCATCTGACTATATGCCAAAGAGGAATGGATCGGTAGAAAGCCTAATCGGTGGGAACCAGATGTATGATGAGATCTGCGAAGCCATCAAAGCCGATCCAGACATCCGTGGAATGATTGAGGTCGCAATGGTTCCTTCGTGTTATCCTGATCCAGAGCTGAAAACTGCAACGATCGATGTGGGATTCTATCTGGCAAGATATTATCTGGAAGAGCGAAAGACAGAGCAAGAAGAAGGAGAATGGTTCCCGAAGGAGTACTCTCCTGAACTGGATGTGGATGACTGGGTAGAACTACTGAATGATAGTTCCGTATTTACCACCAGCAGTCTTCAGATCATGAAGCGGATGAAAGACTACGGCGGACAGGCCACCTGTACACAGCTGTCAGTAAAATATGGAGAAAGTAAGAACTTCTATAACAGCGGATCCTCTTCGCTGGCAAAACGTGTCGCGGAAAAGACAGGCTGTGAAGTGCCGCCTGACCGGGACAGCAGTAATGCCGGATGGTGGCCGATTCTATATGTCGGAAAGCACGCGGGAAAAGATGAGGAAGGCAGCTATATTTGGAGACTCCGCGATGAATTGTTGGATGCTCTGGGGCGAATAGATCTGAGTGAGATAGAATTGTATGCCAGGGGCGAGGCATCGGAAGATGCACACGGTTATTGGTGGCTTACGGCGAATCCGAAAATCTGGAGTTTTGCGGATATCAAGATCGGTGAAGAGCAGAGCTATACGCTTTACAATGAAAACGGTAACAAGCGACGTGTATTTCAGAACTTCCTTGATGCTAGAGTCGGCGATGTGGTAATCGGCTATGAGGCTAATCCGGTAAAGAAGGTTGTGGCAATAGCAAGGATTACACAGGCAAACGATGGCAAAGCAATTTACTTTGAAAAGGTTGAGGGTCTGGCAACGCCGATTGAGTATCTTGCGCTTAAGGAATGCCCTGAGCTGGAAAAGATGGAGTTTTTCGTACAGCCAAATGGAAGCTTGTTTAAGCTGACAAAAGGTGAGTATGACTTCATCATGGATATAATCCGAGAAGAAAATCCGCTGCAAAAGCCGGATGCGACAAAGCAGAGGTATACGAAGGAAGATTTCCTCAGTAAGGTATATATGACAGAAGAACGGTATGATGTCCTGGAGGCTTTGTTGAGAAATAAGATGAACGTGATTTTACAGGGCGCGCCTGGTGTTGGAAAGACATTCACAGCCAAGAAGCTTGCGTATGCCATGATGGGAGAGGTGGATGATTCCCGTATCGAGATGGTTCAGTTTCATCAGAACTATTCCTATGAGGATTTCATCATGGGTTATCGTCCGGACGGTGCTGATTTCAAACTTACAGATGGAATTTTCTATCGCTTCTGTCAGACGGCTGTGAATTATCCGGATAAGGAATTCTTCTTCATCATCGATGAGATCAACCGAGGAAACATGAGCAAAATCTTTGGTGAGCTTCTGATGCTGATCGAGAAGGATTATCGTGGCACAAAGGCGACTTTGGCTTATAGTGGAATGCCTTTCTCTGTACCGGAGAATCTGTATATCATCGGTATGATGAATACTGCCGATCGAAGTCTAGCGATGATCGATTATGCACTCAGGAGAAGGTTCAGCTTCTTTGAGATGGAGCCGGGATTTAATTCCGATGGATTTACAAAATACCAGAATGCCTTTGCTAACGAAACATTCAACACACTGATTGACCAGATCAAGGCACTGAATAAAGAGATAACAGATGATAAATCGCTTGGACGCGGATTCCAGATCGGACATAGCTATTTCTGCGGAAGAGAGGAAACCGGCTGCACTGATGAGTGGATGCGTTCTGTTGTAGAATTTGATATTTTGCCTATGCTTGGAGAGTACTGGTTCGATGAGCCGGACAAGCTTTCCAGATGGGAAAAGAATTTGCGTGGAGTGTTTGATGATTAAGGATAAAAGCATATTCATCAAAAATATATACTATATGCTTTCCTATGCATTTCAGATTTTGAAGCAGTCAAATTATGATGAGGTTGCTTCGGAGAAGTTTGATAATGCACAGGACCTTTTTGCTGCCATTCTCAGCAAAGGTATTGGGCAGCAACTGAAGCGGGGACTGTATAAGGAATACGTCACAAAGCATGAGACATTATCCGTTATGCGGGGAAAACTTGATATGCCGGAGACGATACGGAACCGTATTCAGCGGAGACAAAAGTTAGCATGCGAATTTGATGAATTGTCGGAGAACAATCTGTTCAATCAGATTCTTAAGACAACGATGCACTTTCTTCTCATTGACGGTGGTGTATATCCGGAACGTAAGGTGGCATTGAAGAAGATACTCGTTTTCTTTGATGGGATTGATTTGCTTAACCCGTCCGAGATCCAGTGGAGCCGACTGCATTACCAGCGAAATAATCAAAATTATGAGATGCTTATGAATGTCTGTTATTTCGTGATAGATGGCATGCTGCAGACCACGGAAAAAGGCGAATATAAGATGGCTGCATTCTCTGATGAGCATATGGCAAGGTTGTATGAGAAATTCATCCTGGAATACTATCATCAGCATCACACCTATCTGACGGAAGTGAAAGCCGGCCAGGTAAAGTGGAACCTGGTCGGGGATAACAGCGAGCCGATGATCCGGTTCCTGCCGATTATGCAGACAGATATTATGCTCAGACTGAATGAAAGGATTCTGATTATTGATGCAAAGTATTATGGCAGGACGCTTCAGAAACAGTTCGATAAATATACGCTGCATTCCAACAATGTATACCAGATTTTTACATATGTGAAGAATCAGGATAAAGACAATACAGGGGATGTTGCCGGCATTCTTCTGTATGCAAAGACGGATGAGGACATCACGCCAGATGTTATGTTCAATATGGGCGGAAATCAGATCGGGGCAAAGACACTGGATTTGAATAAGGAATTCTCATTGATAGCTGCGCAGCTGGATAAGATTGCAGAAGATTACTTCGGCGTGAAGGCGGCATAGATAAGTTATTGGGGCGAGTGATGGTTAATGAAACGGAAAAAATATTGAGCGCATTTGCGCAGATGTATTTCTTTAAGGAACTTGTGCAGAATCGACTGCAATTTACGGAGCAAGGAAGTACTGAAAAAGAAGTTGCTGATCTTTTGCTCAACTTAGGGGACATTATTATTGCTATACAACTAAAAGCTCGTAGTGAGCCTGATAAGACGGAGAGCCTTGAAAAGGAAATCAAGTGGTTGGATCATAAATGTAAGGATGCAAAGAAACAAGTTAAAGACTCAATAGTTCATATAAGAAACGGAAATCTTCCTGCTTTTGAGAATGAAAGAGGCCAGTACATAAGCATTGATCCTGATGCAGATATAATTCCATTGATCATTTTCATGAATGAGAATATAGGGGATAAGTATGATCATGTACTGCGGAAGCATTCCGAAGATGGTATGGATATAAACTGTTTATCCTTCTCTGATTTTCAAACGGTATGCAGGGAGCTGCTGACACCAATAGAGATTGTAGAGTACTTGAAGTGGAGGTTGTCTTTTTATCAGAAAAATGGGAATGTAAACATCTCTGTGTTTATGGATGATGAGGACTCAATACTATTAACACGGCCTGCATCGGGAGAGGCTCTGGTGCATCAGTTTCTGGCTGAACAATATGGAATAAAGCAGGCTAAGGAAATGGAAGATTATATTGTGCCATTCCAGTGGATGCTGCATCATCTTCCAGATCGAGTAGTTGCGGAGTCAATGAATGATTCCACCTATCCGATGATATTGTTTTTCTCCCATTTTGATAGAACAGAGATAAAGGCTTTTGATGAGCGTATTATCCGCGCATTAGAATCTGCAAAAAAGGAAGAATACACAATTGTTGGAAGTCTACGAAACACCTTAAGAAAATATGTAATCTTCTTTGTTTCGACACATGATGGATTATCTTTGCCGATGGACTATTTGGAGAAATTGGCAATAGAATGTGGTGCAGAGTACAACAAACTGATTCAAGCATTTATGTATTGGGAGAATGATGAAGAGTTCCGTATTGACTATGTGTTTCAGGATTCATCAAATCAATATTTGAGGTAGTAGAATAGGTTGTACAATATTTCCTTAACAAGATGCGGCCCTCCGGTGATGATCCGGGAGCCGCTATTTTCATGTCAATCTTTTTTATAAAATTGTGTTTCATACCCATCCGCCCGTAGCAGGATATCCGGCATCCAGTCCGGGGAGCGGCCCATCTGTTCGCAGACAGCTTTCAGGTCAACGCCGGGGCTGCATTCGATTATAAGTTCATCGTGGACGTGTCCGACGATGAAACAGTGCCGGAGGGTTTTCATGGCGTTGCAGAGGATATCCCGGCTGATGGCCTGGACGATATTTTCCACGAATTTCGGCCCGTAGGATTCGATGCGCTCCCATTTCTTTGTGGCTCCCACACCTTCATAGGTGACGGATTCCCCACCGAATTGATTGATCCCGATCCGGGGCTTGACATAGGACAGCCGCCGGCCGGAGGGAAGCTGGATGAAGAGCATTCCGCTTTTATAAAAGAAGCGGATGCTGCGGACTTCCGTTGGAATGCGTTGTGTGATCGCAGTTTTGACGGCACGGTCCACGTCCCACCAGAACGCAGTGATCATGGGATTAGAGGCACGCCAGGAGTTTACCAGTGGCTGGAGTTCTTCTTCGGACAGACCCATTTCGAGAGCACCCATTGATTTAAGAGCGCCGATGGATCCGCCGTATCCGAGGGCGAGTTCCGCGATCTTTCCCTTCTGGCGCAGGTGGCTGTTGACGCCGTGTTTTTCCACGGGTACGCCGAACATCTGTGAAGCGGAAGCACAGTAGATGTCTTTTCCCTCTGCGAATACTCTTGATCTCCATGTTTCACCGGCAAGAAAGGCGAGGACTCTGGCTTCGATGGCGGAGAAGTCGCTGACGATGAACTTGTATCCGGGACGAGGAACAAAGGCTGTGCGGATCAGCTCAGACAAAACGGTCGGGACGGAATCATAAAGAAGATCCAGCATGTCATATTCTCCGTCAATCACATACTGTCTGGCCTGCTCCAGATCGGGGAGATGATTCTGCGGAAGGTTCTGCAGCTGTATCAGCCGGCCGGCCCATCTGCCGGAGCGGTTGGCACCGTAAAACTGGAACATGCCGTGAGCCCTGCCGTCCGTGCAGACTGCGTTCTGCATTGCCTGGTACTTCTTCACGGAGGATTTTGCAAGCTGCTGGCGGAGCATGAGAGCTGTCTGGACAGTTTGGCTATCTGAATTACGGATCAATTCTTTGACGGCTTTTTTGTCAAGGGCATCTGCTTCCACGCCTTGATCGGCGAGCCATTCTTTCATTTGCTGGACGCTGTTTGGGTTTTCGAGCCCTGTAATTGCCTGCATTGAGGCGGTGAGCGTTTCTCTGGAACGCCCGTCAAAAGAGATTGCATTTCTTACAATATTCATATCCAGAGCAATGCCCCTGTCATTGATTTCCTGATCAAGATGATATTCATCCCAGATGAAGTCCGGAACAGGATATTTGGCAAGGCGTTTTTTAACGGCCATTTCTACTTCCACGTCACGGAGATTATATTTCTTAAAACGCATCCATTTTTCGCTGTCATGCTGAGGCAGGTTCCGAGTTCGTCCGCCGTTTGCTTTGGTGGGCTTGCAGGGAGTGCAGAAGTAGCGGATCAGGTCTTTCCCTTCCTTCAGCTTCTGGTTCTGGAGCTTCAGGACCGCCCCGACGCCTTCCAGAGACAGCGGAAGTCCCATATAGGCAGACCAGATCATGGTACATTTCCAGGATTCCGGATTCAGATAATGGCCTGCCGGATCTTCCGGTATGCTGTATCCGAGAAAGTATTCGGGATGGCAGCGCTTGAGCCAATTGGAAAGACAGATTCGCTCAAAGTTTGCGTTGAAGGCCCATTTGGTCACAGATTCATCTGCCAGGGCGGAGAGGATTTCTTCCGGCACATGGTCTCTGCAGGCGAGATCGTACACCTGGACCGGTCCGCCGTCTATGGATACTCCGAAGAGCAGTATTTCGAAACGGTCGGACTCCGCATATTTATAGACGCCGCTTTTGGAGATGTCGATATCGCTGAAGGTTTCCAGATCAATGGACATTTCTTTCATAGTGTTTCCTTTCTCTACAGACAGAGGATATATGCTCTGTCCGTCAGTCTTTCTTCCGGGGCGACCTGGGTTTCATTGACTTCCCTGACAATTGCAGAAAGCTCATCTGCCGTTGTTTCCTTCGTGAATGGGGAAATCATCATTTCGTGTACCGAAGAGGGGAGAACAAACAGCATGTTTGTATGGTGCTCGCGGGCAAAGCTGCGAAGGGCTTTTCGGTTCATGATAGCGGCGGCTCCCTTAAATTTCTCTGAATTGGTGATTACATGGAGGTTTATGCCTGGCTCCGCAGGGACTTCTAATGGAATTCCCGACATGTCCGACAAAAGCTTTGTAAGGCTTGTGATCTGCGTATCTGCGCAAAGATTCTCCATTGCTTTTTCCCAGGCGCGGCTTTCATCAATGCCGACGTGAGATAGAATGGCCGGTGTGATTTTGACAGAGTAGCTGGTATCCGAGAGCTTTCCTTTCAGGAACAGGTACTGTTCGATGCCGTCCAGATCGCAGGGGCTCTTTATGATGTCGCCGTCTAAAGATGCCTGCAGGCCAATGGTGATATGTTCCAGGATCCATTCCGGGTCGTTGAAATGAATGGTGATGTCCGTGATATGATCGATATTCATGAATCTCCTCCTTAAAAAGGGGCGGCAGCATTGCCGCCACCCTGCAGGTTTATTTGTTCAAATTCTTACTGATCTCATCAAGCTTTTCGCTGATCTTATCCAGAGATTCCTGACGCTTCCTTTTACGTTCCCTGGAAGAGTCCATCGCTTTAAAGATGGCATCCATGATGAAGTTCATGGATACCATGATGCCGATGGCACAAAAGACCATAATGATAAATGCTGGTATTGTCATTGATTTCACCTCTTTTCATTGAGTGCCGCAGGCAGCAGCTTACAGGGCTGCCACCTGCCTGATTGTCCGTTTAATCGAGGAAATCATCCTCATCGTCCGCAGTTGCGAAGTCGTCCTCAGCCCTGGACTTGCCTCCGAGGGGCTCGCCGTCACGGATTTTCTGCAGATTGTTCAGACCGCAGGCGATGCCCTTATTGCCGTTGCTGTTGAAAGCGTAGAGGTTGATGCTGGCTCTGCCATATACGCCGGAGTACACTTCCGAGCGCTCCAGGATCGGCTGCCTGTCCGCATCTACGATACCGGGAGCTGTGGAGCTGTTGGCGTTGATGAAGTAGCTGTTCTTATATGCCTCATCATCGGGACGCTCCAGATCGCCGTCGCGCAGAGGTGTCTTGATGGCGGAAAGAGCAGGCACGGATTTGCCGTTGCCCTTCAGCTTGCTCTGGCCCTCCTCATAGGCAGCCTGGATGGCGGCCTTGATCTTGTTGACAGTCGCTGTATCGGACTTGGGGATAATGAGGGAGACGCTGTACTTTGGCGCTCCGCCGTTGATGCTCTTCGGGTCCCAGACATTCGCGTAGCTCCATCTGGTATTGACTCCTGTGATAACTTTTGTTGCGTTTATAAACTTAGGCATAACATTGTCCTCCTTATTCTTCGATAAAATCATCTTTGGCTGTGTTCATTGCCGGCCTCTTATCTGTATCCGGCACCAGTGTCGGTTTTCCCGGCGGCTTTGTGATAAAGCCGGCCAGAAGCTCTTCAAATTTCTTTTTCCCAAGAAGGGAAGTCATTGCTGTGATACCCAGTATCTTTTTCTCATAAGGGTCGTATCCGGCATTTGTCACTACAGAAGCAACCGTATTTTCATCGGTGTATTTTCTGACTGATCTGCCTTCCACAACCTTGAATCCGGGATATTCGGTTCCGCTCATTGCCTTCTGGAGCGCATATTCTTTGATGTCTCCGGCCCATGCCACCAGATCGTCGATCCGGGGAAGGAGAGCTGCAATCTCAGCATCCTCCAGAGTGGCGGGCTGTTCAAAGTCGTATGCAGCAAGCTCCATGTTATATTCGGCCCGTTTGCGGCAGGCAGCCTTGACCTTGCAGAACTGGCAGTGGTCACCGGCATGGAATTCTCCTTCGCCGTTGTAAGCGAGTTTGGCAGTAGGCTTAAGAAAATTTTCAGCCCATGCAAGCAGTTCCTCTTTGCTGATGGTGAAGGTGCTGATATTGTTCCGGCGCGGCTGGAAGATGGTCATCATTACGGATTCCACATCATAGATCCCGTCGTAGGTATCCAGGGCTCCGAGAGCGTAGCACATCATCTGCGGGTTATTCTCCGCTTCGACCAAAATCCCAAGACCATATTTGAAATCAATAATCTGAAGGATCTTGTCCGATATGATGAGACAGTCGCCGGTGCCGAAGCCGTCCGGTACCCATTTGGAGAAATCCAGCCTCTGTTCAACAAGGATCAGCGGATCCTTGCAGTGCTGCCTGGCCTTTTCGTACTGTTCCATAACGAAGGAACAGTATTCATCCGTCGCGTCTGCCATTTCCGTATCAAAAAAATCCAGATTTTCTGTTGGGTCCTTAACCTCTTCCCCTAATGCCCGAAGCACTTTGTACTCACACAGCTCATGGGCGTCGGTACCCTGCTGGGCATAGGGAGAAGCTTCGTCCTTGATCTCCGCGCAGAGCTTTGCCGAAGGTGGGCATGAGAGCCACCGGTGGGAAGCTGATGCAGAGAGATAAGCGTGTCTAGGCATCTTTCAGTCCCTCCACTTCCGAAACGAGAGCCGGATAGCTTTCCGCAGGAACGTCTGTCAGGCTGCCGCCGTTTCCGTATTTCTTTACAATGGCCTTCACCTGTGCCTTGAGCTGTCCGCCGGCTTCCTTTGCTTTGGCAGCCAGGAGGGCTCTGACCTCTTCCTTGGAGTAGGAACGCACCTCCGGTTCGGGAGCTTTGGCTTCCTTTTTAGGTTTTACCGTGGATTCTGCCGCCTCTGTGAAACATTCTTTCATGGCATTTGCGGTCCGGATCAGCTGTTCTCCGCAGCAGATAAGATCATCCAGAACCTGTGACAATTCGCTCATTTTGCTCATGTTGTCATTCTCCTTATTTCTAATATTCATCTATCAAGGTTCATATCTTTGTCTGTTCGCCGCCTCAGTAATTGTTGCCGGGGCGGCTTATGCAATTGTTCTGTCTTCCATCGTGGCACCTCCGTTCTTCTGTTCTGATGGTCTAGGTATGAGAAAGTGCTGTTTTCCGATTTTTCCTGAAAAAAGTTTTTAGGGCTGATTGGTATCTGCATCTTTCGAAGGTCTAGGTATGAGAGGAACGGTTTTTCCGATTTTTGGACAAAAAAATTTCCGGCCGGTATGATGGCCGGATTTTTCTTTATAAAAGGAAGCGATTCTGCCATATACGAAAACTTTTGGAAAAAGTTCTGAAAAAATCGGAAAATCGCCCGGACTCATACCTAGACCTTCGGAAAGCCAGGTGCGGCTTTACTACTCAGTCGAAAGAGGTGGTTCCCTTGAGGGTCAATAAGAAGATATGGACAGCAACCAATGTAATAAGCAGATAACAGGAGGCAGACAGATGTTTTTTGTTTTACAGACGGCAAACGTGACGGCTGATGCCAGGAACTGCGTGTATCCGAACAGAAAAGAGATTGCATCAGGTGATGAATTAAAAGAGGCGGTCAGGTTTGACCATGTGTGCGGGGAATTTAAGAAGAACTACCGTAATATCAACAACTTCCTGAAGTCAAACGTCATTGTGATGGACTGTGACAATGACCATTCGGAGGATCCAGGGGACTGGATCACATTTAAAAAGCTGGAAGAGCTTTTTGAGGAAATTGACTATGCGGCAGCGCCGAGCCGGAATCATATGAAGGAAAAGGATGGTAAGGCAGCGAGGCCGAAGTTCCATGTGTACTTTCCTATAGAAGAGACAGAGGATGCGGAACATTATGTTGCGGTCAAAAGAGCGATACAGAAATCATTCCCATTCTTTGATGACAATGCGCTGGATGCGGCCAGATTCATCTTTGGGGCAGATGCTGGCGAGATTGTCTGGCATGAAGGCTGGATGCGAATTGATGAAGAGGTGGATCCTGAGCCAGCCAGAGATGATGCAGGAAGCAGCAATTATACCGGCAGAAGTATCCTGCAGGGATCAAGGAATAAGACGCTTTCCCATTTTGCGGGAAGGGCACTGAAGAGGTTCGGCGAGACGGAAAAGGCGAAACAGGTATTCCTGGACGAGGCGGCGAAGTGTGATCCGCCTTTGGAGCAGGAAGAGCTTAAAACCATCTGGTATTCGGCATTGAAGTTTTTCAGAAGCAAGGTGAAGACCCAGCCGGGATATGTGGAGCCGGATGAATACAATTCCGATTTCAGGGCTGGATGCTTAAAGCCGGATGATTATTCGGATATCGGACAGGCGAAGATGCTGTGCAGGGAATATGGCGATGAGCTCAGGTATTCTGATGCGACAGATTATCTCAGATATGATGGTGATTCCTGGATCGAAGAAAAACAGCTTGCGGTTGGTGCAATGGAAGAATTTCTGGATCTGCAGCTTGCGGATGCCCAGGAATATGTTGAAAACGCAAAGAAGGCGCTGATGGCAGCGGGCGTGCAGGAGACGGTGATCAATGCAGGCGGCAAAGCTTTGGAAAAAGCGATTCCGCAGGATTTTTTGAAGCTGCTGCATGTTTATCTGGCAGCGAAGACCTATCTGGCATTCGTCATGAAGAGACGGGATTACAAGTATGTGGTGTCAGCCCTGAATGCGGCGAAGCCAATGCTGGCGGTGAGTGTGGCTGATCTGGACAAGGATGAGAAGCTTCTGAATACGCCGTATGCGACATATGACCTGTCAAAGGGAATTGCAGCTGGGGAGCGTCCCCATGATCCGGAGGATCTGATTACAAAAATCACCAATGTATATCCGTCAGATGAGGGCAAGGAACTGTGGGATCAGTGCCTTGAGCTTTTCTTCTCCGGGGATAAGGAACTGATTGACTATGTACAGATGGTGGTCGGTATGGCTGCGGTCGGAAAGGTTTACCAGGAGCATCTCATCATTGCCTACGGCAGCGGAGCGAATGGGAAGTCCACGTTCTGGAATACCATATCCAGAGTCCTGGGTACTTATAGCGGCAAGCTGTCAGCGGAAACTCTGACGGTGGGATGCAAGAGGAACGTGAAGCCAGAAATGGCGGAGCTCAAGGGCAAACGTCTGATCATTTCATCGGAGATGGAAGAAGGCATGCGGCTGAATACCGCAGTCGTAAAACAGCTTTGCTCCACAGATGAGATTTTCGCTGAAAAGAAGTATAAGGCGCCGTTTGCTTTTGTGCCGAGCCACACACTGGTCCTTTATACTAATCATCTTCCGAAGGTCGGTGCCAATGATGACGGTATCTGGCGAAGGCTGATCGTGATCCCCTTCAATGCAAAGATCGTCGGTGACAGCGATATCAAAAATTATGCGGATTTTCTTTACGAGAAGGCAGGCGGCTACATCCTGAAGTGGGTAATTGAGGGAGCAAAAAAGGCCATTGATGCGAATTTCAAGACCACGTTTCCGAGATGTGTCCAGGAAGCAATCAAGGCATACAGGGAAGAGAATGACTGGCTGGGACATTTTATTGAGGAATGCTGCGACGTGGATCCGTCATTTACGGAAAAGTCCGGAGAGCTTTACCAGAAATACCGTGAGTATGCTGCGAACAATGGTGAGTTCACGAGACAGAACGGAGATTTTAATTCTGCTCTGGAAAATGCCGGGTTCAGCAAACGCAAGACAAAAAAGGGAGCTTTTTTCTATGGGTTGAAGCTTAAAGAGGGACAGGATTTCCTGTAAGGGTGACGGTCGGTGACAGGTAATTCTAAAACCCCGTATAGGCGATTTTTGGAGCTGAAAATTCATATATATAGAGTTTATGAAACACCTGTCACCACCTGTCACCTTCGATTTGATGGAGGTGTCGCAATGAAGGAAAAAACGATAGAGCAGAGGCTTGTTAAGGCGGTGAAAGCCAGAGGCGGGATTTGTCCTAAATGGGTGTCTCCGGGATTTGACGGGGTGCCGGACAGATTAGTCTTCCTGCCGGGGCGGCATTTCGGATTGGTGGAAGTGAAAGCACCGGGCGAGAAGCCGAGAGCCTTGCAGGTCTCAAGACATAAATTATTGGCAAAGTTAGGATTCCCCATATACATACTTGATGGGGTTGAGCAAATCGGAGGGATTTTAGATGAGATACAGGCCACATGAATATCAGAGATATGCGATCAATTTCATAAAGGAACATCCCATAGCGGTGATTCTGTTAGATATGGGAATGGGGAAAAGTTCGATTACGCTGACAGCGGTGAACGATCTGATGTATGACACCTTTGAGGTATCTAAGGTTCTGATCATAGCGCCTCTCAGGGTGGCCAAGAATACATGGTCCGCGGAGATTGAGAAATGGGACCATCTTTCCAGCCTGAAATACAGTATCGCGGTGGGAACGGCAGCGGAGAGGATGAGAGCGCTGAAAGCAGATGCGGACATTTACATCATCAACCGGGAAAATATCCCCTGGCTTGTAGAGAAGAGCGGCCTGCCTTTTGACTATGACATGGTGGTGATTGATGAACTGTCATCCTTTAAAAACTGGCAGGCAAAGAGATTCCGGGCATTGATGAAGGTGCGGCCGAAGGTAAAACGGATCGTGGGTCTGACCGGGACGCCTTCTTCCAATGGATTGATGGATTTATTCGCCGAGTACAAGATCCTGGATATGGGGGAACGCCTTGGAAGGTTTATCAGCCAGTACCGGCTGGATTACTTTGTGCCGGATCAGATGAATGGGCCTGTCGTGTACAGCTACCGGTTAAGACCGGGAGCAGACAGGAGAATCTATAACCGGATCTCGGACATTACGATTTCCATGAAGGGAACGGACCATCTGAAGATGCCGGAACTGGTAAATTCAGAATATCTGGTCTACATGGATGAGGATGAGTGCAGGAAATATGAGCAGATGAAGAAGGATCTGGTATTAAGCCTTCCGGATGGAGAGGTCACAGCTGCGAACGCCGCTTCTTTATCCGGGAAACTGACGCAAATGGCAAATGGTGCTGTGTATTCCGATGCCGGCGGGGCAGAGACTATCCATGACCGGAAGCTGGATGCCCTGGAGGATATGATTGAAGCGGCGAATGGGAAGAGCCTTCTGGTGGCGTACTGGTACAAGCATGATCTGTCAAGGATCATAAAACGACTTGATGAGCTGGGAGTGAATTACAGGAAGCTTGATACGGATGAGAGCATCTATGACTGGAATGCAGGAAGACTGGAAGTGGGGCTGATCCATCCGGCTTCTGCAGGACATGGGCTGAATCTGCAGAGCGGCGGGAGCACACTGATCTGGTTCGGGATGATCTGGAGCCTGGAATTGTATCAGCAGACCGTAGCCAGACTTTGGAGACAGGGGCAGGAGTCCGGGACCGTAGTGGTACAGCATATCCTGACAGCGGGTACCGTGGACGAGCGGATCATGAAGGCGTTATCCGCAAAGGACGCCGCCCAGATGAAGCTGATTGACGCGGTGAAAGCAGAGGTGACGGCAGATGGCGGGGAATAAGAATCTGGCAGAGGATCCCTATGAGAGGCTGGCGAATGCCATTATTCTGCAGGCTGTCACGGATTACCGGGCGGCATTAAAGCGGATAAGACGCAGTCCGAAGAATCAAGATGCCATTTACGAGGCCTTGCGGATTGAGCGGTTTTTCCGTTCCGCTTGGTACAGCCAGCTGACTTCTGTGGACGGGGAGTACCTGATCCGAAGGCTTCGGGATGAAGTAAAACGATGAGAGTCAATCAAGGGAGGCAATCCGAGGGGAACTATTCACAGATTTCAATCGGAGGTGGCTTATGGATAAGCAGCAGACGGCAGTTAAGAACTTTTTGATGAAAGCGTATTACATGGATGAGCGGATCAACAGTAAGCTGGAGCAGGTAGCTTCCTTGAATGAATTGGCGATCAAGGCAACCTCAACGATGAGTGACATGCCTGGAAGCCCGAACCGAAATATCCATAAAACAGAGGATATCATTGTGAAGATCCTGGACCTGCAGAGGGAGATTCAGGAGGACGCCAATGAGATTCTGAACTTGAAACGGATGATCCGCCAGTGCATCAAGCAGGTGCCGGATCCGGAAGGGCAGATTATTCTGGAAGAACGGTACCTGCGGATGGTGAAATGGGAGCAGATCGCCACAACGCTGAATATGAGCATGAGGAAAGTGTTCCGGCTCCATGATGAAACGCTGAAAAAAATCGTGATTCCTGAAAGTTGGCAGTAAATGCTATAGATATGCAGTATGGAAGTATGATATGGTTAAGATGGCAAAAAGGAGAACAGACAAGGCCGTTGCGGAGAAAATCTGCAGCGGCTTTTTCTATGGGCTTTTTCTGTGGGAGAAAGAAGGTGGACAGATGCCGAGAAAACCAAAGAAGCCCTGTGCTTATCCGGGCTGTCCAAACCTGACGGATGGACGGTACTGCCCGGAGCATCAAAGCAAAGTAAACAGCGATTATGAGAAGTATGGCAGAGACAAGAATGCCAAGAGAAAGTATGGCCGAGCCTGGAAGAGGATCCGGGATAAGTATGCGGCAGAGCATCCTTTCTGCGAGCGGTGTTTTGAGCGTGGGATTCTTGTGGAGACGGAAGAGATCCATCACAAGATGCCGCTGAGTGAAGGCGGCACCCATGACCGGAACAATCTGATCGCATTGTGCAAGTCTTGCCATTCCCGTGAGCATGCCGAGAGGGGAGACAGGTGGAGAAAAGCCCGGTAGGGGCGGATAAAATCTCCACGGGAACAGCCTCCGGGGAACGGCGCGGGGGTGTCGTGTGCAAAAATGAGAAATCAAACGGGGAATTATCCCCTGAAGTCTGGGGGGTTGCTTCGTAGGGAGAGGATGAGCAGGGGAATGAACAAGCTTCTGAGCCTGCGAGGAAGCGAGTGATATGGAGCTTGTGAGGACGAGGAGGTGAGAGGAACATGGCGAAAGATGGAACGATGCGCGGCGGTGCCAGGGTTGGTTCCGGCAGGAAGTCCAAGGCATTGACGGAAAAGATCGGCAGCGGGCTGGCAGCATCGGTCATTGAGCTGCCGGAGCCGGAAGAGATCAGCGGCGAGGATGTGCCTCCGGTGAAGGAATTTTTGAAGGCGGCTCAGAAAAGCGGCATCGATCTCTGTGCGGAGGATGTGTTCAAGTCTACCTTCCTCTGGCTGAAGGATCGGGGATGTGACCGGCTGGTGAATACGCAGCTGATTGAGCAGTACGCCATGTCGGTATCCCGGTGGGTGCAGTGTGAAACCTGTATCTCGGAATACGGTTTTCTGGCGAAGCATCCGACCACAGGGGCGGCGATCACTTCTCCGTATGTGACCATGAGCCAGAATTATTTGAAGCAGGTAAACCAGTGCTGGTACCAGATCTATCAGATTGTGAAAGAAAACTGCTCCGTGGAGTACGGCGGCGCTAATCCTCACGATGATTTGATGGAGCATCTGCTGTCGGCACGGAAACGGGGTTAGGAGGATTTGGATGGAGTATGTAAGAAAAAAGCTTTCAGAGCTGAAGCCCTATGAGAATAATCCGAGGATCAATGATGAGGCGGTGGACGATGTTGCGGAGAGTATCCGGCAGTGCTCCTACATCGCACCGATCATCATTGATGAGGATGGCGTGATCCTTGCCGGGCACACCAGATATAAGGCGTTGAAGAAGCTGGGATATCAGGAGTGTGAAGTGGTCATCGCTTTCGATTTGACGGAAGCACAGAAGAAAAAGTACCGGCTGTATGACAATAAGACGGCGGAGTTTGCTTCCTGGGATCAGAGAAAGCTGAGCACGGAATTGTGTGATGTTGACTTTCAAGGATATGACTTTGGACAGCCGGAGACTGCATTGCCAGATGAGGAATCAGGGGATAGCGGTCCGAAGGTGATGACCTGTCCCTGCTGCGGGGAGGTGTTTGAGGTATGAAGCTGGAAAAACTGAAATTATCGGAGATCACTCCGTATGAAAATAATCCGAGGAAGAATGACGCGGCGGTCAATGCTGTGGCGGAGAGCATCCGGCAATGCTCATATATCACGCCGATCATTGTGGATGAGGATCATGTGATCATTGCCGGCCATACCAGGTACAAGGCTTTGATGGCCTTGGGAGAGCCAGAAGCGGAATGTTTGGTCTGTGACGGACTGACGGAGGAACAGAAAAAGAAATATCGGTTCCTGGATAACAAGACCGGCGAAAAGGCAGCATGGGATCTGATGAAATTGGAAGTCGAACTGGAAGGACTGGATCTGGAAGGGTTCGACTTTTTTGGTATGGCGGTGGATATTCCTGCAGATGATGCAGGCGGCGGTTCGGAGAAAGAGCTTGCCGGCAGTACGGAGATTGATGCGGAGGTGTTTGGGGATGAAGAGTTCAGGTATGAATGCCCGAAATGCGGTTTCCGGTTCAACTGAGTTTCCCTGGAAGTGGAAGCTGGAGGATCTTAAGCAGAGACCGAAGCATGGACATACCGTCTTCTCTTGCTTCTCCTGCGGCGGCGGATCCTCTATGGGATACAAGCTGGCGGGTTTTGATGTAATCGGGAACTGCGAGATCGATTCGGATATGATGAAGGTGTATAAGGCCAATCATCACCCGGAGTACAGCTTCCTGATGGATATCCGGGATTTTCTGAAATTGCCGGATGAGAAGATTCCGGAAGAGTTATTTCATCTGGATGTGCTGGACGGTTCGCCGCCCTGCTCCGTGTTTTCCACAGCCGGAGTCCGGGAAGAAGGATGGAATACGGAGAAAGTATTCCGGGAAGGGCAGGCGAAGCAGCGGCTGGATGACCTGTTCCTTTATTTTATAGCGACAGCGAAGCGGCTGCAGCCGAAGGTGGTGATTGCCGAGAACGTGAAGGGGATCATCATCGGGAATGCCAAGGGCTGGGTTAACCAGATCGTGAAGGGATTTGACGATGCCGGATACGTGGTTCAGATTTTTCTGTTCAATGCGGCAAGGATGGGCGTGCCTCAGAAAAGGGAGCGCGTCTTTTTTATTGCCCATCGGAAAGACCTGAAGTATCCGAAGGTATCCATGAACTTCCATTCAAAACCGATTCCTTTTGGAGATGTCCGGGAACCTTATGGAAAGCCGATGGATGAGAACAGCCTGCAGGCGAAGCTTTTGAAATATCGGATTCCTACGGACCGCTGTATCGCGGATATCAATGAGCGGGTGCGGAAGGTGAAGAATAACGGATTTTCCACTCCGATCAACAGGGATGAGGAACCGGTGCAGACGATCGTCTCCGGCAGCAGCCTTTACCGGATGTGCGATGGACTGCTGATGACGGATAAGGATATCATCAGCTGCCAGACCTTCCCGCAGGATTATGATTTTATGGGCCAGAGTGTTCAGTACATCTGCGGGATGAGCGTGCCGCCGGTGATGATGGCGAAGATCTCCGAGCAGGTGTACCGGCAGTGGCTGAAAGGCGGTGATGGGGATGAAGATGCGGAAGCTGAAGAAGTATAAGCCTACGAAGTTTAAGGCGAAGGATTCTGTTTATGACAAGGAAGCGGCAGATTTTGCCGTGAACTTTATCGAGTGTCTGTGCCATACCAAAGGCACCTGGGCCGGGAAGCCCTTTGAACTGATCGACTGGCAGGAGCAGATCATCCGGGATGTGTTTGGCACCATCAAGCCAAACGGCTACCGGCAGTTCAATACGGCGTACATCGAGATCCCAAAGAAGCAGGGAAAATCGGAACTGGCTGCGGCGGTGGCCCTTTTGCTCTGCTGCGGAGATGGAGAGGAACGGGCGGAAGTGTATGGCTGTGCCGCGGACCGGCAGCAGGCTTCCATTGTTTTTGAAGTGGCGGCGGATATGGTGCGGATGTGCCCGGCGTTAAATAAGCGTGTGAAGATCCTGGCTTCCCAGAAGCGGATCATCTATCAGCCGACCAACAGTTTTTATCAGGTGCTGTCTGCGGAGGCTTACAGCAAGCACGGGTTTAACATTCATGGAGTTGTCTTTGATGAGCTTCATACTCAGCCGAACCGGAAGCTGTTTGATGTTATGACTAAGGGATCCGGGGATGCCAGGATGCAGCCGCTGTATTTTCTGATCACCACAGCCGGGACAGATACCAATTCCATCTGCTATGAAACGCATCAGAAGGCAAAGGACATTCTGGAGGGCAGGAAGATTGATCCGACGTTCTATCCGGTGATCTATGGGGCGGATGAGAGCGATGACTGGACGGACCCGAAGGTCTGGAAGAAGGCCAACCCTTCCCTGGATATCACGGTAGGAATTGATAAAGTGAAGGCAGCCTGTGAGTCGGCAAAACAGAATCCGGGGGAAGAGAATTCCTTCCGGCAGTTGAGGTTGAACCAGTGGGTGAAGCAGGCGGTGCGCTGGATGCCGATGGAGAAATGGGATCAATGTGCTTTTGCGGTCAACGAAGAGGAACTGGAAGGGCGTGTCTGCTACGGGGGTCTGGATCTTTCCTCTACTACGGACATCACGGCCTTTGTTTTGGTGTTTCCGCCATTGGATGAGACGGATAAGTTCCAGCTGCTCCCGTATTTCTGGATCCCGGAGGAAACACTGGACCTGCGGGTACGGCGGGATCATGTCCCCTATGATGTGTGGGAGCGGCAGGGATTCCTGCAGACCACGGAAGGGAACGTGGTGCATTACGGCTACATCGAGAAGTTTATTGAACGCCTGGGGGAACGATTTAACATCCGGGAAATCGCCTTTGACCGTTGGGGTGCTGTACAGATGGTGCAGAATCTGGAAGGGATGGGATTTACCGTAGTCCCATTTGGACAGGGTTTCAAGGATATGAGTCCGCCGACAAAGGAACTGATGAAGCTGACGCTGGAGCAGAGGCTTGCCCACGGTGGGCATCCGGTGCTGCGGTGGATGATGGATAACATTTTTATCCGGACGGATCCAGCAGGGAACATCAAGGCGGATAAGGAGAAGTCCACGGAGAAGATCGACGGCGCGATTGCGGCGATCATGGGTCTGGACCGGGCGATCCGCTGTGGGAATGATACAAGGGAATCTGTTTACGATACCAGAGGATTGCTGGTGTTCTGATGGTTTGACAGGAGGCAGTTATGGGAATTTTAAGTTTGTTTGGGTTTGGAAGGAGCAGGGATAAGCCTGAGAACCGGACTTCCGGAAGCATGTACAGCTTTTTCCTGGGGAATTCTTCCTCTGGGAAGCATGTCAATGAGCGGTCCGCCATGCAGATGACGGCGGTGTATTCCTGCGTCAGGATTTTATCGGAGGCGGTGGCAAGCCTGCCGCTGCAGTTCTATCGGTATACCGGAGATGGCGGGAAGGAGAAGGCGGTGAAACACCCGCTTTATTTTTTGCTCCATGATGAGCCGAATCCGGAGATGACGTCCTTTGTATTCCGGGAGACATTGATGACGCATCTGCTGCTGTGGGGCAATGCCTATGCGCAGATCATCCGGAATGGGAAGGGCGAGGTGATTGCTCTGTATCCGCTGATGGCGGATCGGATGTATGTGGACCGGGATGAAAAGGGGCAGCTTTACTATGAATATACCTTAAGCTCTGATGACGCGCCGACTATGAAGGGTTCCGTGGTGCGGCTTTCTCCTTACGAGGTGATGCATATTCCGGGGCTAGGATTTGACGGGCTGGTAGGATATTCGCCTATCGCTATGGCGAAGAATGCCATCGGCATGGCGATGGCCTGTGAGGAATACGGGGCAAAGTTTTTTGCCAACGGAGCAGCGCCATCCGGTGTGCTGGAGCATCCGGGGACGATTAAAGATCCCAGCCGGGTGCGGGAAAGCTGGCAGGCTACCTTCGGAGGCAGTGGGAATGCCAACAAGGTGGCGGTGTTGGAAGAAGGGATGAAGTATACGCCGATTTCCATCTCTCCGGAGCAGGCACAGTTCCTGGAGACAAGAAAGTTTCAGTTGGATGAGATCGCGAGGATCTTCCGGGTGCCGCCTCATATGATTGGGGATCTGGAGAAGAGCAGCTTTAACAACATCGAGCAGCAGTCCCTGGAGTTTGTGAAGTATACGTTGGATCCCTGGGTGTCCCGGTGGGAGCAGTCCATGGTGCGTTCCCTTCTGACCAGGGAGGAAAAATCGCAGTATTTCATTAAGTTCAACGTGGATGGTCTTCTGCGGGGCGATTACCAGAGCAGGATGAACGGTTATGCCACGGCAAGGCAGAACGGATGGATGAGCGCTAATGATATCCGGGAACTGGAGAATCTGGACCGGATCCCGGCAGAGGAAGGCGGCGATCTCTACCTGATCAACGGGAACATGACGAAGCTGCAGGATGCCGGTTTATTCGCGGCATCACAAGAAGGAGGAGATTTGGATGAAGAAGTTTTGGAACTGGAAAAGCAGGAGGATCAGAGACCAGGCTTCCGGCGAAGAAGTGGTTGAGAGGGTGCTTTTCCTGAATGGAACGATTGCGGAAGAGAGCTGGTTTGACGATGAGGTCACGCCGGCTCTTTTTAAAGAGGAACTGATGGCGGGCGGCGGGAACATTACCGTCTGGATCAACAGCCCGGGCGGCGATTGTGTGGCGGCAGCCCAGATCTACAACATGCTGATGGACTACAAGGGCGATGTGACCGTAAAGATTGACGGAATTGCCGCCAGTGCGGCTTCCGTCATTGCGATGGCCGGCACGAAGGTACTGATCTCTCCGGTAGGGATGCTGATGATCCATAATCCGGCCACCATTGCCTGGGGAGACTCGGCGGAGATGCAGAAGGCCATTGAAATGCTTGGAAGCGTGAAGGATTCCATCATCAATGCTTATGAGATTAAGACCGGATTATCCAGGACGAAGCTGTCCCATATGATGGATGCGGAGACCTGGATGGATGCCCATAAGGCGGTGGAACTTGGATTTGCTGATGGAATTCTAGAACGGACAGAGACATCGGAGGATATGGAGCCGCCGGAGGTCACCATGCTGTATTCCAAGGCTGCGGTGGTGAATTCTCTGATGGATAAGATTGCCGCAAAGTGTGTCACTCGTAAGAAACCGGCAGAGCCGGATACGGGCCGTACCGTGGATGAACTGATGGAACGGCTGAACCTTTTAAAACGATAGGAGGATTTTGATTATGACGATTTTAGAGCTTAGAGAAAAGAGAGCAAAGGCGTGGGAAGCAGCGAAGGCGTTCCTGGATTCCCATAGAAATGAGAAGGGCGTCCTTTCTGCGGAGGACGATGCTGCTTACAGCAGGATGGAGCAGGAGATTACGGATCTGGGGAAGGAGATTTCCAGACTGGAGCGTCAGGAAGCCTTTGAGAAGGAACTGTCCCAGCCCGTGAACATGCCCCTGACCGGTCGTCCGGCTGCCGGAGGCATGGGGAAGGAAAAGACCGGGCGTGCTTCGGATGAGTACCGCCAGAACTTCTGGAACATGATGCGTTCCAAGACTCCGATGCCTCAGGTGGTAAATGCCCTGCAGATCGGTACGGATTCTGAGGGCGGGTATCTGGTGCCGGATGAGTATGAGCGTACTCTGGTGGAGGCTCTGGAGGAAGAGAATGTGTTCCGTCAGCTTGCCAAGGTGATCCGTACTTCCAGCGGTGACCGGAAGATTCCTGTGGTGGCCACCAAGGGCACTGCTTCCTGGATTGATGAGGAAGGGGCGTATCTCGAGAGCGATGATTCCTTCGCTCAGGTATCCATCGGAGCTTATAAGGTAGGTACCATGATCAAGGTGTCTGAGGAGCTGCTGAATGACAGCGTTTTTGATCTGGAGGCGTACATTTCCCGTGAGTTTGCCAGAAGGATCGGTGCCAAGGAGGAGGAAGCCTTCTTTACCGGCGACGGTTCCGGCAAGCCTTTAGGTGTGCTGGCGGCCACCGGCGGAGCGGAAACCGGGGTGACGGCGGCATCTGCTACAGCCATTATTGCCGACGAACTGATTGACCTGTTCTACTCCCTGAAAGCGCCTTACCGCAGAAATGCCGTGTGGGTGTTAAACGACTCCACCATCAAGGCCATCCGCAAGCTGAAGGACAATCAGGGCCAGTACCTGTGGCAGCCTTCCCTGACTGCCGGTGCGCCTGATCTGCTCCTTGGAAAGCCAGTAAGGACGTCTGCCTATATGCCTGCCATCGCAGCGGATGCCAAGACCATTGCTTTCGGTGATTTTTCCTACTACTGGATCGCCGACAGACAGGGGCGTTCCTTCAAGCGTCTCAATGAGTTGTATGCGGCAACCGGTCAGGTAGGCTTCCTTGCTTCCCAGAGGGTGGACGGCAAGCTGGTGCTGCCGGAGGCCATCAAGGTGCTGGCGCAGAAGTCTGCGGGCTAATGATTCATAACGTGAGCGGCATGGGAAACTGTGCCGCTCATTATTCTGGAGGTGAGGATGATGGTGACGCTGGTGACGCTGGAAGAAATGAAGAACTATCTCCGGGTGGATTATGAGGATGATGATGGCCTGATTGAAAATCTTATAGCTGCCGCAAAAAGGCAGTGCAAAGACATTCTTCGTACAGATGATGATGCCGATCTTGAACAGGCAGAGAATGGGAAGATTGCTGTGATGTTTACGACAGCCTATCTGTATGAGCACCGGGAGGAAGCTGACCATCATGCCCTTAACCTGACGCTTCGTGCGCTCCTGTTCGGCAGCCGGAAGGAGGGGTTCTGATGGATGTTGCTTTGCTGAATCAAAAGATTCTGGTGCAGAAAAACGAGGTTACAGTGGATGCTATTGGGAATCATCTGAATCAGTGGGTGGATTTCTATTCCTGCTATGCCACCATCAGCGGGGAATCTCCAAACGAGAGTACCGCTGCCGGGACGGTGGTGGATAACACAAAGGCTGACTTTACGGTACGGTGGTGCAAGGCTGTGTCGGAGATCACTTCTGATGGATACCGGGTTGTGTATGCCGATGAGATCTATAACATCCTTGGCATTGACCACCAGAACTTCAAAAAGAAATCGGTGAAGCTCAAATGCCAGAAAGCGAGGCGGTGAGTATGGGAAGAAATGTTTCGATTGGTGGTCTGGCAGATGCCATTATGGAGACTCTGGAGGATTATGCCGACCTTGCTGCTGAGGATGTGAAGCAGGCAGTGAAGGAAGCCGGAGATACAGTACGGGATGAAATCCGCACTCATGCTCCAAAGGATACCGGAGCCTATGCAAAAAGCTGGGCTGTAAAGAAGATGAAGGAAACATCCAACAGCCTGACTGTGGTGGTGCATTCCAGAAACCGCTATCAGCTGGCGCACCTGCTGGAGTTCGGACACGCCAAGCGGGGCGGAGGCCGTGTATCCGCTCAGCCGCATATCGCTGCTGCGGAAGCAAAAGGCATGGAGCAGCTGGAGGATGAGATCCGGAAAGCACTGGAGGGATGATATGGAGAGACTGATTTCGATCATAAAAGAGATGGGCATTCCTTATGCTTATGACCATTTTGCAGAAGGGGAAGCACCGAACCCGCCATTCCTTTGCTATCTGCTTCCGGGAAGCGATAACTTTTCCGCAGACGGGAAGGTGTACCACAAAATCAGTGAGGTGCGTCTGGAACTGTACACTGACCGGAAAGACCCGGATGCGGAACAGAACGTGGAGACAGCATTGGATGCGGCGGGGATTTTTTATAACAAGACGGAAACCTGGATTGACAGCGAGAAGCTGTACGAGGTTCTGTACTCTTTTGATATGGAGGGATTGTAATGGCGACGAAGAAAAATAAAGTCAAGTTTAACATTTGCAACGTTCATTATGCGTTGATCACGGTGAGCGAGGAAGGGGAAGTGACCTTTGGGACACCGGTGGCCATGCCGGGTGCGGTTTCCCTTTCGCTGGAACCAAATGGTGGACCGTCCAACTTCTATGCGGATGGATATGCCTACTACACGATTTCCAACAACATGGGTTATGAGGGGGATCTGGAGCTTGCGATGGTGCCGGAGAGCTTCCGGACGGATGTGCTGAAGGAATCTCTGGATACCAACCAGGTGCTGGTGGAGAATGCCAACGTGGAGACAGCCAACTTTGCCCTGCTCTTTGAGTTTGACGGGGATGTGAAGAAGATCCGCCACGTGCTTTATAACTGCTCGGCGGCAAGACCCAACATCGAGTCTTCTACCAATGAGGAAGAGATCGAGGTGCAGACGGAAACTCTGGCCCTTACGGCAGCGCCTCTGGCCAACGGTTACGTGAAGGCAAGGACTGGAGATTCTACTACGGATGAGGTGTATAACGGCTGGTACGCCAATGTATATATGCCGACCACGGCCAGCACTTCAACGGATGATAACGGAGGTGGTACTGCATGAGCATGAAGAGGAATATCGTAATTGACGGGCAGGAGGTCGCTTTCCGGGCCTCCGCCGCCATCCCGCGCATCTACCGGATGCGGTTTCACAGGGATATTTTTAAAGACCTGAAGGATCTGGAAAAAGGGATTGATAAGAATAATCCGGAAAACTCCAGCCTGGATCTATTCTCTCTGGAAATGTTTGAGAACATCGCCTATGTAATGGCGAAGCATGCAGACCCTTCCATCCCGGACACGCCTGAGGATTGGCTGGATGGCTTCAATACCTTCTCCATCTATCAGGTGCTGCCCCAGATTATTGAACTGTGGGGGCTGAACACCCAGACGGAGGTGCAGGCTAAAAAAAACTTCGCGCAACTGACCGGGAAATGACGACTCCGCTGTTTCTGCTTCGGTGTGTACAGCTGGGGCTGTGTATCGGAGAACTTGACCTTCTGACCATCGGCCTGGTGAATGACATGTATGTGGAGAGCCGAAACGATGAGCACAAATATGCGGTTGTGGCGACGCAGAAGGATATGGATTTGTTCTGATTCGCGTTGTATGATCGCATTTTTTCTGGTATACTCGTAAGAGTTGAAAGACAGCTTTTCAATAAAAAACCGGAAGTGAGAGGTAAGCAATCAATGTCGTTTCTTTCCAGATTTAATTGCTTTTACTCCAAGCCGCTGATATATGAAAAAGTATATTTCAGAATTGACAGGAGGACTGAAATATAAAATGACTTGGAGGTTTTATTATGAATACGATTGTAATTACCGGCGCTTCATCCGGCATTGGGAAAGCCACTGCCAGATTGTTCGCAGAAAAAGGCTGGACTGTCATTGCAACGATGCGTTCTCCCCAAAAGGAAACGGAATTAACTGCTTATGAGAACGTTCATGTATACCCGTTAGATATTACGGACGCTTCTCAGGTTGCGGAGACATGCTCGGAAATTCTCAGCAGGTATGAGGTGGATGTCCTTTTTAATAATGCAGGATATGGTATGAAATCCCGCTTTGAGGATATGGATGAGGAGGCAATGAAAAAGTCGATGGATACGAATATCCTTGGTATGGTACGGGTGACTCAGAAGTTTATACCGTACTTCAAGGAAAAACGATCCGGGATGATTTTAACTACCACATCGCTTGCCGGTGAAATGGGACTTGTGATGGATGGAATTTACGCTGCTGACAAATGGGCTGTTACCGGATTGTGTGAAATGCTTTACTTTGAGCTTGCTCCTTTCGGTATTGCAGTAAAGACCATCGCTCCGGGTGTTGTAAAAACCGGTTTCAAAATGGAAGGCGGAGATGACATGCCGGAGGAATTCAAAGAGATTATCGACAGGCAGGTCAAATTTCTGATGCCGGATATAGATGTTCTCGAAACCGCAGAGGATGTTGCGGCTGACGTGTGGAATGCGGTCAATGATGAGGATAAAGACCGTATGTGCTATGTTACCGGAAAAACATCGAAAGCGATTTACGATAGACGCCAGGAAATGGGCGCGGATGACTTCCGCAGATATTACAAGGCAATCCTGTTGGGAGATAAGTAACTAATTCAGCTTGTATAAAAAGATTATCAGCATCGGTTGGAAACAATCGGTGCTGTTTTTATGCTCGGAGAAATCCGGGCTTTTTCTATTTCAGGAGGTGAGTGACACATGGCAAGCCGGATTAAGGGAATCACGGTGGAGATCGGCGGCGACACCAGCGGTCTGGAGAAGGCACTGTCCGATGTGAACAATTCCATAAAGAAGACCCAGAGCCAGCTGCGGGATGTGAATAATCTCCTGAAGCTGGATCCGTCCAACACGGTGCTTCTGGCCCAAAAGCAGGAGCTTTTGCAGTCTGCTATTGGGGATACTGAGCGGAAGCTGCAGGCGCTGGAGCAGGCCCAGGAGGAAGTGACGAAAGCCTTTGAGCGGGGTGATCTGGGAAAAGACCAGTACATGGCCTTCCAACGTGAGGTGGAGGAAACCAGAGGGACGCTAAACCGCTACAAGGCGGATTTGTCCGGTCTGCAGTCAGAGCAGGAACGCCTCTCCACCAACACCGAGCGGCTCAGTAAGCTGTTCGCTGCTACGGAATCCAACGTGGATGATTATGCAGACGTGCTGGGAAGCAGGCTGGTGAATGCCATAAAGAGCGGCACGGCTTCTTCGGATCAGTTAAAGACTGCCATTGAGAAGATTGGACGGTCTGCCACCGGCGGCAAGGCGGATATCAGGCAGCTGACGGATGCTCTGGATACGGTGGATGACGGGCAGGCTATTCGTAACCTGATTGAGGATCTGAACGATGTGGGGGACGCTGCCCAGGATGCCGTAGGCGATATCGGAGAGATTGCGGAAGCTACAAAGGGTGCGGCGCTTATGGAAGCCGCCGATCAGCTGTCTGTTGTCGGGGATAAGATTCAGGACATCGGTGACAAGGCTGTATCCGCTTATACTGAGACAGAAAATGCGGTCACGAAGGTAAACGCCTATTTCGGAGAAACCGGGGCGGCGGCTGAGGCCAGCGCAGAGATCGTAAAGGACGTTTATGGTGCCGGTGTGGGCGACAGCATGGAGTCTGTGGCGGATGCCGTTATCATGGTAAAGAAGAACCTTGGGGAGCTTTCGGATACCGACCTGACCAATCTGACACAGCAGGCATTGACGCTAGATGAGCTGTATGGTATCGACATGAATGAGACCTTGCGAGGTGTCAATGCCCTGATGAAGCAGTACGGCATGACTGCCCAGGAGGCGATGGACTACATCGTCAAGGGCACACAGAATGGCCTGGATAAGACCAATGAGCTGGGCGATAATCTCTCCGAGTATTCCGGCAAGTTCGCCCAGGCAGGCTATTCCGCATCCGAGTATTTCCAACTCCTGCAGAACGGCCTGCAGGGCGGTGCTTACAACCTGGATAAGGTCAATGATGCCATCAATGAGGTGACCACCAGACTGGCGGACGGTACCATCGGGGATTCCATTGACCTGTATTCCCAGAAAACACAGGGGCTGTTTCTGGCATGGCAGAACGGGGAGGCTACCCAGAAGCAGGTCATTGATTCCATTGTGGCGGATATTGCTAATTGTACCAGTGAGCAGCAGGCTTTGAACATGGCAGCAGAGGCCTTCGGGACGATGGCGGAGGACGGGAACCTGAAATTCATCACGTCCCTGACTTCCGTGGGCGAGACCTATGACAGTGTGGCTGGATCGGCACAGAACCTGTTTGACCAGACAGGGACTCCTATGCAGGAAATGGAAGCCAATACCAGAAAGCTTCAGCAGGCGCTGGTTCCGCTTGGAGAAAAGATCGTGGAGCTGGCCAATGTGGTACTGCCGCCTCTGGTGGCGATCATCACAGCGGTGAGCGAGGTCTTTGGGATGCTTCCGGAGCCAGTGCAGAACTTTGTGGTGATCCTGGGTGCATTGCTGGTGGCATTTACGGCTTTGGTGCCGATTATCGCTGCCCTTGCAGTATCCTTCGGTGCGCTGAATATCTCCCTGCTTCCGATTATCGGTATCATCGCAGCGGTGGCAGCGGCGATTGCGGTGATTATCGCTGTGGTGAAAAACTGGGGTGCAATTACCGAGTGGTTTGGACAGCTGTGGGAAACCGTATCCGCAAAGCTGATGGAGCTTTGGGACAAGGTGGTGGTTTTCTTTACGGAGACGATCCCTGTTGCGGCTCAGAAATTTGTGGATTTCTTCTCTGCTATCCCCCAGTGGTGGAGTAACCTGTGGTCGCAGATTTCTGCATTTTTCGTCAATATCTGGAACAATATCAAAAATACAGCGTCGCAGGTCTGGAACGCCATCAAGCAGACAGCAATCAATGCGGCGACTGGGCTGAAGCAGGGAATTCAGAATATCTTCTCGGCACTGTCCCAGTTTGTCTCGCAGATCTGGAACACCCTGAAGCAGACGGCCTCCAATATCTGGAACGGCATCAAAACCACGGTGGTGGATATCGCCACAGGGCTGAAGGACGCTGCGGTGAATGCCTTTAAAAATCTGGTTTCCGGTATCCGCTCTGCCCTGTCCGGCTTGAGGTCAGTGATACAGAATGGCTTCTCCGGGGCGATCTCTTTCATCACCAGCCTGCCGGGAAAAGCCCTGCAGTGGGGCAAAGATTTCATTCAGGGGCTGATCAACGGAATTAAGAGTATGGTACAGTCTGTGATTGATACTGTATCCGGCATTGCCAGCAAGATTGCATCCTTTCTGCACTTTTCGGCTCCGGATGAAGGGCCTCTTTCTGATTATGAAAAATGGATGCCGGATTTCATGAAAGGACTGGCAGGAGGCATTGAGCAAAACCGGAAGCTGGTAGAAAATGCGGTGAAGGATGTAGCTTCGGATATGGTAATCACTCCGAAGGTAAATGCATCCGGGTATGGATATACAGACGGGCTCATGGCAGGCGGCAGCATGGCGGACATGATCTCCGGGATTTCTTCTGCGGTATCGGAAGCATTGACTGGCTTTTCCGGTCAGCAGGGAAATATCGTGATTCCGGTGTATGTAGGCGGCACACTGTTGGATGAACTGGTAGTGACGGCCCAGGCAAGGCAGAACCTGCGGTCAGGAGGGAGGTAGCGCATGGCATTTATACAGTATTTGACCTTTGATGGGACTGCTCTCCCTCTGCCGGATTCTTATGAAGTGCAAATGAATGATGTGGAGGCGGATTCCGGTGGGGAAACAGAGGCTGGGACGGTGCAGAGGGATGTGGTGCGCCTTGGGGTGGTAAGCATCCCGGTGAGCTTCTCTGTCTCAGCTAAATGGCTGCAGATCCTGACGGAGTTTAAGCAGAAGGAAAAGATTTCTGTGGGCTACTTTGATACGGAAACGCTGGCAGCAAAGACAGCGGAGATGTACGTGGAGGGCTTTAAGGCAGCCTTGGTGAAGGACTCTTCCCGGAAAGGGCTGTGGACCGTGAGTTTTACGTTGCGAGAATTTTAAGAAGGGGGTGTGTCCGATGTACCCGGTAAGTGAGGCGTTCCTGCAAGCGGTGCAGGGGAACACCCGGAAGTACTACTGGACGGGAAAGATTACAACAGTGACCGGTGTGGAGTATGCCTTCACGCAGGAGGATATTGTAAAGGGAAGCGGCTATATCACGGCTCAGTGCTGCGGCAACTCGGAGATCGAGCTTGGCGCTGTGTATGCGGCAGAGATGGGAATCAGCCTGTTTCTGGATATCGACCGGTACACACTGGAGGATGCAAAGGTGGAACTGACCTATCATCTGCGGTTGGCAGACGGCAGCTATGAAGCGGTGCCGATGGGACTCTTTGAGGTGAGCGAAGCCAACCGGACAGCGCATGTGCTGGAACTGAAGGCCTATGATTACATGCTCCGGTTTGACCGGGATTTCAATGGCTTTGAGACCATCGGCACGGCTTATGGCATGATGGCACTGTGCAGCACGGCCTGCGGGGTGGAACTGGCTCAGAGTCAGGCAGAGATCGAGGCGCTTCCCAATGGATCGGAGCTGCTCTCCATTTATCCAGAGAATGACATTGAGACTTACCGGGATGTGCTGTACTTTACGGCCCAGGTGCTGGGCGGCTTCTTCTGCATCAACCGGGAGGACAAGCTGGAGTTTCGCCAGTATGGGAATGCGCCGGTGATGGAGATTTTGCAGAAGCATCGGTTTTCCAGCAGCTTTTCTGATTTTGTCACCAGATATACGGCGGTAAGCTCCACAAACTTGCGGACGCAGACGGCTGAGTATTATGCCCTGGAAGAAGATGACGGGTTGACCATGAATCTGGGCATCAATCCCCTGCTCCAGTTCGGTCTGGAAGAAACCAGAGCAGAACTTTGCCGCAACATCCTTACAGCCCTGTCTGTGGTGAATTACGTTCCCTTTGACTCCGATACCATAGGAAATCCGGCTTTGGATCTGGGGGATGTGCTGACCTTTTCCGGCGGTCAGGCGGACAGCCAGCAGATCACCTGCGTGACTTCTTTTACAGTGAAAATTGGCGGCAGGCAGAGCTTGAAATGTGTGGGGAAGAATCCAAGGCTTTCTCAGGCAAAGTCAAAGAATGACAAGAACATCTCCGGCCTCTTAAACCAGATCGAGGCGGGAAAGATCGGCATTCATACCTTTACAAATGCCTCAGCATATACCCTGGGAGAGACAAATGTGCGGATCATCAGCATTGAGTTTGCCTCCAAGGAAGAAAACCACGCACAGTTCTTTGGGCAGGTGGTGGTGGATGCGTCGGCGCAGGCAGTGGAACGAACGGCAAATGCCAGCGGCACGATTGTGGTGCCGTTCCCGTCATCTGCTGCCGGAGGCACGGATGGAAGCACAGACGCTTCTTCGGATGGAAGTATCGATACGTCTGAGGATACATCCACATCGGCAGACACTACGGATATTTCTGTGGATGTGAGCCTGCCGGTTATCTGGTCAGAGGATGGCAAAGTGGTCTGCTATGTCACCTTTGAACTGAATGATGCGGAGATCCTGCTGCACCATCCGGTAGAGACCTGGCACAGCGGGAAACATATCCTGTCCCTGTACTACCCGATTGAAAATGTGGTGCCGAACATCACAAACACTTTCAACGTGTATCTGCGGGTGGAGAATGGATCCGGCACGGTGGGTATCGGTGATTGCATCGCTTCCATCAGCGGTCAGGCAATGGCGGCAGCTGCTGCATGGGATGGCAAGATCACCATTGAAGAGACTGTAGCATTGTTTTCTATTGGCGGCGGCCTTACGGCTAAGAGTTTTACGGATGCGATAGCTGTGGAGACGATGGAACTGGTACAGAGAAATTATTCGGATACGATTTCGGGCAGGACTGCGGTTGGCGCATTCTGCCGTCCGGTGACGCTTTCATAATGAGGGAGGAATGACGATGGTTTTAAAAGGTGTAATGACGATTGAACTGACGGACGAGACCACGGGAGCCGTGGAGACCGTTATGGAAGAAAATATGATCACGGAAGCTGTGAATAACATTCTGGGACTGAATCCCATGGGGATTTTCTATGCTGCAACCGGGCAGTATGATTCTTCGGTTCTTTGGAATGGGAACCTGCTGCCAATCTGCCCCAACATGATCGGCGGCATTCTGCTGTTTTCCAAAGCGCTGACGGAGGATGCCGCAAATATTTATGAGATGTCGGATAACCTGCCGGTAGCCTATGCTTCCAATAATGTCAACTCCACGTCCAACCTGGCAAGGGGCAGCCTGAACCTGACGGAGAGTATGAAATTAAGCGATGGATATAAGTTTGTCTGGGAGTTTACGCCAAGCCAGGGGAACGGCACCATAGTGGCGGTGGCACTGACCAGCGCCCTGGGCGGCCAGAATGCTTATGGCAGTCTGGTGGCAGATGCCAGCGCTTTTCTGCAGCTGAAGGTGGCGGATATCGGGAGCCTTTCGGAGGCTAACAAAATGGTACTCTTTGAGGCGGCGGAGATGGATTTTGAGAAGGATCTGCTTTATTCCATCACCTACGAGAATGCCAGTGTGCGTATCCGGAAACTGCGGATCCCTGTTTTTTCGATCGGGCTGAATGAGAAGTTAGATGACTCCACATTTACGGTCCTGGACGATCAGGTTTTGAATACGGCCACCTTTGAGTTTCTGGGAGATCATACGAAGTATGGGGAGTTCATGGACGGGAAGGACGGGTATTGGTACGGCTTTTCCAATGTAGGCAATTCCTCTGGGGATGCCACTATGCTCTGGGTAAAGATATCCAAGACGGATTATTCGTTTACAGAGGGCCAATGGGCGCTGTCCAACGCCTATCTGATGGATGTGGGGAACCGGGAGCTTGGCTCCTTCCCGGAGCGGTATGTGAAATGCTGCGTCCGGAATGGATATCTGTATGTGCCGGCCTATAACAAGAAAGGAATCTATAAGATCAATCTATCGAATTCCACGGATGTGACGTTGATTGAGTTCGGGTTTACTTCCAAGTGGAAGCCCCTCTGTGAGGCTGGCACCTGCGAGCTGTATATGACCTTGATTGGTGACCTGATCGTTGGCGGGGATTTTCAGATTGCGGCGGATGATACAGTGATCCAGACCCAGGGAAGCGCAAGGCTTAATGACGCCGCCACTCCGCTGTTTCAGTATAAGAATTTCCTGATTGGTTGGGGCGGCAGCTATGGGAATGAATACCGGACGGCCTACCTTCTGACGCCGTACCTGGCGTCCATCAACAATCTCTCGTCAGCGGTGGTTAAAACCGTGGATAAGACCATGAAGATCACCTACACGCTGACGGAACAGCCGGATTCTGCGGCTTAGGCAAGCGTCATTCATCAAGAGCGG
>UMFX01023288.1_pt1 | contig 62072 bp, 51 predicted proteins | sample 1965131 | NCBI WGS metagenome assembly UMFX01 (sample SAMEA4836058, study PRJEB28245) | human gut metagenome | biome: gut microbiome; material: fecal sample | place: Denmark | collected 2008 | reverse complement strand
GCCGGTGGCGGGCGAAGTAGTTTTCAACACCGCCATGACCGGATATCCGGAGAGCCTTACTGACCCTTCCTACGCCGGACAGTTGATGACTCTTACCTATCCTTTGGTGGGTAATTACGGAGTTCCTCCTTTTACCATCGAACCCAACGGACTCGCCACTTTCATGGAAAGTGAAAAGATTCATGCCGAAGCGATCATCGTAAGTGACTACTCTTCTGAGTACAGCCACTGGAACGCAGTGGAAAGCCTTGGCGACTGGCTGAAACGTGAGAAAGTACCGGGCATCACAGGCATCGATACGCGCGAACTGACCAAAATACTTCGTGAACACGGAGTCATGATGGGACGTATCGTCTTCGACGATGAAATTGTCGGGGAAATTGACAATGGACAATTGCCAATGGACAATTACGCTGCCGTTAATTACGTAGACCGTGTTTCCTGCAAAGAAATAATCTCCTATCTCCCTGATGGAACCTCCCAATGTTTTCCTCTTAGCACTTCTATTGCGCAGCTTAACTCTCAACTTTCAACTTTCAATTCTCAACTTAAAAAAGTTGTTTTGGTGGATTGTGGTGTAAAAACCAATATTATCCGTTGCTTGTTGAAGCGTGGTGTAGAAGTGATCCGTGTACCTTGGGATTATGATTTTAACGGACTCGAATTTGACGGGCTGTTTATCTCCAACGGCCCGGGTGACCCGGATACCTGCGACGCAGCTGTGCAGAATATCCGCAAGGCAATGGCGAACGAGAAACTTCCCATCTTTGGAATCTGCATGGGCAACCAGTTGCTCTCGAAAGCCGGAGGGGCAAAGATTTACAAACTTAAATATGGACACCGTAGCCACAACCAGCCGGTACGCATGGTGGGTACGGAACGTTGTTTTATTACTTCGCAGAATCATGGTTATGCGGTAGACAATAATACGCTGGGGGCAGATTGGGAACCGCTGTTCATCAATATGAATGATGGTTCTAACGAAGGAATCAAACACAAGAAAAATCCTTGGTTCTCTGCACAGTTTCATCCCGAAGCTGCAAGTGGTCCTACGGATACGGAATTCCTATTCGATGAATTTGTAAACCTGCTTAAATAACCGACTATCATGAAAGAAAATATAAAGAAAGTATTGCTGCTGGGTTCCGGTGCCTTGAAAATCGGTGAAGCCGGTGAGTTTGACTATTCCGGTTCGCAGGCACTCAAAGCCTTGAAAGAAGAAGGGATTGAAACCATTCTTATCAATCCGAATATTGCTACCGTACAGACATCCGAAGGAGTGGCAGATCAAATTTACTTCCTTCCGGTCACTCCGTATTTTGTAGAGAAAGTAATCCAGAAAGAAAAGCCGGAAGGTATTATGCTGGCATTCGGCGGACAGACCGCGCTGAATTGTGGAGTTGCTTTATATAAAGAAGGAATCCTTGAAAAGTATAATGTAAAAGTACTCGGTACTCCCGTACAAGCCATTATGGATACGGAAGACCGTGAACTCTTTGTACAGAAACTGAACGAAATCAATGTCAAGACCATTAAAAGTGAAGCTGTAGAAAATGCGGAAGATGCCCGTCGTGCAGCGAAGGAATTGGGATATCCGGTCATTGTCCGTGCGGCTTATGCGCTGGGTGGCTTGGGCTCCGGTTTCTGTGACAATGAAGAGCAACTGGATGTACTGGTAGAAAAAGCCTTTTCTTTTTCTCCGCAAGTGTTGGTGGAAAAATCGCTTCGGGGGTGGAAAGAAGTCGAATACGAAGTCGTCCGCGACCGCTTCGACAACTGTATTACAGTTTGTAATATGGAGAACTTTGACCCACTGGGGATTCATACCGGTGAGTCTATCGTTATTGCTCCGTCTCAAACACTGACCAACAGTGAATATCATAAACTTCGTGAACTGGCTATCCGTATTATCCGCCACATCGGTATTGTCGGCGAATGTAATGTACAGTATGCTTTCGACCCCGAATCGGAAGATTATCGCGTCATCGAAGTAAATGCCCGTCTTTCCCGTTCCTCGGCCCTGGCCTCTAAGGCAACCGGATATCCGTTGGCATTCGTGGCTGCCAAACTGGGACTCGGCTACGGACTCTTCGACTTGAAGAACTCGGTGACAAAGACTACTTCTGCTTTCTTCGAACCGGCTTTGGACTATGTGGTATGTAAGATTCCACGTTGGGACTTGGGAAAATTCCATGGTGTAGACAAGGAACTGGGTTCTTCCATGAAGTCGGTAGGTGAAGTGATGGCAATCGGACGTACTTTTGAAGAAGCTATTCAGAAGGGCCTCCGTATGATCGGACAGGGAATGCACGGATTCGTGGAAAACAAAGAACTAGTAATTCCTGATATTGACAAAGCACTGCGCGAACCGACCGATAAACGTATTTTTGTGATCTCAAAAGCCTTTCGTGCAGGATACACCATTGATCAGGTGCATGAACTGACGAAGATTGACAAATGGTTCCTTCAGAAGTTGATGAATATAATGAAGACTTCGGAAGAAATGCACGAATGGGGAAATAATCATAAACAGATTGCCGATCTGCCTGTGGAACTGCTTCGCAAGGCTAAAGTTCAGGGCTTTTCCGATTTCCAGATTGCCCGTGCTATCGGTTATGAAGGTGATATGGAAAATGGAAGCCTGTATGTCCGCAAGTATCGTAAGGCTGCCGGTATCCTTCCGGTGGTAAAACAGATCGATACACTGGCTGCCGAATATCCGGCGCAGACCAATTATCTGTATCTGACCTATAGCGGAGTGGCAAACGATGTACATTATCTGGGTGACCATAAATCCATTGTCGTATTGGGTTCCGGTGCCTACCGTATCGGTTCTTCTGTAGAGTTTGACTGGTGCGGTGTGCAGGCTCTGAATACCATTCGCAAGGAAGGGTGGCGCAGTGTTATGATCAACTATAATCCGGAAACGGTATCTACAGACTATGACATGTGCGACCGTCTCTACTTTGATGAACTGACATTCGAACGGGTAATGGATATTCTTGAACTGGAAAATCCGCATGGTGTCATCGTATCTACCGGTGGTCAGATTCCGAATAACCTTGCTTTGCGTCTGGATGCCCAGAACATTCACATACTGGGAACAAGTGCTCAGAGCATCGACAATGCCGAAGACCGTGAAAAGTTCTCAGCGATGCTCGACCGTATTGGTGTAGACCAACCACGCTGGCGTGAGTTGACATCGCTGGAGGATATCAATGAGTTTGTCGATGAAGTCGGTTTCCCGGTTCTTGTTCGTCCGTCTTATGTGCTTTCGGGTGCTGCGATGAATGTCTGCTCCAATCAGGAAGAGCTTGAACGCTTTCTGAAACTGGCTGCCAATGTATCAAAGAAGCATCCGGTGGTAGTAAGCCAGTTTATCGAACATGCGAAGGAGGTAGAAATGGATGCTGTGGCGCAGAATGGCGAAATCATAGCCTATGCAATCAGCGAACATATTGAGTTTGCCGGTGTACACTCCGGTGATGCCACTATTCAGTTTCCGCCTCAGAAGTTGTATGTGGAAACTGTCCGTCGCATCAAACGCATCAGCCGTGAGATTGCCAAGGCATTGAATATTTCCGGTCCGTTCAACATCCAATACCTGGCAAAAGATAATGATATTAAGGTAATCGAATGTAATCTGCGTGCCAGCCGTTCTTTCCCGTTTGTCAGCAAAGTGCTGAAGATAAACTTCATTGAGCTGGCAACCAAAGTGATGCTGGGTCTTCCTGTGGAGAAACCGGAAAAGAATCTCTTTGAACTGGACTATGTGGGAATTAAGGCTTCGCAGTTCTCTTTCAACCGTTTGCAGAAAGCTGACCCTGTATTGGGAGTGGATATGGCTTCTACAGGTGAGGTCGGCTGTATCGGAAGTGACACTTCCTGTGCCGTACTGAAAGCCATGCTGTCTGTCGGCTACCGTATTCCTAAAAAGAACATCCTGCTTTCTACGGGTACAATGAAGCAGAAGGCTGATATGATGGATGCAGCACGTATGTTGGTAAACAAGGGATACAAACTCTTTGCAACCGGCGGTACTCATAAAACCTTTGCTGAGAACGGCATTGAAAGTACGCTTGTCTACTGGCCGAGTGAAGAAGGACATCCGCAGGCATTGGAAATGCTTCATAATAAGGAAATTGACATGGTAGTCAATATCCCGAAGAACCTGACTGCCGGAGAACTGGACAATGGATATAAAATCCGTCGCGCGGCTATCGACCTGAACGTGCCGTTGATAACGAACGCCCGTCTGGCAAGTGCATTTATCAATGCTTTCTGTACGATGACCGTTGATGATATTGCCATCAAGAGCTGGGAAGAGTATAAGTAAGAAATAATAAATTGTTGTATAATAAGTTGGAAAAGTCGTTCCCGTGCATTCGGGGGCGGCTTTTTTTTATGAATTTCTGTTTTTGGGATGGTGTCACTATAAGCATGGGATAGTGTCACTATCCTGTCAGTATGCTTACACTATCCTTCCTGTATAGTGTCACTATCTTTTTTTAATGTCTATAAGTTGCATGATTGGACAAATTGGTGTAAATTGCGCAATTATTTCACAAATATTCTAAAACAGGGGAGTAATATGAGCATGGATAATCATATCGTAATTATGGCTGGTGGCATTGGTAGTCGTTTTTGGCCGATGAGTACACCGGAATGTCCCAAGCAATTTATTGATGTAATGGGATGCGGGCGTACGTTGATTCAACTGACTGCTGATCGTTTTGATGGCGTCTGTCCACGGGAAAATGTGTGGGTAGTGACGTCCGAGAAATATATTGATATCGTCCGGGAGCAATTGCCGGAGATTCCTGAAAGCAATATCCTTGCAGAGCCTTGTGCACGAAACACTGCTCCCTGCATCGCCTATGCTTGCTGGAAAATCAAGAAAAAACATCCGAACGCCAATGTGGTGGTGACTCCGTCGGATGCATTGGTTATCAATACAGGTGAATTCCGCCGGGTAGTAGAGAAAGCACTTCGTTTTACTGACAACAGCAGTGCTATCGTAACGCTGGGTATCAAACCGACTCGCCCGGAAACCGGATATGGATATATTGCTGCCGGAGATCAGATCATGACTGATAAAGAGATTTTTACGGTAGATGCATTCAAGGAAAAACCGGACAGGGAGACTGCCGACAGATATCTGGCCGAGGGTAACTACTTCTGGAATGCAGGAATTTTTGTTTGGAATGTGCGTACTATCACTTCCGTGATGCGTGTATATGCTCCGGGCATAGCGCAAATCTTCGATCGTATTTTCCCCGATTTCTATACGGAGAAGGAAAATGAAACGATTAAAAAGCTGTTCCCTACCTGCGAAGCTATTTCCATAGACTATGCCGTAATGGAAAAAGCACAGGAAATCTATGTACTTCCGGCTTCTTTCGGTTGGTCGGACTTGGGGACCTGGGGAGCGCTCCGCGGACTGTTGCCACAAGATAAATCCGGAAATGCTACGGTAGGGGCCGATGTCCGTTTGTACGAAAGCAAGAACTGCATCGTACATACCAGTGAAGAGAAACGGGTCGTTATTCAGGGTCTGGATGGATATATCATTGCTGAGAAAGATAATACACTGTTGATTTGTAAACTGGATGAAGAACAGCGGATAAAGGAGTTTTCAAAGTAATCCTTAATTCTTTTGATATTCCTGAGGCGTCATTCCGGTCATTCGTTTGAAAAACTTGCTGAAGAAAGACGGATTGGGAAAGTTTAATTCATCTGATATCTGATAAACAAGGCGGTTGCTATGTTTTAGCAATACTTTAGCCTCTAGTATAATGGACTGGTTTATCCAGTCCATTACTGTTTGCTGGCTGGTTTGCCGGATTACAGTGTTCAGATAACGGGGAGTGAGACAAAGTTTATTCGCATAGAAACTGACATTCCGCTCTGTCTTGCTATAGGTGTTGACCAAAGAAATGAGGCGCTGAAAAATGTCGTTTTGATGGGTTAATGGACTGAGTTCGGCCTGCCCTTTGCTTTTGGCTATATACTCTATATTATATAGTAATCCTACCAGTAAATGCTGAATGACCTCTTTTCTGAATACAGGTTCTTGCAATACACTCCACATGACCGTCACAAAATTCTCTATCTGTATTTGTTCTTCGGTAGACAGTGGAAACAGGAGATTTTTCTTTTGTTGGAGGAAATGGGTGAAGAATTCTTCCTTTCCGGATATCGGCAGAAAGTTCAGGTCTACTGCCATCATGTGAGCATCAAAATCGTGAGATACTTCTATGATTTGTATGATAGAGTTGGGAGCTATCAGGGATATATGGTCGGGCAGGAAAATATATTCGATCAGATTGATTAAAACACGTGCCGAGCCATTAGTGACAATAGCAATACGGCCTTCCTGTAGCCGGTACGGTTGTCCGACACTGAAGATAGTCGTTTCCATTTTAGAGAAACTTGTCACAAATCCGAATTCGGCATTGATGAAGCGAAATTCGTTGTGACGTACTATATTTATATCCTTCAACAGTTGGAGGCCTAATTCCATCGGTTTCTTCTGTTCCATTTTCTCAGTTCTTTTCCGGCAAAGATAAGAAATAGCCCTTGAATCTTCTCTTTTTTTAGGATGAATCGAACTATTGGGACATATTTTCCAACTATCAGAATGTGAAACTATTACTTAAAGGTCTATCTTTGTCTTTTGAAGAATTCATAGAAAAAATGCGTATGAAAAGAATTATTTTTAGTCTTTCGCTTTTACTGTTCATGCCCGGAATGTATGGGCAGCCCGGGCATATAACATTAGAAGAATGTCAGCAAAAAACGCAGGATAACTATCCGTTGGTGCGTCAATATGATTTAGTGGAGAAGACGAAAGAATATAATCTGGAAAATGCGGCGAGGGGATACTTGCCTCAGTTTGCTCTTTCGGCAAAGGCGTCTTATCAAAGTGATGTGACGGAGTTACCCATTGCCATTCCCGGTGTGGATATCAAAGGGATGGCCAAAGACCAGTATCAGGTGATGCTGGAGTTACAGCAACAGATATGGGATGGCGGAGGAATCCGGATGCAGAAGAAAAAGGCTACGGCGGAAGCGGAGATTGACAGGGAAAAGTTGAACGTCGATATGTATGCGTTGAATGGCCGTGTGAATGATTTGTATTTTGGAATTCTTATGTTGGATGAGCAGTTGGCTCAGAATGCCTTGCTGCAAGATGAACTGGGACGGAACTTCCATCAGATTACAGCTTATGTGGACAATGGAATAGCCAATCAGGCCGATCTGGATGCTGTGAAAGTGGAGCAATTGAATACCCGCCAGAAGAGAGTGGAACTGACTTCTTCCCGTATGGCTTATTTGAAGATGCTTTCGTTATTGATGGGAGAGGTGCTTTCGACGGAGACAGTATTGGAGAAGCCTGTTCCTCAAAACGAACTGTCGGCTGTCAGTGAGATTCGCCGACCGGAACTGTCGTGGTTTGACGCACAGGGAGCCGGTTTGCAGGTACAAGAGAAAGCCTTGAATGTGCGCCATCTTCCTCATTTCGGATTGTTTGTGCAGGGAGCTTACGGTAATCCGGGATTAAATATGCTGAAGAATGAATTTTCTCCTTATTATATTGCAGGTATCCGGCTTTCATGGAATTTCGGAAGTCTGTATACGTTGAAGAATGACCGTCGGGTGATTGAAAACAAACGGCAGCAACTGGATAGCAATCGGGATGTGTTTCTTTTTAATACGAGACTGGAAATGACGCAGCAGGATCAGTCTGTCCGTTCGTTGGAGAAGCAGATGCAGGATGATGATGAAATTATCCGGTTGCGTACGAATATTCGTCGGGCTGCGGAAGCCAAAGTAGCGAATGGTACGTTGACAGTGACAGAAATGCTCAGAGAACTCACGAATGAGAGTCTTGCCCGTCAGGCGAAGGCAATGCATGAGATTCAACGGTTGATGGGTATCTATCAATTGAAATATACTACTAATCATTAATAAAAATCTGTCAGATATGAAACGAATGACAAAAATAGGAATATACGGGATGGCAGTATGGATGCTTTCTGCCTGTGGAAACGGAACGCCCGATTATGATGCAACAGGAACCTTTGAAGCTACGGAAGTGATCGTTTCCGCCGAAGCGGCGGGAAAACTGCTGCAACTGGAAGTGGAAGAAGGAACAAGATTGAAAGCCGGCGAAGAAGTAGGGCTGGTAGATACTGTCCAGCTATATCTGAAAAAGTTGCAACTGGAAGCAAGCATGAAATCGGTGGAAAGCCAGCGTCCCGATCTGGCCAAACAGATAGCCGCTACCAAACAGCAAATTACTACAGCGCAAAGGGAAAAGAAGCGGGTAGAGAACCTGCTTGCTGCCGGAGCTGCCAATCAGAAACAACTGGATGACTGGGATGCACAGGTAACCTTGCTTCAGCAGCAGTTGATTGCTCAGGAATCCTCATTGATGAAGAGTACGAACAGTCTGACGGAACAGGGGAATTCGGTCAGTATACAAGTGGCACAGGTAGAAGACCAGTTGAACAAGTGCCATATTCAGTCGCCTATTGAAGGTACGGTACTGGCAAAATATGCGGAAGCGGGAGAACTGGCATCCGTTGGCAAACCGTTGTTTAAAGTGGGTGAGGTAGACCGGATGTATTTGCGGGCTTATGTTACTTCAGAGCAATTGTCCCAAGTGAAATTGGGGGATAAAGTGACGGTGTATTCCGATTATGGAAATTCGGAACAGAAAGCCTATCCCGGTGTGGTCACTTGGATTTCGGACCGTTCGGAGTTTACCCCCAAAACGATTCTGACTAAAAATGAACGTGCCAATCTGGTATACGCAGTGAAGATTGCCGTGAAAAATGACGGTTCGTTGAAGATTGGTATGTATGGAGGTGTGGTATGGAAAAAGGAGAACCCATAGTCGTTGTAAAGGAAATCAGCAAGAGCTACGGGAAAGTAGAGGCACTGAAAGAGGTTTCTTTTGCGGTAGAGCAGGGAGAAGTTTTCGGGCTGATCGGTCCTGACGGGGCGGGGAAGAGTACCTTATTCCGCATCCTGACCACTTTACTGTTGGCTGATAAAGGTACGGCAACTGTCAACGGACTGGATGTGGTGACGGATTACAAACAGATTCGTACGAAAGTAGGATATATGCCCGGACGGTTCTCGCTTTATCAGGACCTTTCCGTAGAAGAGAATCTGGAATTTTTTGCTACGGTATTTCATACGTTGATACAGGAAAACTATGATTTGATTAAAGATATTTATCAGCAGATCGAGCCTTTTAAAAAAAGAAGGGCAGGCGCTTTGTCGGGAGGTATGAAGCAGAAGCTGGCATTGAGCTGTTCCCTGATTCATAAACCTGATATTTTATTTCTGGATGAACCGACTACGGGTGTAGATCCTGTGTCTCGGAAAGAATTTTGGCAGATGCTCCGTAATTTGAGAAAACAGGGGATTACGATCATTGTTTCCACTCCTATTATGGATGAGGCTCGTCAATGCGACCGGATTGCTTTTATTAATCACGGGCAGGTGCACGGAATCGATACGCCCGAACGGATTCTTCAGAAGTTTGCTTCCATTCTTTGTCCGCCACCCTTGGAACGGGAGGAGGCGCAACAGATGGCAGCTCCTGTTATCGAGGTGGAGCAGCTGACCAAATCCTTCGGACATTTTACGGCAGTCGATCATATCTCTTTTCAAGTGCAGCGGGGAGAAATTTTCGGTTTTCTTGGAGCCAATGGAGCAGGTAAGACGACTGCGATGCGTATGCTTTGCGGATTGAGCCGTCCGACTTCGGGAGTAGGAAAGGTGGCAGGCTATGACATCTTTCGGGAAGCCGAACAAGTCAAAAGGCATATCGGATATATGAGTCAGAAATTCTCTTTGTATGAGGATCTTAAAGTCTGGGAGAATATCCGTCTCTTTGCCGGAATTTATGGGATGAAGGAGATGGAGATTGAAGAAAAGACAGATGAATTGTTAGAACGCCTGGGATTTGCAGACGAACGGGATACGTTGGTGAAAAACCTTCCTTTGGGTTGGAAACAGAAACTGGCCTTTTCTGTCTCTATCTTCCATGAGCCGAAAATAGTCTTCCTTGATGAACCGACCGGAGGAGTTGATCCTGCTACTCGCAGGCAGTTCTGGGAGCTGATTTATCAGGCTGCCGATCGTGGAATCACTGTATTTGTTACCACACACTATATGGATGAAGCGGAATATTGCAACCGGATATCGATTATGGTGGACGGCCAGATCAAGGCACTGGATACGCCGGCCCGGCTGAAAGAACAGTTTGGTGTGGAGACAATGGATGATGTGTTTCAACAACTTGCCCGCCATGCGGTGCGTAAAGCGGATTGATTATGAAACAATTTATTGCTTTCGTAAAGAAAGAATTTTATCATATTTTCCGTGACCGGCGTACTATGCTGATCCTGTTGGGAATGCCGGTCGTGCAGATTATTCTGTTTGGGTTTGCTATCAGTACGGAAGTGAAGAATGTCCGGCTGGCAGTTCTTGATCCTTCGAATGATGTGGTAACAAGGAAAATTATAGACCGGTTGGATGCGAGTGAATATTTCACGGTTACCACCCGTTTTCATTCTCCACAGGAGATGGAAACTGCCTTCCGGAAAAATAAGATAGATATGGCAATTGTATTTGGAGAGCGTTTTGCCGACGGACTTTATACGGGGGATGCCCGTGTGCAGCTGATAGTCGATGCAACCGATCCCAATATGTCTACCTCGCAGAGTAATTATGCAGCCAGCATTGTTTCTTCGGCAGGACAGGAGATGTTGCCTCCCAATGTGTTCGTTTCGCGTTTGACTCCAGATGTCAAATTGCTGTATAATCCGCAGATGAAGAGTGCCTACAACTTTGTGCCCGGAGTCATGGGGCTGATTTTAATGCTGATTTGTGCGATGATGACCTCTATTTCCATTGTTCGTGAAAAGGAGACGGGCACGATGGAAGTATTGCTGGTATCTCCGGTAAGACCATTGTTTATCGTGCTGGCCAAGGCGGTACCTTACTTTGTTTTATCTTTTGTCAATCTGACAACCATTTTGCTGCTTTCAGTCTTTGTACTGGATGTGCCGGTAGTGGGGAGTTTGTTTTGGTTGGTGATGGTGTCTTTGCTCTTTATTTTCGTGTCGCTGGCTTTGGGTTTGCTGATTTCCTCTGTGACAAGTACACAGGTGGCGGCCATGCTGGCATCCGGAATGATATTGATGATGCCCACCATGGTTTTGTCCGGAATGATTTTTCCGGTAGAAAGTATGCCGGTGATTCTCCGGGCCATATCGGATATTATTCCCGCCCGCTGGTATATTCAGGCTGTGCGCAAACTGATGATTGAAGGAGTGCCGGTTGTGCTGGTACTTAAAGAGATTGGTATTTTGTTGCTGATGGCAGTAGTGCTTATTACCATCAGTATCAGGAAATTTAAATATCGATTGGAATAAAGGAATTTATTATGATAAAATTTCTGATAGAAAAAGAGTTTAAACAGTTGCTTCGCAATTCGTTCCTGCCGAGATTGATTCTTATCTTTCCCTGCATGATCATGTTGCTGATGCCATGGGCTGTGAATCTGGAAATAAAGAATATCCAGCTGAATATTGTAGACAACGATCATTCGGTGATTTCTCAGCGGCTGGTGAATAAGATTGCGGCTTCTACCTATTTCCGTCTGACGGAAGTGCCGGCATCTTATGAGGATGGATTACGGAATATTGAACAGGGAACAGCGGATATTATAATGGAGATCCCCAGGCACCTGGAGCGGGACTGGGTGAACAAAGGAGAAGCCCATATACTGATTGCAGCCAATTCGGTAAATGGAACGAAAGGAGGGCTAGGCAGTTCTTATCTGGGCACTATTATCAAGAACTATGCAGCCGAGTTACGTGCAGAATATCCTGATGCCATATCTGCGTCGGGCAGTGCCCCTTCCATTCGTATCGATACGCAGGGATTATTTAACCCGAATCTGAATTATAAACTTTATATGATTCCTGCTTTGATGGGAATGTTGTTGACTTTGATATGCGGATTTTTGCCTGCCCTGAATGTGGTTAGTGAGAAGGAGGTAGGAACGATCGAACAGATTAATGTGACTCCCGTACCGAAATTTACTTTTATTCTGGCTAAACTTTTACCTTACTGGATCACAGGCTTTATCGTATTGACTTTGTGCTTTTTGTTAGCCTGGCTGCTTTATGGAATAACTCCTGTAGGGCATTTCATCGTGATTTATTTTTTGGCGATTTTGTTTGTATTCGTTATGTCCGGTTTCGGGCTCGTTATATCCAATTATTCGGCAACTATGCAGCAGTCTATGTTTGTAATGTTCTTTTTTATGCTGATTCTGATGTTGATGAGCGGATTATTCACTCCGGTGAGCAGTATGCCTGAATGGGCACAGGTGATTACTTATTTCAATCCTTTGAAGTACTTTATGGAAGGAATGCGTATGGTATACCTCAAAGGAAGCAGCTTGTTGGAACTGCTGCCTGAAATAGGAGTCCTGCTTCTTTTTGCACTGGGTTTCAATACCTGGGCGGTGATCAGTTATCGGAAAAATCAATAATTGAGAATTTGATTATATAAAAAACAGCTCTTATCCTTATTGGTTGGAAAAGAGCTGTTTTTATTATTGTTTTCACCCCTTGGGATGAATCGTGGTTACTGTATTATTTTACTTCGATTTGCTTTTCGGCCTTCTTCACTTCTTCTTCAGAAATCTTAGGAAGTTGGACGCTCAAAACTCCGTTTTCTACTGCGGCAGAAATTTTTTCTTTATCTACATTATCCGGCAGAATCATCGTCTGCTGAAACTTAGAATAAGAGAATTCGCGACGTAGATAGCGACCTTCTTTCTTCTCTTCTTTGTTTTCAGTCTTCTTCTCCATAGAGATAACGAGGTTGTTGTCTTCATCAATGCGAACATTGAAGTCCTCTTTTGTCATTCCCGGAGCAGCCAGTTCAACTTTGTATTCTTTTTCTGTTTCAAAAACATTGATTGCAGGTGCAGTTGCATTTGCTTTTACCATCCAATCGTTATCAAAGAAATCGTTAAAAATACTTGGTAACCAACTTTGAGTTCTTCTAACAGGCATCATAATCTTAGTCTCCTATCTTTTAGTTAAACATTCGGTTTATTCACTCTTGAATTTCGGTTCGCTGCTTTCCGCAGAGGGGGGTATCCCGACTCTTGCCGTCTGCTTTTGAACCGTCGTTCACTGCTATTAGTGCAAACCTTATGCCAAAGGAAAACTGAGATTGAAAATGTCTATTTGTCATTTTAATAATGCCAATTTTGCCTGTTTTGTGACAAAATGTAACCGCAGTATATTTATTTTATATAATATAGATATTAATTTGATAATCTATTTTTTTTCAATGAGTTTGAATCTTAACCTTAAAGTTTGCCTTTCTTCATTATAATCATGACTGATGATTTTGAAAGTTCCTACCTCTGAGGTATTGGATACATGTAACCCTATACAGGCACAGGCGTCATAATCTCCTATGCGTATAATGCGAAGAGTCTCACTGGCGTCAGCAGGAAGTTTGCTCAGATCTACGATGCCTTTAGCTTGCTCATGAGTCATAAATTCAACAGTTACGGGCAGATTTTGACTGATAACTTCGTTTACCTTATCTTCTATCGCTTGTATCTCCGCATCTGTAGGACAAGTAGGAAGAATATAGTCGCACTTACTCTTTTTCCTTTCTATATGGGCATTTCTTGAGCGAGGGCAACCGAAAGTTTTTACCATAGTGGCATTTAGTAAATGCTCTGCTGTATGCATAGGAGGATACTCCTGTTTGTTGTGATCATTGAGTTGAGGTTGTTGTTCCATAAATTTTTCAATAACTTTTTGTTTTTGATATTTTCTTATTTGCCGGATGGCAGTTTGTACTTTTCTCCCAGGAAATGCGGTTGCTTATCTATCGCTAAATCGATAAACATCTTGACCCTTGCAAATAATTCTCTGATATTGGTTCTCAATCCTGCATAGACGTCTACATCCCTGGCATTAAAACCGATGGCGGTAATCCCATTCTTTTCGGCAAGATAAATAGCCCGCTCATTGTGAAATCGTTGAGAAATGATGGTCAGACGGGTCTGACCGAATACTTCTTTAGCACGCACAACAGAGTCAAGGGTACGAAAACCGGCATAATCTAAATAGATAGACTTTTCAGGAACACCTTTTTGCATAAGCGCTTTCTTCATTTCTTCCGGTTCGTTGTAATCTTCTTTGCGATTATCTCCACTGATAAGAATATAATTAATTTTGCCTGCCTTGTACAGTTCAACCGCCGCATCAATGCGATAGTCAAAATATAAATTGTTATTTCCGCTTTTCAGCTTAGGAGAGGTGCCGAGAAGCAGACCTACATTGTTTGCAGGAATATCACTGATTTCAGTATAGATGCAGGAGGCTGCATTCTTCTTGATGGTCCAGTCGCAGATAAAGATACTGATAACACAAAGTATGGCAATTATCAGTGTGATATAGAATAGTTTTTTTTTCATTTTCCGAATAATTCACTCATATAATCAAGGGAACGGCTAATGTCGAAATACATTTGATTTCCTTCATAGTACTGGCATTTATCAAACTCTATCAGATCACATTTATTGACTAGCGATTGACCTTTCATGTTTTCCATTTTGAATAACATGTTCAGCAGTTGGTATTCGTCATTTACGCAGATAACCTTAAATGCGGTTTCTTCGCTTGTACCGTCACCTGTAAGCGCAATCATAGTAAGCAAGGCTGCGTATCTTTTTGAATAGTGTTTTATTTCCCGGATATCTTTCTGGAGCAAACCGGCTATTCCGTACATATTATATAGTAATTGGAGAGATACCGGATTCTTTTTTAGTAGTTCTTTGCCGATATTATAAGCATCTTCATACTTTTCTTCTTTAATCAACTTTCGGAAATCCTGAAAATCATCCATACTTCCTTTGTAAGCTGGTGTGAATGAATACCCGTAATATAGCATGGCATGATCTTGCCGGGTGAGTAAAGTATCATTTTCTTCAAAACGTTGCATGAGCTTTTGAAATTCCGTATTGTGATTAGTCACGTACTCTTTGATGGCCGGATAATCCACTTTTAATATTTCTTGTGCGGAACAATAAACCTGAAGGCTAAGTATGCTTATAAAGAAAAGGGTAATGAGCTTTTTCATGACAGTGTTTTTTTAGGGTATTATGATTCACAAAAATACCATTCTTTTTTAGGAAACCAAGCGTATAGGCATAAAAAAAGGAGCAACGCCTTGCTCCAACCTTTGTTAACCTTAAATCTAATACTATGAAAAACACATTGCAAAGATACGGACTTCTGTGAACTTTGCAAATTAACCAAGAAAAATCTTATGTTATATAACATAGATTAAGAATTTTCCCTTTCCGCTTAACGGATATTCGGTATTTGATCGTTCATATAAAGAGTTTTTTTATCTTTGCAACCAATTTGAATTACTAATCTTTATATATGTATATGAAAAAGAAAAGACTGGGTCAATGGATGTTGTTGGCCATCGTTTGTTTGAGTTTCTCAGTAGGAGAGACCTATGCACAGAAACATGAGTTCGCTAATTACAAGCGTTATGTGACAGAGAATGCAGCACTTGCACAACCTGTAAAGAAGGAAAAAAGAGTGGTCTTTATGGGCAATTCCATTACGGAAGGATGGGTGAGGACACATCCTGATTTCTTCAAAACAAATGGATATATCGGTCGGGGTATCAGTGGTCAGACGTCCTATCAGTTTTTACTTCGTTTTAGGGAAGATGTGATCAATCTTTCTCCGGCATTGGTTGTCATTAATGCAGGAACAAATGATGTAGCCGAAAATACAGGTGCTTATAATGAAGATTATACATTCGGAAATATTGCATCTATGGCAGAACTGGCGAAGGCAAATAAAATCAAAGTGATTCTGACTTCAGTATTGCCGGCTGCTGAATTTCCGTGGAGACGGGAGATTAAAGATGCTCCTCAAAAGATTCAGTCATTGAATGCCCGCATAGAAGCTTATGCCAAAGCTAATAAAATTCCATTTGTGAATTATTATCAGCCAATGGTGGTGGGTGAGAACAAGGCCTTGAATCCTCAATATACGAAAGATGGAGTACATCCTACAGGAGAAGGATATGATATCATGGAAGCACTCATTAAACAGGCTATTGAAAAAGCGCTTTAATTATAGATAGAGTGTAGATAAAAAATGCCCTTTGATAAGATTTCAAGGGGTATTTTTGTAGGATCGGAAGATGCTAAGATGGGGTATGGGCATAAAAAAAGGAGCAACGCCTTGCTCCAACCTTTGTTAACCTTAAATCTAATACTATGAAAAACACAGTGCAAAGATACGGGCTTTTGCGAAATCTGCAAATTATTTCTCCTAAATAGGTGTTTTTATAACACTAATTAGCAAAAGCACGGGTTTCTTATAGATTTATTGATATTTATAAGCCGTTTATCCCCACTTTTCTTTCATCAAATCTTCCAGTTTCAGCAGCTCGTTCCGATATTGGGCAGCTTCGATAAATTCCAGCTTTTTGGCGGCCTCCTGCATTAATTTGCGGGTACGCTCTATGCTCTTTTCCATTTGAGCTTTGCTCATATATTGTACGATTGGGTCGGCTGCGATATTAGGTGAAGAAGGTTCCACATAAGCGTGTTTTTCTTTCAGCAACTCATCGGCTTCGGAACCTGGACTGCCAAATACAGACAAGTTTCTCGCCTTTTTGATTTGTTGTGGGGTGATGCCGTTCGCTTCATTATAAGCGAGCTGTTTCTCGCGTCGACGGTTTGTTTCATCGATCGTAAGCCGCATACTGTCTGTTATTTTATCTGCATACATGATTACTTTTCCGTTTACATTACGGGCAGCACGTCCTGCAGTCTGGGTCAATGAGCGATGCGAACGGAGGAAGCCTTCCTTATCGGCATCGAGAATAGCGACAAGGGATACTTCCGGAAGGTCAAGACCTTCACGAAGCAGATTGACACCGATAAGTACGTCATAAACGCCTTGTCTCAAGTCATCCATGATCTTCACACGCTCTAATGTATCCACATCGCTATGGATATAGTTACATCTCACATTATTGTTGAGAAGGTATTCTGTCAGCTCTTCCGCCATACGTTTCGTAAGTGTCGTTACAAGTACCCGTTCTTCTTTTTCGATACGCAGCTGAATTTCTTCCATCAGGTCGTCAATTTGATTGAGACTCGGGCGTACTTCAATAACAGGATCAAGCAGACCGGTAGGGCGGATCACTTGTTCTACAACGATCCCTTCCGATTGTATCAGCTCATATTCTGCCGGGGTAGCACTGACATAAATCACTTGTTTTGTCATCTCCTCAAATTCTTCAAATTTCAGAGGGCGGTTGTCCATTGCGGCAGGCAGTCGGAACCCATATTCTACCAGATTGATTTTACGGGCACGGTCGCCTCCATACATGGCGCGAACCTGCGGCACGCTTACATGACTTTCGTCAATAACCAGCAAAAAGTCATCCGGGAAGAAATCGAGAAGGCAATAAGGACGGGTGCCGGCAGCGCGACCGTCGAAATAACGGGAATAATTCTCAATGCCGGAACAGTGCCCTAATTCCCGGATCATTTCCATGTCATACGTAACTCGCTCGTACAATCGTTTCGCTTCATATTCTTTGCCGATAGATTCGAAGAACGCTACTTGTTTGGTTAAGTCATCCTCTATTTCGTGGATGGCACGAAGAGTAGCTTCCTTGGTGGTCATAAATAAATTGGCGGGATAGATCTTATAAGCTTCGAAAGGAGCGGTAGTCACACCAGTAATCGGGTCCACTTCTTCTATACCATCAATCTCGTCTCCCCAGAAAGTGACACGAAGCAGAGTGTCTGAGTACGCAAGGAAAATGTCGACCGTGTCTCCTTTAACGCGGAAGTTGCCACGATTCAAATCGATATCATTACGGACATACAGGCTGTCCACAAGACGACGCAGAAAAACATTACGGTCAAGCATCCGCCCCCGTTCAATTTCGATTACATTTTTATAGAAATCCGACGGGTTTCCCATACCGTAAATACAGGAGACTGAGGAAACGACTACCACATCTTTCCGGCCTGAAAGCAGGGAGGAGGTAGCGGCGAGACGTAACTTGTCAATCTCGTCATTGATGGCGAGATCCTTTTCTATATAGGTATCTGAATTTGGCAGATAGGCTTCCGGCTGATAGTAGTCGTAATATGAAACGTAATATTCTACGGCGTTATTGGGGAAAAATCCCTTGAACTCGCTGTATAGCTGCGCAGCCAATGTCTTGTTGTGGCTCAAGATCAACGTAGGCTTGTTGATGTTGGCGATCACATTGGCGATGGTGAACGTTTTTCCCGATCCGGTAACCCCCAATAAAGTCTGTGCGGGAACTCCTTGAAGTACCCCCTCAGTAAGCTGGGCGATCGCTTCTGGTTGATCCCCGGTAGGTTTGTAAGCTGATGTTAGTTCAAAATTCATAGTTAAATCCTAAAAAGTGGAGCAATATTCGGCAAAATAATTGAGATAACAAATCATTTTTCCAAATAAATCCTTTACTTTGCAACATATTAATATCATGAAACAGATTCATACAACTAATAATACCAAGAGAACATGATTTGGAATGAGACCATTGAGTGTATGGACCGCGAAAGTCTTCGCAAGATTCAAAGCATACGACTCAAGAAAATTGTGGATTACGTTTATCACAACACGCCTTTTTACCGGAAGAAAATGCAGGAAATGGGTATCACCCCCGATGATATCAATACGATTGATGATATCGTGAAACTGCCGTTTACCACGAAACATGATTTAAGAGATAATTATCCTTTCGGACTTTGTGCCGTGCCGATGAGCCAGATCGTGCGTATTCATGCCTCTTCCGGAACGACCGGAAAGCCGACGGTAGTGGGATATACCCGCAAAGACCTTTCTTCGTGGGCAGAATGTATATCGCGTGCTTTTACTGCTTATGGAGCAGGACGCTCAGATATATTTCAGGTTTCCTATGGTTACGGACTTTTTACGGGTGGCCTGGGAGCACACGCCGGAGCTGAGAATATTGGTGCTTCTGTGATTCCGATGTCCAGTGGTAATACAGAAAAGCAGATTACATTGATGCATGATTTTGGATCAACGGTTCTTTGCTGTACTCCTTCGTATGCACTTTATCTGGCGGATGCCATTAAAGATTCCGGCTATCCGCGGGAGGAATTCCAACTGAAAGTGGGAGCCTTGGGTGCGGAGCCCTGGACGGAGAATATGCGTCATGAAATCGAAGAAAAACTCGGTATTAAAGCATATGATATCTACGGACTGAGTGAAATTGCCGGACCGGGTGTAGGTTACGAATGTGAATGTCAGCATGGTACGCACTTGAATGAGGATCATTATTTCCCGGAAATTATTGATCCGAATACATTGCAGCCGGTAGAACCCGGACAGACGGGCGAGCTGGTATTTACGCACCTGACGAAGGAAGGAATGCCATTGCTTCGTTATCGTACGCGTGACTTGACGGCCTTGCATTATGATAAATGCTCCTGCGGGCGTACATTGGTTCGTATGGACCGTATCCTGGGACGTAGTGACGATATGCTGATTATCCGTGGTGTCAATGTATTCCCGACTCAGATCGAGTCCGTCATTCTTGAGATGGAAGAATTCGAACCACATTATTTGTTGATAGTGGGGCGTGAAAACAATACCGATACGATGGAACTTCAGGTAGAAGTGCGCCCGGATTTCTATTCGGATGAGATTAACCGTATGCTAGCGTTGAAGAAGAAACTGGCAAGCCGTCTCCAAAGCGTACTTGGACTGGGAGTCAATGTGAAACTGGTAGAACCGCGTAGCATTGAACGCAGCGTGGGCAAAGCTAAACGAGTGATTGATAACAGAAAAATTTAAAATAGGTAATAGGTAATAAGTATTAGGTATTATCGTAGCTGCAACATGGAATCCGTGTGGCTATTACCTATTACCTAATATTTAATACTTATTACTTAATACCTAATACTTAAAACTTTACGATAATGGTAGCAAAACAACTTTCTATCTTTTTGGAAAACAAGTCCGGCCGTTTGACGGAAGTGACTGAAGTGCTGGCAAAAGAGAACATCAATCTTTCTGCCTTGTGCATCGCTGAAAATGCTGATTTTGGCATTTTGCGTGGAATTGTATCCGATCCGGATAAAGCATATAAAGCATTGAAAGATAATCATTTTGCCGTGAATATAACAGATGTGGTCGGCATTAGCTGTCCGAATGTGCCGGGAGCTCTGGCAAAAGTGCTGGGATTCTTGTCGGCAGAAGGGGTCTTTATTGAGTATATGTATTCGTTTGCCAATAATAACGTGGCAAACGTTGTGATTCGTCCTAGTAATATGGATAAATGTATTGAAGTACTGAAAGAAAAGAAAGTCGACCTGTTGGCGGCAAGTGATTTGTACAAGCTGTAACCGGACGGCGGACCATAAGCGAACGGTGAACGAAGAACGATAGCGCTGGTATACCAATGACATATAGCGCGCTTGTTGATCGTTCACCGTTTATTATTGACTGTTTATAGCTTCCTGTTCGACGTCGTTTTTTCTCTTTTCGTCGATGTTTAACGCCTTTTATGTATTAAAAAACATAGATTAATTGGTTAATTCCCCGCGAATAAGTAACTTTGCGCAATATTTTTTAAAAGGATGAAGAAAAATATCATTATAACTTTGCTCGCAGCAGCCTCTCTGACATCGTGTGGAGAGTACAATAAGTTGCTGAAAAGTACCGATTACGAATACAAGTACGAGGCCGCCAAAAACTATTTTGCTAAAGGGCAGTATAACCGCTCAGCTACCTTGCTGAACGAATTGATTACAATCCTTAAGGGAACCGATAAAGCGGAGGAGTCTCTGTATATGTTGGGTATGAGTTACTATAATCAGAAAGATTATCAGACAGCTGCCCAGACGTTTATCACCTATTTCAACACTTATCCCCGTGGTACTTTCACTGAACTGGCACGTTTCCATGCAGGTAAATCCCTGTTCCTGGATACTCCGGAACCACGTTTGGATCAATCAAGCACTTATCAGGCTATCCAGCAACTGCAGATGTTTATGGAATATTTCCCGAACAGTACCAAGAAGCAGGAAGCACAAGATATGATTTTTGCTTTGCAGGATAAACTGGTGTTGAAAGAACTCTATTCTGCAAAGTTGTATTATAATCTGGGTAACTATCTGGGTAATAACTATGAATCCTGTGTAATTACAGCTCAGAATGCTCTGAAAGATTATCCTTATACAGATTATCGCGAAGAACTTTCCATATTGATTCTGCGTGCCAGACATGAAATGGCTATTTATAGTGTAGAAGACAAGAAGATGGATCGTTACCGTGAAACGATAGATGAATATTATGCTTTCAAGAACGAGTTTCCGGAAAGTAAATACCTGAAAGAGGCTGAAAAAATATTCAATGAATCACAGAAAGTAATTAAAGACTAAATTTAAATAGATTTATGGACTACAAAAAAACGAACGCTCCCGCTACGACGGTAACCCGTGACATGATGGAACTCTGTGCTGACACAGGGAATGTTTATGAAACTGTTGCCATTATTGGTAAGCGTGCTAACCAGATTAGTGTGGAAATTAAAAACGATCTTTCTAAGAAATTAGCAGAGTTTGCTTCTTACAACGATAATTTGGAAGAAGTATTCGAGAATAGAGAGCAGATCGAAATTTCTCGTTATTATGAGAAATTGCCGAAACCTGACTTGATTGCTACACAGGAATACATCGAAGGGAAAATTTATTATAGAAATCCGGCTAAGGAGAAAGAAAAACTTCAGTAATTTATTTTCTAACGAAAGAATTGATAGTCAAGTAGTAAGCGGGAAGCATTTTCCTATTCCTTATTGCTTGGCTATTATTGTTTAACTTAACTACTATAGAATACTTATGATTCAACGAATTCAAAGTTTTTACTTATTGATTGTAACAGGGTTGCTGATTACAGCAATGTGTTTACCGATGGGATATTTTATTGACACTACAGGAGAACATCCTTTTAAAGCACTGGGGATAGACGTGAATGGAATTTTCCAGTCTACTTGGGGGATATTTGGTATTCTGATGCTGAGCGCTCTGGTAGCTTTTGCGACTATTTTTCTGTATAAGAACCGAATGTTGCAGATTCGTATGTCAATCTTCAATAGCTTGTTGCTGGTGGGCTATTATATTGCCTTCATTGCTTTTTATTTTGCATTGAAGAGCGATGCCAATCTGTTCCGTATTGGTTGGGCGCTTTGCTTACCATTGGTGTCTATCGTTCTGAATGTGCTGGCTATTCGTGCTATCGGACGTGACGAGGTGATGGTAAAGGCTGCAGACAGACTTCGATAAGAATGCGGGAAGCTCTCGCATTGGGAGTTCCTGATAGAATAAAACAGGCGCGAATTTCGCAGACTCACGGAAATATAAACCGTAGGTTCGAGCGAGATTCGCGCCTGATCTTTTTGGGTACTGCTTCTTATTTCTTTAAATCGAATAGATAAGTAAGCTTCACTGTAATTGTGCCATGAGCCGCACGGGAGAAATAGTCTTTCTTCGTTGTGCTGTAAAAGTCTGACAGAGCAAAATAATAGCGTCCTTCGAGCAGAAAACTACCGGCTTTCTTTGTTCTGAATTCTATTCCGCCGCCTCCGGCTATACCATAATCGAATTTGTTTTGGATTTTATCCCCGTAAACAGCTTTTTGAGTGTCTGTCAGGGCATTCATGTCTATATTCTCCATGCTTTCAGATTCACCGATCAGAAGGCCGATCTGAGGACCTGCATTGATAAAGAACTGTAGTCCTTTTTCATTGCCGAAAGCCAAGTGGGCGAGGAAGGGAATATCGAGATAGGTCATCTTTCGGGTGTATTTGCGGGTAGGATCTTCTACGGGTTCTCCATTCTCCCCCGGTACTTCAAATAATTCATCCCAGCCACGTTGGGAGATATTTAACTCTACTTGCGCACCACAGATCATGGCAAAATACTTTTCGGAAATGTAGCGTGCCGTCAAACCTCCGGTAATACCCATCAATGAGTTCTGTTTGATTTTAGGAGTGAATGAAGCGCTGTTTAAGTTGACTCCTCCATTAAATCCGACAGAAAAGTTCTGGCGTGGTTCGCCGATCTGTGCGGTGGCAGGAAGTGCAAGTCCCATCATCAGGGAAGCGGCAATCAGAAGTGATTTTATCTTTGTCATTTTCGTCTTATTCGAAGTCAAGTTTTACTAATTCAAAATTCTTCGTGAAATGGATAAAGAATACTTTCTTATTAATGAATCCTCCCCAGTTGTTGACACGTTCGAATTTGAAGCCTGTCTGTATCGGAGTCAGGTTCATTTTCGGTAAATTGTTTTCCAGTTCCGAGCCATAGCGTGACAAGCCTTTCAGGAAGAAGAAGCCTGTGTCGAAACCAAGCATTCCGTAGCTTGGGAATTTACTCACCAAGTCCTTGCTATACCATTTGTGATAATTGTTGGTGAACTGTATGGCAGCCGGAAACAATGTATTTGTGTAGAACGATGAATAGAAATAGGTATCCAGTTCAAAGAAACTTTCCAGGTGATCCCGGGTATATGTCTGCCATTCGGGATAACCGAACAGATGAATATTCTGCTCCGGAGTATCTCTGACCAGTAGAATCAGTTGAGGAAGAATCTTGATTAACATGACATTTTTGCCGGAAGTCGGAATGAAAATATTGTCTTTGTCAAAGCGGAGAGCTTCCTTCAGCATATCCTTGGTTGCGTTTTCATTGACGGTTTTCATTGACATTCCCTTGCTCTTCAGCTCTTGTTTCATGCCGCTGATAAACTCGGCTTTTTCTTTATCTTCGCTGGTTGGTTCAATAAAGATGACATGGGCATTGGGGAATTGACGGGTAAAGTGTTCGTATACTTCCGAATATAAATAGGATTGCGGGGTATTAATCTGGTAGATGGCAGGATTATTAAATACTTCTTCCCCTTTCGAAGAGAAAGGAATCACCAGTCGTATATCATTCTTTTCTGCAAAAGTAGATAAAGGTTTGATCTGTTGCTGGTGCATCGGACCGAAAATGACATTCATGTTCTTCATCTCATTTTTCGCCAGAATAGTATTTAATGTAGAAACATCTTTTCCACAGTCATATACATATAGATCAATAGAAGTACCCGTACGTTTCAGGCTGTCTACCGCCATCAGGAAACCTTCGTAGTATTCCACCATACGTTTGTCTTCCTGGAAAGGCAATAGCAGGGCCGCTTTGATAGTAGAGATTGCTTGAGGGGCTTCTTTACTCTTGCGGAAAAGCTCATTGTTACTGGGTGGGATAGCGTACGGATCCTCTTTGGGAGCCGTCGGTTGCATGGTGGTTGCACTGGGATAGGGGATACAGAGGTATTGTCCCTTTTTCATTCCCTTTTTCAGTTCGGGATTGGCTGCAATCAATTCCTGTTCGCTGATTCCATATTCGCGGCTTACACTGAATACGGTTTCTTTGCGTTTTACCTTATGCATATCTTTGCATCTGGATTGTACAGGCCCCTGTATAGCGGGTTTTTCAGCCGGTGCTTGTGCAGTTTCCGTTTCCTGCTCTTGTTCCAACGGAATGAGAATAACCTGACCGATACGGAAGTTTTCGGCGCTTAATCCCGGATTGGCTTCACAAATGGCTTTTGCAGATATATTATAAATGGTAGTCAGTTTGTATAAAGTTTCTCCGGCTTGAATTGTATGGAATGTTTCCCCTTTTTGGCTTTCTTTTCCTTTAGGGATTTTTATAGCTTGTCCGGCATAAATTTTTTCATCACATCCGGGATTCAGACGTATGATGTCGTTTGTTGTGACATTATACATCTTGGCAATGGAGTATAAACTCTGTCCTTTTTCGATGGTATGCAAGAAATAAGATTGGTTCTCTTGTGCATAACTAATAGCGTATGAGGCGCTTATAAAAAGCAAAAATAAGAATATTCGGCTTATCGGTTTCATCAATTTATAACTATTGGTTCTTGAAATCAAGGAACAAAGGTACGAATAATGCCCTATATCTTCATAAGATTTGAGTTAAGAAAATAATATTGTGCTTTTTTAGGAGCATATTTCAGTCGGAAACATTAATTTTGTACCGTTTATGAAGGATATGAATATGCAAGAAACAGAATATATTAATGTGTATGGTGCCCGTGTGCACAATTTGAAAGATATTGATGCTGAAATTCCCCGTAACAGTTTGACAGTGATTACCGGATTGAGTGGTAGTGGTAAATCTTCCTTGGCTTTCGATACGATATTTGCCGAGGGACAGCGCCGCTATATCGAGACTTTTTCGGCCTATGCCCGCAACTTTTTGGGGAATCTGGAACGTCCGGATGTCGATAAAATAACAGGGCTGAGTCCGGTTATCTCTATCGAACAGAAAACTACGAATAAAAATCCCCGTTCTACCGTGGGAACAACAACGGAAATATACGATTATCTTCGTCTGCTCTATGCCCGTGCAGGTATTGCTTATTCGTACCTGTCAGGAGAGGAGATGGTGAAATATACGGAAGAACAGATTCTGGATTTAATCCTGAAAGATTATAAAGGAAAGAAAATATACTTGCTCGCACCCTTGGTTCGTTCGCGTAAGGGACATTACAAAGAACTCTTCGAACAGGTGCGAAAGAAAGGATATCTCTATGTACGGATAGACGGCGAACTGCGTGAAGTGACGCACGGCATGAAACTCGACCGTTACAAGAATCATGATATTGAGGTAGTCATTGATAAACTGATAGTAGCCGAGAAAGATGATAAACGCCTGAAACAGAGCGTGGCAACTGCTATGCGCCAAGGTGATGGTTTATTGATGATTCTTGATGCGCAGACAGAAAGTGTCCGTCATTACAGTAAACGCCTGATGTGTCCGGTTACCGGACTGTCTTATCGGGAACCGGCTCCTCATAACTTCTCGTTCAACTCTCCGCAGGGAGCGTGCCCGAAATGTAAAGGATTAGGCGTGGTCAATCAGATTGATGTCGATAAAGTGATTCCCGACCGTGAACTTTCCATCTATGAAGGAGCGATAGCACCTTTGGGAAAATACAAGAATGCCATGATTTTCTGGCAGATCGGTGCTTTGCTGGAGAAGTATGAAGCCACTTTAAAAACTCCGGTGAAGGAATTGTCGGATGATGCGGTTGAAGAAATATTATATGGTTCGGATGACCGGATCAAGATCAAGAGTTCGCTGATAGGAACTTCTTCTGATTACTTTGTAACCTATGAAGGAGTCGTAAAATATATCCAGATGCTTCAGGAAAAGGATGCTTCTGCTACCGCGCAGAAGTGGGCGGAGCAGTTTGCCCGTACCACTGTTTGTCCGGAATGTAAAGGTGCCCGGTTGAATAAAGAAGCATTGCACTTCCGTATTCATGACAAGAACATCAATGACTTGGCCAATATGGACATCAATGAGCTATATGACTGGTTGATGAACGTAGATCAATTTCTGTCCGATAAACAAAAGAAAATCGCAGCCGAGATTCTGAAAGAAATTCGTACGCGTTTGAAATTCTTGTTGGATGTAGGATTGGATTATTTGGCATTGAACCGTAGCTCGGTCAGCCTGTCCGGTGGTGAAAGTCAGCGTATTCGTCTGGCTACACAGATCGGCTCGCAATTGGTGAATGTGCTTTATATTCTGGATGAACCGAGTATCGGGTTGCACCAGCGTGACAATCTGCGTTTGATCCGCTCGTTGAAAGAGCTTCGTGATATGGGAAACTCGGTTATCGTTGTTGAACACGATAAAGATATGATGCTGGCTGCCGATTATGTGATTGATATGGGGCCTAAAGCCGGTCGTCTGGGTGGGGAGGTAGTCTTCTCGGGAACCCCGTCAGAAATGCTTCAAACCGAAACGATGACTTCGCAGTATCTGAACGGAGAGATGAAAATAGAAGTACCCGCCAAGCGAAGAAAAGGAAATGGAAAATCTATCTGGCTGAAAGGAGCGAAGGGAAATAATCTGAAAAATGTAGATGTTGAATTTCCGTTAGGGAAGTTGATTTGTGTGACCGGAGTATCCGGAAGTGGTAAATCGACGTTGATTAATGAGACTTTGCAGCCGATTCTTTCACAGAAATTCTATCGCTCTTTGCAGGATCCTTTGGAATACGATTCTATAGAGGGACTGGAAAACATAGATAAGGTAGTGGACGTAGATCAATCTCCGATTGGTCGTACCCCCCGTTCCAATCCGGCCACTTATACAGGTGTATTTTCCGATATCCGTAACTTGTTCGTAAGCCTTCCGGAAGCTAAGATTCGCGGTTACAAGCCCGGACGCTTCTCTTTTAATGTATCGGGCGGTCGTTGTGAAGCCTGTACCGGAAATGGATACAAGACGATTGAAATGAACTTCTTGCCGGATGTGTATGTGCCTTGTGAGGTTTGCCACGGCAAGCGGTATAATCGCGAAACGCTTGAAGTACGTTTCAAAGGAAAGTCTATTGCTGATGTGCTTGATATGACTATAAACCGTGCTGTCGAATTCTTTGAGAATGTGCCGCAGATTCTGAATAAGATAAAAGTCTTGCAGGATGTCGGTTTGGGCTATATTAAATTAGGGCAGTCATCTACTACCCTTTCTGGTGGAGAGAGCCAGCGTGTGAAACTAGCAACAGAATTGTCCAAGCGAGATACCGGTAAAACACTTTACATTCTCGATGAACCGACTACCGGACTTCACTTTGAGGATATCCGTGTATTGATGGGGGTACTTAATAAGCTGGTGGACAAAGGTAATACCGTCATTGTAATCGAACATAACCTGGACGTTATCAAGATGGCGGATTATATCATAGACATGGGACCTGAAGGTGGTAAGGGCGGGGGAGTACTCCTTAGCTACGGAACACCGGAAGAGGTTGCGAAGAGCCAGAAAGGTTATACTCCTAAGTTTCTTCGCGAGGAATTAGGACTTTAATATTGAAGTATAAGTGTCGGCTTACTAAAAAGAAACAACAAGATGAAAATCAATAAAACGAATGCGGCGCGTCTGCTGGATAAAGCTAAAATAGCTTATGAACTGATTCCTTATGAAGTTGACGAAAACGATCTGAGTGCCATTCATGTAGCTGCCAGCTTAGGCGAGAATATAGAACAGGTATTTAAGACACTGGTTCTTCACGGTGACAAAAGCGGTTATTTTGTTTGCGTCATTCCGGGTGAGCACGAAGTCGATCTGAAGCTGGCAGCAAAGGCTTCCGGCAATAAAAAGTGTGATCTGATACCGGTGAAAGAACTTCTTCCGCTGACGGGATATATCCGGGGCGGCTGTTCGCCTATTGGCATGAAGAAACATTTTCCTACTTATATTCATGAAACCTGCCGGCAATTTCCGTATATTTATGTAAGTGCCGGTGTACGGGGGCTGCAGATAAAGCTTGCGCCGGGTGATTTAATCCGCGAATCGAGGGCAGAAATTTGCCGTTTATTTGAGGAATAAATCCAAAAAAGTATATATTTGCAGAATATATGTCATTAGAAAAATTATCAATCATTAATTAATAAATTTATATCTATGTTTGACAAACACCCTAAAGGACTGATAGCAGCCGCTTTAGCCAATCTAGGTGAACGCTTTGGCTTCTATACAATGATGGCAATCCTCGTGCTTTTCTTGCAAGCTAAGTTTGGAATGAATGGAAAAGAAGCGGGATTTATTTATTCAACTTTCTATTTTTCCATTTACATTCTTGCTTTGGTTGGAGGTATTATCGCCGATAAGACACGAAACTACAAAGGAACTATTTTCACGGGAATTGTGCTGATGGCAGTGGGATACTTGTTGTTGGCTATTCCATCCAAGACTCCGGTAGACAATCAGACCTTTTATCTGGTCATTACTTGCGCCAGCTTGTTTGTGATTGCATTTGGTAATGGATTATTTAAAGGAAATCTGCAAGCTCTGGTAGGGCAGATGTACGATAATCCTCAATATGCCAGCATGCGTGACTCCGGTTTCTCCTTGTTTTATATGTTCATTAATATCGGTGCAATCTTTGCTCCGTTTGCAGCGGTAGGTGTACGTAACTGGTGGTTGTCTACTTTCGGTTATAATTACGATGCTGATCTTCCTGCATTATGTCACGGTCATTTGGCTGGTACTCTGTCGCCCGAAGCTACTGAAACTTATCATACGTTGGTAGAGAAAGCTTCCAACGCTCCGGTACAGGATTATACAGCTTTTGCATCCGATTACCTGAACGTCTTTACTACAGGTTTCCATTATGCATTTGGAGTGGCTATCATTGCTATGGTCATTTCTTTGACTATCTATTTGCTGAATAAGAGAAACTTCCCCGATCCCAGCAAGAAAGCCGTTGCATCTTCAGCATCTTCGGCTACTGTAGAAATGAGTATTCAGGAAGTGAAACAACGTATGTATGCCCTGTTCGCAGTGTTCGGAGTTGTTATCTTCTTCTGGTTCTCTTTCCATCAGAATGGTTTGACTTTGACATACTTTGCAAAGGAATACACTGACCTTAACTTGTTTGGTATGCCTATTTCCGCTGAGTTGTTCCAGTCGTTGAATCCGTTCTTTGTTGTTTTCCTGACTCCTGTGATTATGGCAATCTTTGCCAGCCAGCGCAGACGTGGAAAAGAGCCTTCTACTCCTAAGAAGATTGCAATTGGTATGGGTATTGCCGCATTGGCCTTTATCGTAATGGCTGTCGGTTCTTATTTTGCCAATCTGCCTTTGCACAAGGACATTATCGCTGTAGGAACTTCACCGGTGAAAGTGACTCCGTTCTTGTTGATGCTGACTTATCTGATTTTGACGGTAGCTGAATTGTATATTTCTCCGTTGGGAATTTCATTTGTGTCTAAAGTAGCTCCTCCGAAATACCAGGGTATTATGCAGGGAGGCTGGTTAGGTGCGACTGCACTTGGCAATCAGCTGTTGGTGATCGGTGCTATTTTGTATGAATCCATTCCTATCTGGATGACATGGACAGTATTTGTGGTAGCTTGTACTATTTCAATGTTTACCATGATCTTCATGCTGAAATGGCTGGAACGCGTAGCGAAATAAGCCCGCTTGGTAATAAATAAACGAATGCCCCGGAACATTGATTGAGTAACAATCTGTTCCGGGGCATTTTGTATATGGTTACCTTACTTTTCAGATATCCAGTCCCATGATATAATCATTCATATAGTACCCGTTGCCAATCGGAAAATCCCCTTCCCGCAATTTTCTCATACCCATCCGTTCATAGAACAGTAAAGCCTTGTTGTTACGGTTCACGTTAAGCTCCATTAAGCAAGGTTCCGGATGCACCTCCTTGATATATCTGACAGCCTCTCTGAATAAAAAACTACCGCAGTGTGCGCCTTGAAAATGGGGGAGGACATAGATTTTCTGCAGATGGAATACATTCTCTTCCTGTTGCTGTACGGAGACATAGCCACAGGGCTCATCTCCTTCATATGCGATAAAATAAACATGACCTTCTTCTTCCATTTGTTTCCGGATATTTTCGGGAGAGTACATCCAGTCCATCATATAGTCCAGTTGTCCGGGAGATAAGATCTCTTGGTAAGTGGCGGGAAATACTTCACCGGCCATTTGGTTGATCAGACCGCAATCATCTATCCTTGCTTTTCGAATAGTAAACATACGTATTTTCTTTTTTGTGGTTTTATGAGCTGCAAATATAGCTATTATTTCTTTTTATAATAAGGAGAAAACTTCTTAATGATTTAATTATTATTAAATTATAGTACTTTGTAATACAAGGTACTAGAGTAATGCATATATTTGTCCTATCAAAAAGAAAAATAACAATGAATGTAGACAATGTAAAATCTCAGATGAGAAAAGGCATGTTAGAGTATTGCATCATGCTTTTACTGCACAAAGAGCCGGCTTATGCTTCTGATATTATTCAGAAGTTGAAAGAGGCACAGCTGATTGTGGTGGAAGGTACCTTGTATCCATTGCTGACACGTTTGAAGAATGACGATTTGTTGAGTTATGAATGGGTAGAATCCACGCAGGGACCTCCTCGCAAGTACTATAAGCTCACAGAAAAAGGAGAGGCTTTTTTAGGCGAGCTTGAGATATCCTGGAAGGAACTGAACGAAACCGTGAATCATATTGCTAGTAGATAATTCGATAAAGAAGAAATAATAATGAAAAAAACATTGACTGTAAATTTGGGAGGAACTGTCTATCATATAGATGATGATGCCTATCGTTTGCTGGACGATTATCTGTCCAACCTGAAACATTTTTTTCGCAAACAGGAGGGGGCGGAAGAGATTGTGAATGATATCGAGATTCGTATTGCCGAGCTGTTTGCCGAGAAAGTGTCCGCAGGGAAGCAAGTCATTACCATTGCCGATGTGGAAGAAATAATTGCCCGGGTAGGCAAACCGGAAGATTTTGGTGTATCTGATGACGAATCCGAACCGCATAAGAAGGAACAGACAGCTTCTTCCGGTCAGGGATATACACGGACCACTACAGCCCGTCGCCTGTTCCGTGATCCGGATAATAAGTTGCTTGGAGGAGTAGCTTCCGGACTGGCTGCTTATTTTGACTGGGATATCACGCTGGTGCGTATCCTGATGATCGTATTATTGTTTGTTCCCTATTGCCCGATGATTATCCTTTATATTATAGGATGGATTATCATTCCCGAAGCACGTACGGCAGCAGAGAAGCTGAGTATGCGTGGCGAAGCGGTAACCATAGAAAATATAGGCAAAACGGTGACGGACGGATTTGAACGGGTGGCCGACGGGGTCAATAACTTTGTGAACTCGGATAAACCGCGTACCTTTCTGCAAAAAGTAGGAGATGTATTTGTCACGATCGCCGCTATCATTCTTAAGATATTCCTGGTAGCTCTTGTCATCATTTGCTGTCCGGTATTGTTCGTGCTCGCTGTGGTGATAGTAGCTCTTGTGTTTGCGGTGATTGCTGCGCTTGTTGGCGGCGGAGCTCTGCTTTATGAAATGCTTCCGGCTATTGACTGGACGCCCATAGCTACCATATCTCCTGTGATGACATTGCTTGGCACCATTTCAGGAATTGCACTCATTGCCATTCCATTAGGAGCTTTTCTGTACACTATAATGCGTCAGTTGTTTCATTGGTCACCGATGGGGACCGGCTTGAAATGGTCTCTGTTTATCCTATGGGTATTGGGACTGGTCATCGTGATTATCAATTTGTCAGCTCTCGGATGGCAGCTGCCGTTGTATGGACTGCATTGCTTTTAATATAAGATCGTTCTATTAAAAAAGAATAATATTTATTCTTTTTCTGAGAAATGTGCCCCGATAGTGTGTCCGGGGTACATTTTTTGTTTGTCCCTCTTTGTAAATCGAGATTTTTAATTAAGTTTGTGAGGACTTATTCAATAGATAAAGAAAATGGGTGAACATATATGTTTCAGGAGAAACGAACGTTTGGCTACCGTCAATCCTTATTGGAGAGGAAATCCGATGGTACGCGGACGTTTTTTTAACAGGCAGCACCGTTTCCGCCCCGGTATGGGAAGTGTGTTGAAATGGCGGTTGTCCCCCAATCCTCAGCGGAAAGAAAAGAAAACGGTGAAGTGGGACCCGAAAGTCTGTTACCTTCGTTCGCTGGATGCTGTGGTGGGAGATTCTTTAATATGGCTGGGACATAATTCCTTCTTCCTTCAGTTGGCAGGCAAAAGAATCATGTTCGATCCGGTTTTCGGAAACATCCCTTTTGTGAAAAGACAGAGTGAGTTTCCTGCCAATCCCGACATTTTTACAGAAATTGATTACCTGCTTATCAGTCATGACCATTTTGACCATCTGGACAAGCAAAGTATCACCCGTTTGCTGAATAATAATCCGCAGATGAAACTGTTTTGCGGTTTGGGAACCGGAGAACTGATAAAGAGCTGGTTTCCGGAAATGAGAGTGATCGAGGCCGGCTGGTATCAGCAACTGGAAAATGAGGGGCTGAAAATAACTTTCTTGCCGGCACAGCATTGGAGCAAACGTTCCGTACGTGATGGAGGGCAGCGATTGTGGGGAGCTTTCATGCTGCAGGGGAATGGTGTTTCTCTCTATTATAGCGGAGACACAGGGTATTCTACCCATTTTAGGGAAATCCCGGATCTGTTCGGAGCTCCGGACTATGCCTTGTTGGGTATTGGTGCATATAAACCCCGTTGGTTCATGCGTCCCAATCATATTTCCCCTTATGAATCACTGACTGCCTCCGAAGAGATGCATGCAGGAATAACCATTCCGATGCACTACGGTACATTTGATTTGTCTGATGAACCCTTGCATGATCCGCCTAAAGTATTTGCGGCAGAAGCAAAGAAAAGAAAGATTCGTGTGGAAATCCCTTATCTGGGAGAAATCGTAAAACTGAGTAAAAGAAAGTAATTATAAAATAAACTGAGAGATGAAGAAGTTAGAAGTAAAAGACCTGAAAGAAAATTTCTTTGAGGCGATTGGCAAAGAATGGATGTTGGTTACTGCCGGCACCAAAGAGAAATTCAATACAATGACTGCCAGTTGGGGTGGTATTGGCTGGCTTTGGAATAAGCCCGTTGCTTTTGTTTTTGTCCGCCCCGAACGATATACGTATGAGTTCATCGAGAAAAGTGATTATCTGACACTTTCTTTTTTGGGCGAAGCAAATAAGAAGATTCATGCGGTCTGTGGCTCAAAGTCCGGTCGTGATACGGATAAGGTGAAAGCAACCGGATTGAAGCCGGTCTTCACAGAACAGGGGAATGTGCTTTTCGAACAAGCCCGTCTAAGTTTGGAATGCAAGAAGCTCTATACAGATACTATTAAACCCGAATGTTTCTTGGATAAAGAGTCCTTGGAAAAATGGTATGACGATGCTCATGGAGGTTTTCATAAAATGTATATAGTAGAAATCGAAAATATTTGGGAGGGAGATTAATTCTCCCTTTTTTTATTTTTTATCGGTAAAGCTTTGATAAGTGATATAAATATTATACATTTGCCCTAAACTAAACTATTGTAACACAACTAAAACTAAGCGTTATGAAAACAAAAATGTTCTTTCTTGCAGGTATCTGTGCTGCACTCGCAGCTTGTAGTAGTGATTCGGATGATGTGTCTTCTTCTCCATCCAATACTCCGGCGATATTAGAGGTTGTTTCCTATAAGTTTGTGCAGGAGGAAACGGATGTAGTAGAGCGGGTTGAATATCCTGTAGTAGTCTTGCAACATAAAGTAAATGATAAAGATGAACCTCTTCCAATGATATATGCATGGGATGTGGAAGAGGAAGAGAACTCTTTATTTGTATTGACTGAAGGTTCTTTGCCTGTTAATGCTGAAAATTTGGCGGATTTGAAGATTCCTGTTCCTTTCATTGATGCTGGAGGTAAGCTTTTTATAGACGGAACGGGTGCGAAGACTCCGTTGATTTTTGGAGAAACATTAAAAGTAAAGAATGGATCACGTTCTATTGGAAATGTAAAGTATGAGATACCTCCCTATTCAACTTATGAGTTAACAAAACAAGAATGTGGATATCGATGTACCTTAACTTTTTATTTGGTACTGAAGGCCGTAAATAAAGGGGAAGAATACCATTTAAAAGGCAGATGGACTGGAGAACAATTAAGGGAGCAAAAAATGGGATTAATTGATTTATCAGACGAAAAAGGTGCTGAAAAAACTGTTTTAATGGAGGCTCCGATTGAGCTATTTGAAAAGGATTATGAAACAGGTCTAGATTGAATCATAGACCTTATCTAAGTATATAGTAGCAATCGAAAATATATATCATGAGTAAAGTCTAGCGGATTTTAGATGTAATGCAGAAGGCTCTGAACTCAATTTGATTTGAGAACAGAGCCTTCATTATTTGTCTTATATCAAAGATTTATTTTGCAGGAGCCTTCAGCCACTTATCCAGCCACTCAAAGAAAGTGCGTTGCCACAAGACGCCATTCTGTGGTTTCAGTACCCAGTGGTTTTCATCCGGATAAATCAGCAACTCTGCAGGTACACCACGCATTACAGCGGCATCAAATGCAGCCATAGCCTGATTAGCCAAAATACGGAAATCTTTTTCTCCATGAATACAGAGAATCGGAGTATCCCATTTTTCCACGAAGAGGTGAGGGGAGTTGGCGAAAGTACGTTGTGCTATCGGATTCTGTTTTTCCCAGTACGCGCCGCCCATATCCCAGTTGGCAAACCATTTCTCTTCTGTTTCCAGATACTGCATTTCCATATTGAAGATTCCGTCATGAGCGATAAATGCCTTGAAACGTTTGTCGTGATGACCGGCTAACCAATATACGGAGAATCCTCCGAAACTAGCGCCCACACATCCCAGACGATCTTTATCTACATACGATTCTTTTGCCATCTTGTCGATAGCAGTGAAATAGTCTTTCATACACTGGCCACCATAATCACCACTGATCTGTTCGTTCCATTCCACTCCGAATCCCGGTAATCCGCGACGGTTCGGGGCTACAATGATATAGTCGTTGGCAGCCATAATCTGGAAGTTCCAGCGATAAGACCAGAACTGGCTTACCGGACTTTGAGGGCCACCTTCACAGAACAGCAATGTCGGATATTTCTTGTTCGGATCGAACTGGGGAGGATAGATCACCCATGTCAACATATCCTTGCCATCCGTCGTTTTCATCCAGCGACCTTCTACCTTGCCCATTTCCAGCTGATCATAAATCTCCTTGTTCTCCTGTGTCAGTTGAGTGGCAGAACCATCCAATGCTACCGCATAGATCTCATCACCCATACTCATTGAGTGGCGTTTAGCAATCAGTTTGTCACCGAAGAGTGCTACCCCTTCATAATCATACATACCCGAAGTAATCGCCTTTACAGAATCATTCGTCAGGTCAAGAGAATAAATCTGAGTTTCTCCGTGCCATACACCTGTAAAATAGATGGTCTTGGCATCGTTGCCCCAGACAAACGCATCCACATTAGACTCAAATGCTTTGCTGACAAAACGCTTCTCTCCGGTTTCCAGATTCATGATAAACAAACGGTTCAGATCAGCTTCGTATCCATCGCGCTCCATGCTTTGCCATGCAATGTACTTGCCATCCGGAGAGTATTGCGGATTGGTGTCATACCCCTTGTTTTCTTCGGTGATATTATCCGTTTTCTTTGTATTCAGATCATACACATAAATATCCGAATTGGTAGAAACAGCATATTCCAGCCCCGTTTTCTTGCGACAGGTATAAGCCACTTTGTCCGAAGTCGTATTCCACGCCAGCTGCTCAATGCCGCCCCAAGGTTTCATCGGACTTTCGTATGGTTCTCCTTCCAGTATATCCACGATATTGGAAATACCGTTACCGTCAAAGTCTGCCACGAAAGGATGCGGAGCAGTTGTCACCCATTCATCCCAGTGCTTATACATCAGGTCGGTGACAATAATACCTGTAGCTTTCGGCAGATCCGGATATTTATCGGCAGTGCTTTCTTTGGTTTTCACTTGCGAGATGAACAGCAGTTTCTTGCCGTCCGGTGAGATAGAATAACCCTCGATGTCACCGTCGTAGTTGGTCAGTTGTTTACGGCCGCTACCGTCCGGATTCATTTCGTATAGTTGGCTGCTTCCGTTGTCGTTGCTCAGGAAAGCCAGCTTCGTTCCTCCTTTTATCCAGGTCACCTCATTCTCCTGATAAGGAGTGCGGGTGATTTGCCGGTTATCGCTGCCGTCCGCGTTCATGACGAAAACTTCGCGATTACTCTTGTTCTCCGGTACACTGTAGTATGCTACCGTATACGCAATTTTCTTTCCGTCGGGCGATACCGCCAGTCCTCCGATACGTCCCATTGCCCAAAGGGCTTCAGGTGTCATACGCTTCCCTTCGATCTTAATATCGGATTTTTCGATAAGCACCTGATCCGTTTTGCCCGCGTCTTTTGTTCCGCCGCAGGCAGCTAACAACATTGCTGCCGACATCATAAATAGATTTGCTTGTCTCATATTTTATAAAAATGTTTATTTTATTGCGAAGATAATGAAAAAAGGATTTAAATCTGCTTTTTCTGCCAGTTTCCTTTCTTCATATACCAGTAGCAGAAGAGGAGGATAAAGATTCCATACACACTTTCTGTTGTCCAGGCAAACGCAATGTCCATTTTAAGGTAAAGAATAAAATAAGTAGCGTAAGCTACATAAATTGTCAGTACACAAAGTTCCATGGCCAGTGCCGTGCGTGTGTTACCTGTTCCCGATACCGACTGGAAATACACATTGGCTGGTACCAGCACTACGTAGGCTGCGCATAACACCCATAAAGAAGGGATGGACGCATCCCTCAAATCGGGCATATCCGTGTATATGCGCAGAATCAGGTCGGGAAACAGACAGAAGAATATCAATATCGGCAGTACGAACACATATCCGATACGGATGTGCTGATTGATGGTTCCCCGTACACAATCTTTTTCGCTCGCACCGATAAGGTTGCTGACCAGAGATCCGCAGGTTGCAGCAAAAGCCATGGCGATCATAAACGGGATACCCGACACATTTCGGATAATGTTCGCGATAGCCAATGACCGTTCTCCCAGGTGTTCCACGAACAGGAAGAACATAAACCAGGTAGACAAAGAAACGAAGTTCTGAATCATTGTCCACACGGAGACATTGAGAATCCGCTTCAATGTCCGGCTTTGGAATTTCGGCAGGATATTCAGTGCATACTTCTTGCAGTCGATCCGCTTCCAGGTATAGATGATAAAGAAAATCACCGATACCAGTTCAGCCAGGGATGAACCGATGGCTGCACCGGCAATGCCCAGTTGCGGGAAACCGAACTTACCGAAAATCAGAATATAGTTGAATACCACGTTAGAAAGCACCATCACGATGGAGTTCAGCGTCAGCGTCTTGGTCTGTGTCGTACCGACAAAGAAGGCGCGGAACATCACTCCGACAAATGAGAAAAAGAACCCGTACACCCGCCAATGAATATAACTTTCCGCTGCATCATAAATGTGAGGGGACGAAATGATATTCTTTAAAATAAATGGCGAGAATACGATGGAAAGTGTAAACAGAATCGCAGCAACCACTACCAGGAAATAAATCCCCTGATAGAAAATCGGTCCGATTTCCTTGTAGTTTCCTTCCCCGTTGCGACGGGCGATCAATATCTGTGCTCCTACGCTGAATCCGAATGCCATCATGAAAATAGCCAGGTAGTAAACCCCGGCGATGGCGGATGCCCCTAATTCAATTTCCCCGACACGTCCAAGAAAGGCCGTGTCCGTCATGCCGATCAGCTGCTCCATAATCAGGCTGATCAGAATAGGGTAGGCGATCGTCCAGATTTGTTTATAAGTATATTTTGTCTTCATATTAAGTTTGTTTTTTAGAGAAAGAAAGCCGGACAAACCCCTTTCGGTTGCCCGGCTTTCTCAGAATATATCTTCGGATAATTTCTTATCGTTTATTCTGTTTTTGCTGCTGTAACTGTTCCTGTTGCTTTTGCATAGCTTCCAGGCGTGCAGCAAATCCGGTCTTTTTCATTTGTTTCGGGTCTTTTTTCTTAGCTTCCAGAATAGCCAGTAATTTTGTTTCGTCTGTAGTTTTACGCAACAAAATCATGGTTCCTACACTAATCAGTGTTGACACGAAATAATAATAGTTCAATCCCGAAGGATAGTCGTTCAGTACGAACAGGAACATAATCGGCATCAGATACATCATCCATTTCATCGCAGCCATTTGCGGTTGTGCTCCTGTATCCTGCATCGTCATTGTATACTTTGTGTTCAGGATGTTGGTTACCGTCATCAGCAAGCAGAACAAGCTGAGATGGTTGCCCAGGAACGGGATATGGAACGGGAATGTGATGAACGCGTCGTAAGTGGACAAGTCGTCCGCCCACAAGAAGCTCTGCTGACGTAACTCGATAGCGCTCGGTACGAACATGAACAATGCCATCAAGATCGGGAACTGCAATAACATTGGCAGACAACCGCCCATCGGGCTCACGCCATACTGGCTGTAAAGGCTCATCACCTCCTGCTGTTTCTTCATCGCATCTTCCTGCTTCGGATACTTCTTGTTGATCTCGTCGATTTTCGGTTTCAATACACGCATCTTGGCAGAAGACATGTATGTTTTCCAGGTAGCAGGGTAAACTACCACCTTCACCATAATTGTCAGAATCAACAGTACGATACCCATGCTCAAGCCCCAGCCCGACAGCCAGTCGAATACGTTGATCGTGATAAACTGGTTGATCCAGCGGATTAACGGCCAGCCCAGATATACCAGTCTGTTAAGTTCCCATTTCTCTGTACGTCCTTTGTCCAGTGCCTTCAAGGTCTTGAAGTGGTTCGGGCCAAAGTAGAAGTACATTTCTGTCGGTTGTTTTCCGCTCGGATCGAAGAAGGTACTCATTTCTGCAGAATAATCCTTGATATATCCGCTTCCTTGTTGTTCCATTCTTGACTTCACAGAAACCTTGTTGAAGTCCTGGTCTGCAATGAATACAGAAGAGAAGAACTGGTTTTTGAATGCTACCCAGTCTATCGCTGTATTGCCCAGATCCTTTTCGTCATCCTTGGCAGCCGACAGATTATCTACATTGTCACCTTTTACCTTATAAGTCAGCTCTGAGAGGCGGTTTTCGTAAGTGAATCCCTTTTCCAGCTGGCGTGCACGCTGTGTCCAGTCGATGTCTACATACTCCGTACTGGCCAGTTTGCCTTCCATGCCTGTTGCTTTGATTTCAAAGTTCATCAGGTAGCTGTTCGGTTTCAGCGTATAGATAAAATCGATGTAGCTGGCGTTGTCCGCAGCCAGACGCATAGTTACGCTGCTGTCTGTCTTATTGACAGCTTCGAAGTAACAGTCTTTTGTCTGGATGGCTCCTTGCTTGTTGTAGAAGTTGAAACTCATGGTAGCATCATCACCGTCGAACAGTACGACAGGGTTTGTCTTGTCCTGTCCTTTGTATTCTTTCAGCATAGCCGAATATACCCGTCCGCCTTTCGTAGTGAAAGTGATTTCCGCTACGCTGTTCTGGATGCTTACTTTGGAATCAGTTCCATGCATCGCGTTGAAAAACAGGGCAGAAGAATCTGCTGCCGCCGCTGCACCTTTGTTTTCATTGGCGAGTGCGGCTTCTGTTTTTGCTTTCAGCGCTTCCTGCTGCTGTTGCACCACGGCAATAGAATCGTAGTATTTCTTCTGCGCAGCTATCTGCTCCTCGCTTGGACGGCTCAGATAACTGAATCCTACCAATAATATACCTATTAAAACGAGACCTGTAATGGTGTTTTTATCCATTCCTATTAATTATGAATTATAAATTTTTGAATAATAAATTGTCAATTGTCAACTGTCAATTGTCAATTCTTCTCGTTCTCGATGGCTGCCTTCACGAAAGCCACAAACAACGGATGCGGGTTCAATACCGTACTGCTGTATTCCGGATGGAACTGAGTGCCGATAAACCACTTCAATGCCGGGATCTCAACGATTTCCACCAGATCCGATTCGGGGTTGATACCCACGCATTTCATACCGGCAGCTTCGTATTGAGCCTTATAGTCATTATTGAACTCATAGCGATGGCGGTGACGTTCCTGAATATGTTCTTCACCATAAGCAAGGTATGCTTTCGATCCTTTCTGAAGCACACATTCGTAAGCGCCCAGACGCATCGTACCTCCCATATTGGTGATCGCTTTCTGTTCCTCCATGATGTCGATCACGTTGTGCGGAGTCTTTTCATCCATTTCGCGTGAGTCGGCATCGGCATATCCCAATACGTTGCGGGCAAATTCGATAGCGATACATTGCATACCCAGACAGATACCGAAGGTCGGTATATCATGTGTACGTGTATATTTGATGGCAACGAACTTACCGTCGATACCACGCTGACCGAATCCCGGACCGATCATCACGCCTGCCATGCCTTTCAAGGCTTCGGCTACGTTCTCATCTGTCAGTTTTTCGCTGTTCACAAAGTGAACCTCCACTTTGCGGTCGTTGTAAGTACCTGCCTGTGACAATGCTTCACGGATTGACTTGTAAGCATCCTGCAAGTCATATTTGCCTACCAATGCGATGTTGATGGGTTCTTTCGTTTCAGCAGCATGGCGGCGTTCCAGGAATTTACGCCACGGACCTAGTCCCGGAGTTTCTCCTACGGGCAGCCCCATCTTTTCAAGGATTGTGCTGTCCAGTCCCTGTGCCTGCATCAGGAGAGGTACTTCATAAATTGTTTCTGCGTCGATAGACTGCACGACAGCCTTGTCATCCACATTACAGAATTGAGCTACTTTTTTGCGGAGTCCGTCGCTCAGCGGGTGTTCGGCACGAAGCACCAATACGTCCGGCTGAATACCTACGCTCTGGAGTTCCTTGACAGAATGCTGTGTCGGTTTGGTTTTCAGCTCTCCGGCAGCGGCAAGATAAGGCACATATGTCAGGTGTACGCAAAGAGCGTTCTTACCCAACTCCCATTTCAACTGGCGGATACTTTCGAGGTAGGGGAGTGATTCGATATCACCTACCGTACCACCGATTTCGGTAATTACAAAATCGAACTTGTATTTGTTACCGAGCAATTTTACGTTCCGTTTGATTTCATCCGTGATATGAGGAATCACCTGGATCGTCTTACCCAGATAGTCTCCGCGACGTTCTTTGTCAATAACACTTTTGTAGATACGTCCCGTAGTGATGTTGTTAGCCTTTGTAGTCTGAATACCCAGGAAACGTTCGTAGTGTCCCAGGTCAAGATCGGCTTCATGGCCGTCTACGGTCACATAGCATTCTCCATGCTCATAAGGATTCAATGTTCCCGGGTCGATGTTGATATACGGGTCAAACTTCTGGATGGTTACATTGTAACCTCTTGCTTGCAGCAATTTACCGATGGAGGATGAGATGATCCCTTTTCCTAAAGAAGAGGCAACACCACCGGTGACGAAAATATACTTTGTTTCTCCCACAGCTATAACTGTTTTAATTATTTTTACTTAGTAGTTTCTTACGAACTTAAAAAGCGCAAAATTATAAAAAAAAGGGGAAGAATGCAGACTTTCCCCTCTACAATTTTATTAAAAAATGCAATTTTGAAAGATTCCTATGTTTTCTAAACAAAATAATGTAGATTTGCACCAAATTAGGAATATTATGAGAAGAGAGTTATTATCATTCGTAGTTTTTACCTCGACTTTATCTTTATCGCTTTCAGCACAGACCGCCACTCAACCTTCTACCGTAGTGGCAAAAGCGAAAATTGTGAAGGCAGACACGCTTTCGTCAGAACTTCAGAAGTATTTAATGCTTAAATTGAATCTGTCCGGAGAAACTCCTAAATTGGACACTGTATCAATCTTATATAATAAGTATATCGGTCAGTTGGACTATCTGAATGACCCGTCTGTACCGGAACGTTATATTCCGTCCGATCCTGACTATTTTCGTCTGTTTACTCCGTTAGCCTATTATTATGCTCCGATGGCGCAGTATTCAAAGGTGGATTGGAAACCGGTACAGTTTGACTCTTTGCCCGACAACTTGAAAAAGTTGACAGCGGAACTTCTTCCTTATGATACTTTGGCATATACGAAGTCCGAGCGTGCCAATCAATCGGTCAATAAAGCACTGATGGCTCTTTATCTCAATCATCCGGAATTGGTTGTCACCACGGAAAACCGTATCATGAGCCGTGATGTCTTCCGTAGGGATGTGAAACCGAAGATTTCTCCGAAGGCATCTGTTGTCCATCTTTTCCAGCCGGAAGAAATGAGCAACGATGTAGGCAAGGCAAAAATGAAAATCAGCCGTCCTAACTGGTGGGTTACCGGAGGTAACGGTTCTTTGCAAATCAGCCAGAACCACCTTTCTGAGAACTGGTACAAGGGAGGAGAAAGTAACTTTGCCGGTCTGGCTACCTTGCAGCTTTATGCCAATTACAATGATAATGAGAAAGTCCTTTTCGAAAATCAGTTGGAGGCTAAACTGGGTATGACATCCACACCGTCGGATAAATTCCATGATTACCTGATTAATACCGACCAGTTCCGTCTGTACAATAAGTTAGGATTGAGAGCGTTAAAGAACTGGTACTATACTATTTCTTCCGAGTTTAAGACTCAGTTCTGTCACGGTTACAAAGCCAATAGCGAAGAACTTGTTTCCGCATTCCTGTCTCCGGCGGATTTGGCAGTCAGTATCGGTATGGACTACAAATTGAATAAGCAAAAATTCAATCTTTCTGTTTTCATCGGTCCGCTGACTTATAACTTGCGATATATCGACAATTCGGAAGTAGATGAAACCAAGTTCGGTCTGGAGAAAGGCAAATGCTCTAAAAACGACTTCGGTTCTCAGTTGCAGTCAACGTTCAACTGGAAAATCATTTCGGCTGTTTCGCTGGAATCCCGTCTGAACTATCTGACCAATTACGAATGGGTGCGTGTGGAGTGGGAGAATACATTCAACTTTGTTTTGAACCGCTATCTTTCTACTAAACTTTACGTACACGCCCGTTTTGACGACAGTTCAAAACCAACCGTTGAAAATGGCAGCTTTTTCCAGCTGAAGGAATTGCTGAGCTTCGGTATTAACTATAAGTGGTAATTTTTTTTAGGCACGGATTACACAGATTTCACGGTTTCAGGAATTGAGTAACTAAAAACCGTGTTAATTCGTGTAATCCGTGCCTTATTTTATCTCTATGTCCTCAACGTTGAAATGATATACCTTCCCGGATTATCAATCTTTCCCCACTTGGTGGTAGACAGCGTGATCCATATCTGCGTCCCCTTCTTTCCGTAATCCGACAGCTTGAGAATAGCTGTAATTTCTTTCTTGTTTGTTACTCCATGTTGTGCCAGGCTGTCCAGAAGTCCTTTGACGTTGTGCGTACTCTTGTTGTAGGCATAACCGGGGATTTCGAGCGAAGGCGAAGCCGTATTGTCTTCTTCCTCTTCTGCTTTTCTTTTCTCTCCTTTACTTTGTCCGGAAATGTCAGCAATTTCGGGTGAAATGTTCTCATTTTCCAGTTTCAATTCACCTTGTACTGACGAATTGTTTGCATCCTTTGTATTATTTTCCTTTTCCTGTTTTTGGGTGTCATTGACTAGCAGGTAGGGCAAATCTTCTAACTTTCTTTTCCTGCGGCAGGTAGCATCTATCCAGATGTGCTGAATTTCAAGGGAAGTCAATATCTGAAACTTCTCATAGCTTTCTTTGTCAAAGAATCCTTTGTCAAGCAAAATTTGAATGATTCCGTCTATCTCTTTTCCTTTCAGTTCTCCTCCCAGTTTGCGGGCAAAAATCAACGATTGTTCCTCACCCCATGGGATGTAATATCCTTCTTTGAATATTTTACATAGAAGTTTGCATACAGCTCCATCCACTCTGATACCATATTTGGCTTCAGCCAGTTCAATGGCATCTCTGTCGAAAAAGTTTACGGTAAGCGGAAAATAGTCTACGCTTAAATAAGTTGTGCTCATATCAGTCTTATTGTTTGTTTTTAAGTTTATACAATTGGTTTCCAATCGAGAAAATTCTCAATCTGAAAGGTTCTCCATCCTTTCTCTTCCATGCACCAGAATATGAAGGTACTGTGTACCTGCTTCATGTCATAAGAGTGGTGAAAGTCTTTGGAATAAGAAATAAGAGTGCCTGTAACTAACTGAAAACTACCGTTCTGTCTGTAGTATGCGATGATGGCATGGCCATATTGCATGTAGTCTGCCAGTGATTTCACTTTTTCGGCTATTCGTTCTGCGATCGTTTCCGAATAACCTTTCTCTGATACGATACGTTTTTTCCATACTTCTGTTAATCGATCTCTTTCTTCTTCTGTTTTGTTAGTGGCTATCAGCCGTTTTTCTTTTGTCATTACATTATAAATTTGTTAGTAAAATAGTTATATTTAAAGAAAAGGCGGAACTATCTGTAGGATGCTTACACTATCGTGCGATGATAGTTACACTATCCTGCCGGGATAGTGACACTATCTTGCTGTTATAGTGACACTATAATTTCTGCCGGATAGTTCGTTCATTTCTTTATCTAAAAAACGGGGGCAAAAGTATAAGTTGTATTTTTTCGCTCCAATTATTCTTGCTATTTTCTACTGTGATACTTTGATTTGTATTGTTCTTTCTCTTCTTTTTCGTGCTTCGAAATTATTCCGATTCCTTTGCTTAAACTGCTAATTTCGCTGAGTATACTCCTGAATTTCATTAATCTATATCCATGATGTGTGTTTACGTAAAAGATTCTCCAGTCTGCAATGTACTTGGCTAGTCCTGTTAAAGATTTTACGTAGGAATTAAACTCGTCATCTTCGTAATAAGTGCGAAGACAGGCAATGAAATAGTGTTTTTTTTCGCCTGTGATGCCATTTCTTTTTCTGACCTCATCGATGTCAATAATTTCGTCATCATCCTGATAATCAGTTTCAAGACTTCTCTTCTTTTGTGTGCCAGTTGCATTTTTCAGGCATTTTTTTGTCGTTGTCATTTCTTTTGATTTAAATAAAATTAATAAATGGCATTAAGATGGAAATTCCAAATTTTCGCCCTATAATTGTATATAAAATAACTAGTGATGCAAATAATGAATAAAAATGGATTTAGCCGATGTGGGGAACTATACATCGGCCTTTTACGAAAAGAAGGTCGTTTTTCTACGGCACATGTCTATCAAAATGCTCTTTTCTCTTTTAATAAATTTTGTGGTAATGCCAGTGTATCTTTCAGGCAAGTCACTCGTGACCGATTGCGTCGTTACGGGGAACATCTGTATGATTCGGGCTTAAAACCGAATACGGTATCAACGTATATGCGTATGCTTCGCAGTATCTATAACCGTGGGGTAGAGTTGGGTAGTGCGCCCTATGTACATGGCCTGTTCCGTGATGTGTATACAGGAGTGGATATCCGTCAGAAAAGGGCTCTTCCGGTGAGTGAACTCCGACGGCTTCTTTACGAAGATCCCAAGACGGATTGTTTGCGGCGCACACAATCGATTGCTGCTTTGATGTTTCAATTCTGTGGGATGTCTTTTGCCGATTTGGCTCATTTGGAAAAGTCGGCTTTAGATTGTAATGTGATCCGATATAATCGAATTAAAACCAGAACTCCAATGAGTGTGGAAGTTTTGGATACAGCTAAGGAAATGATGAATCAGCTTCGCAATTCCCAGTCATCGCGTCCGGGTTGCCCCGATTACCTTTTCAGTATCCTTTCCGGTGATAAGAAACGTAAGGATGAACGTGCTTATCGTGAATATCAGTCTGCACTTCGCCGGTTTAATAATCATTTGAAAAGTTTGGCGAGGGCTTTGCACCTGACTTCTCCGGTAACTTCTTACACGATTCGCCATTCTTGGGCAACTACTGCAAAGTTCCGTGGAGTTCCAATTGAAATGATCAGTGAATCTTTAGGGCATAAGTCTATAAAGACGACACAAATTTATCTGAAGGGGTTTGAGTTGAAAGAGCGTACAGAGGTAAATCGTAAGAATTTGCATTACGTGAAGACTTGCCCTTTAGGTCGAATTTGAATGGTTAAAAAATTGATAATCAGCACTGATGCTGGTGTGTTACTTCTTAGGTAACGGAAAAGTACACTTCATAATAAATCGGAAGGAAAAAGTCGAAAAGTATCGACTAATGAGGGTTGAGAGCATCTTGGCTTTAGAAAAAGTAGAGATTCTTAGGAAAATTGGGCATATAAATTCCTAAGCATGAAAATAGGCCTTTTTCATGTTCAGATACATTTTTTTTCAAATTCAGGGTTAAATCGAAAAAAAGTAGGTTTTTATTTGTTTAATACATGTGTTTTTGTCTATCTTTGCGTCAAATTTAAATCCGTTACCTAAGAAGTAACGGAAAAACATGGGGTAAAAAAGTATGATTTTAACAAAAGAGAAATCACTAAATGCTGGGCCTATTTATGGGACAGGGGAAGGCGTAGCACACTCAAAACGCTGGTATGTTGCATTAGTTCGTATGCATCATGAAAAGAAGGTTTCCGAGTATTTGAACAAGGTGGGGATTGAGAATTTTGTACCTGTTCAGAAGGAAATCCATCAATGGAGTGATCGCCGTAAATTAGTTGAATCCGTTCTTCTTCCGATGATGGTTTTTGTACACGCTGATCCGAAAGAACGTATGGAAGTCCTGAACTTTACTACTGTGAGCCGTTATATGGTGATGCGCGGTGAGAGCAGTCCTGCTGTTATTCCTGACGACCAGATGGCACGTTTCCGTTTCATGCTTGATTATTCGGATGAAACAGTCTGTATGAATAGCTCTCCTTTGGCACGTGGTGAGAAAGTTCAAGTAATTAAAGGACCTCTGCAGGGGCTTGTGGGTGAGCTTGTCAATGTAGATGGTAAAAGTAAGATTGCTGTTCGACTGAACATGCTTGGTTGCGCCTGCGTAGACATGCCGATTGGCTATGTTGAGCCTATAGGTGAAAAAAACTAAGTGGGTAATGACGACTTCCTGTTTACAAGAAAAAATCGATAAACTTCAAAATACTGTTCATGCTCTGCTCCATAAAAGTAATTATATGGCGGGTGTGTATGTTGATGATCTTGCACGACTGAACAACGAAATTCATGAACAGATCAATGATCTGTATCCTTGTCACGGTAAGACTGCTGAGCAGGAAGCTGCTTTGTGTCTGTCTCTTCTGATGGGATATAGTGTGTCTATGTATGCCAATTCAGAGGATGAGGCAAAGAAGAAGACTGTTCTGAGGCGTTCGCAAATGATTCTGAAAAACCAATTGCCTTCACCATTGAAAATTCAGTTACACACAATCTACGATAAACTATTGTCATAGTAAATCTACTTTTTTTGAAAAAAGACTTTATATTTTATTGGGGTATTTAAATTATGAAACACGCATTTGACCGTTTTGTTCAATATTTGCAGAAAAACTATTTTAGTTATTGGATTGTATTAGGAATTGATACGTTCATAGCTTTGATTTGTACCTGGGTGTCATTTATCGGCATTCATTATATAACGGAGACTTCTAAAGAAATCACTTCTCTCTTTCATATTTTGGCGATTTCTGTGATTTCCAGTATCTTAGGTTCCTTTTTATTCCATACCTACCGTAATACGATCCGCTTTTCCCAGTTGAAGGAATTATGGAGACTTGCCGGAAGTGCGCTGATAAAAGCTGTCTGTATCGCAATGGCTATCTGGCTTTTCTTGCCTCAGACGGGACTGCATAATAGTCAGAAAATAGTCTTTGTACTGTTTGATGGTATGCTTACTTTTATTGCCATGGTAGGCTTCCGTATTCAGCTGATTCTGGTTTATGAACTCCTGCTGAATATGCTGAATAAGAAGAATATGCATATTCTGATCTATGGTATTGATGATAAGAGTGTGGCATTGAAAGTCCGGCTAATGAACAGCTCCCACTATAAAGTGGTAGGCTTTTGTATCTACGGAACGGGCGACTCCATCCGACGCGTGGCTGATCTTCCCGTTTATTCATTTAAGGATGAAGAGTGCTTTAATAAACTTATTCATAAGAAGTGTATCGGCGGCATCCTGTTTGCCCGTTACGAGAATACCCGTGAAGAGGAAGACCGCCTGCTTCAGTATTGTAAAAGGAGTGGATTGAAAACGTTGATTGCTCCGAGTATCAGTGAGGCTGACGAAAACGGCAGTTTCCACCAATGGGTACGCCCTATCAAAATTGAAGACTTGCTGGGTCGCTCAGAAATTTATATCAATATGGAGGAGGTGATGACTGAGTTTTGTGGCAAGGTTGTGTTGGTGACAGGAGCTGCCGGTAGTATTGGCAGCGAACTTTGTCGGCAACTGGCTCAGATGAGCATCAAGAAGCTGATCATGTTTGATTCCGCTGAGTCACCTTTGCATAATGTCCGTCTGGAATTTGAGAAGAATTATCCCGATCTTGATTTTGTTCCTGTCATTGGAGATGTCCGCGTGAAAGAACGTCTCCGTATGGTCTTCGAAACTTATCAGCCTCAGATAATCTTTCATGCCGCTGCTTATAAGCATGTTCCGTTAATGGAAGAGAATCCCTGTGAAGCTGTACTGGTCAACGTTGTCGGCTCTCGCCAGGTTGCCGATATGGCAGTTGAATACGGAGCTGAGAAGATGATCATGGTTTCTACCGATAAGGCTGTAAATCCCACTAATGTCATGGGATGCTCGAAACGATTAGCCGAAATCTATGTACAGAGCTTGGGCTGTGCCATCCGTGAGGGAAAAGTGAAAGGCCATACCAAATTTATCACTACCCGCTTTGGCAATGTATTGGGTAGTAACGGATCTGTAATTCCCCGCTTTAAAGAACAGATCGAGAATGGCGGTCCTGTCACAGTGACTCACCCTGATATCATTCGTTTCTTTATGACTATCCCCGAAGCTTGTCGCCTGGTAATGGAAGCTGCTACGATGGGTGAAGGCAATGAGATTTTTGTCTTTGAGATGGGAAAGGCCGTGAAGATTGTTGATCTGGCCACCCGTATGATCGAATTGGCTGGTTATCGTCCGGGTGAGGATATTGAGATAGAGTTTACAGGATTGCGTCCCGGCGAGAAGCTTTATGAAGAAGTATTGAGTGATAAAGAGAATACGATTCCTACCGAGAATAAGAAGATAATGGTAGCGAAGGTGCGTCACTACGAATATACTGATATCCTTGGTATTTATACAGAGTTTGAGAAGCTATCGCGCACTGTGCAAATTATGGATACAGTTAAACTAATGAAGAGAGTGGTACCTGAATTTAAATCCAAGAACTCACCGAGGTTTGAAGTCTTGGATATGAACTGAAAGATTATAGTAAAAGGGAGGAGTTAGGTTTCACACGTAAAAAACAATTTAGTCTAAAACATTAAATTAGGATGAAGGCTTATCAAATGAATGATTGTTATATTTTTTTTCGAGAGATAATAAATAAAACTGTTCAACCTATGCTTTGGAGGCTTTTCACATATAAAAGTAATCTAGAATATTAAAATTAAAAATATTAGTGATGTTTATTCGCTGATATCTAATATAGAAAAAGCGATTAAGTGCTTATAAAGTGAGAAGAATAATCATGGTTGTTTTACAAGAATTAATATAATAAAATAGTATAGAGTCATATTTATGATAAAAAAAGTAATGCTCGTTTTTGGCACTCGTCCAGAGGCTATTAAGATGTGCCCACTCGTTAAAGAGTTCCAAAAGTATATGGAGGAGTTTGAAACTATTGTTTGTGTTACAGGGCAGCACAGAGAAATGCTTGATCAGGTACTCAATATCTTTGAGGTTACTCCTGATTACGACTTGAACATTATGAAGAAAGGTCAGGATTTGACTGATGTGACCGCTCGCGTACTTACAGGTATGCGTGATGTTTTCAGAAAGTGTCGTCCTGATGTAGTACTTGTCCACGGTGATACTACTACTTCTACTGCAGCTGCTCTTGCAGCGTTCTATGCACAGATACCTGTCGGTCATGTAGAGGCTGGTCTTCGTACCCACAACATTTATAGCCCTTGGCCAGAGGAAATGAACCGTCAGATCACCGGTCGTATTGCTACCTATAACTTCTCACCGACTTCACTTTCGGAGGCAAATCTTTTAGCAGAGAAAGTCCTTGGTCAAATCTTCGTTACTGGCAATACCGTTATTGATGCCCTCCACATGGTGGTTGGCAAACTGAAAGATGACGAAGCACTTGCAAAGGAACAGGGTAATGTACTTGCAGCAGCCGGTTATGATGTAAACCGTCTCACAAATGATAAGAAACTTGTCCTTATTACTGGTCACCGTCGTGAGAACTTTGGTGACGGTTTCATCCACATGTGCATAGCTATAAAAGACCTTACTCAGAAGTATCCTGATGTAGATTTCGTTTACCCAATGCACCTCAATCCTAATGTACGTAAGCCAATCCATGAAGTCTTTGGCGAGAACTTGGATAACCTTGAAAATCTGTTTTTTATCGAACCACTTCAGTATTTGGAGTTCGTTTACCTTATGGAAAAATCAACTATTGTCCTCACTGATTCAGGTGGAATTCAGGAAGAGGCCCCAGGACTTGGTAAACCAGTACTTGTAATGCGTAACACCACAGAGCGTCCAGAAGCTCTTGGTTCCGGAACCGTCCATTTGGTAGGTACTGATTATAATAAGATTGTGAATGAAGTAAGTGCTCTTCTTGATGACGAAACTGTTTATGAAAAGATGAGTCATGCAGTCAACCCTTATGGTGATGGTAAGGCTTGCGAGCGCATTATTGCTGCTCTTAGTGGTGAGAATCCTACTTCTTATGGAAAGTGAAAAGAATAATAAATCAAATATCAAAATAAGTTATGATTAACGTAATTGGCCTCGGCTACATTGGACTTCCTACAGCTCTGATGATGGCCTCGCATGGTGTTGAAGTTGTCGGCACTGATTATAACGAAGAACTCGTTGCAACGCTTAATGCTGGTAAGACGACTTTCAAGGAGGACGGTCTTGATGAACTCTTCAATGATGCAGTAAAGGCTGGTATCAAGTTCACTACCGAATATCAGAAGACTGACATGTATATCGTCAGTGTACCTACCCCTTATGACAAGTTCTCAAAGAAGATTGACCCTTGTTATGTCGTTGCAGCTATCAAAGAAGTGATCAAGGTGTGTCCTAAGGGAGCAACCGTTGTTGTAGAGTCAACTATTAGTCCTGGTACTATGGATAATTTTGTTCGTCCTGTAGTAGAGGAGAATGGTTTTACAATAGGTGAAGACATAAATCTTGTTCACGCTCCTGAACGAATTATTCCAGGTAACATGGTTTATGAACTTCTCCATAACAATCGGACTATTGGTGCTGATGATAAGGCAATTGGGGAGAAGGTAAAGAAATGTTATGCAAGTTTCTGTCAAGGTGATATGGTTGTAACCGATATCCGTACAGCAGAAATGACAAAAGTTGTTGAGAACACATTTCGTGCTGTTAATATTGCCTTTGCCAATGAGTTAGCTCGTATCTGTCGCCACGATAATATGGATGTTTACGAAATCATAAAGATCTGCAATATGCACCCGCGTGTAGATATACTTCAGCCGGGTCCAGGTGTAGGTGGTCATTGTATCTCAGTTGACCCATGGTTCCTTGTTGGCGACTACCCACGTTTAGCTAAGGTTATCGATGAATCTATGAAGACCAACGATAGCCAGCCAGAGTTTATACTTAATCGCATCCATGAGATTATGGAGCAGAACAACATCGTCGACAATCGCAAAGTTGGTCTCTATGGTCTTACCTACAAAGAGAATGTTGATGACTTTCGTGAGTCTCCAACTCTCCAAATGCTGGAACTTCAGGAACGTCATTTGGCACGTCCACTTCGTTGCTATGATCCATTCCTTGAGAAACATAAAATAACTAAGAACCAGTACGATAACTTTAATGAGTTTCTGAACGATGTTGATATGGTTGTCATTATGGTTAAGCACGACCACATTAAGCAAAATTGGGATAAGATGGAGGGTAAGATCATCCTTGATTGCTTTAATATCTGCCCGTTGAAGGGGGTTCACCACATCTAATTTATAATGGATAATTGGTAGCATAGGTGGATGCTTTGCATTGCAGTTCGATTCTGCCTACCAGTTCTAATTTGTTCTGCTTACGATGAATAATGTCAACATCTTTGTAGTAATTACAGTTATTGTATCTGTAATAATGTGCAGTATGTGTCATGATCCTACATATGCCACAATGACATTGTTACCCTTATCGTTTTTGATAGTGTATGCATTATTAAAAAATGCATTTAATTCTGGCTATAAAGTGTCAATTTATATTATTGGTGGGCTCTTATGGTTTAGGATGGTGGCATTACCTTTAATGGGTGTGACTGATATTTCTTATCAACTAAATTGTGTACAAAACACGAATTTGTTTTATAAAGCCATTTTTCTGTGCATTTATGAAGGGCTATTACTTTCATTTGTAGTAAATATTATGGCAAAGCATGTTTTAAGTAATAATCTTAAAGCAAAATATGTACCAGAATTACATGGTAATAAAAATCTCTATTTATTATACATACTGTTTGCTGCTTTAGTGTTTTTTACCATGGGACGGCATATGCATCTTTTTGAATTCGCAATTAAATCGATAGGTGGTGGTGAGAGGGCAGAAGAAGAGTTAGATGCCAATGCTCTTTTAATAAGACAAATAGTGAGCACAGGATTAGTTGTATTATTTTGTTATATAGTAGATAGACTTCGACAAAAATACAACTACACGTGGAATTATAAATATGTAAGAATAGCAATAGCATGTGCTGTTTTGATGGTTTGTATTATTGTAGGAGAGAGAAGAACCTCACAGATTTACGTAGCATTTGCATCCTGTTGGCTATTATGTCATGTGTTTCCTTCAGCACAAAAGAGGATAAATAGGGCGATTATAGGTGCGGCAGTCTTTGTTCTTATTATGATGACTGTGTATAAGCATTTCAATGCATTTTTGTATGATTCTTATTCTGAGGCAATTGAAAATGCTAGTTTCAATGAAGTTTTTTCTCCAGGTATGTTTGATGCTTACTTTTATGGAATCAATACAATTGTTAAAAATATAAATTTTGGAGAGATTTCGCAATTAGGTATTTTTCATAGTTTATATGACTTGGCTAGATGTACCTTTGGTTTGAATTTTTGTGTCCCTAGAAATATTGGATTAACCTCTGAATTGTATAATCTATATTTATATGGGGGAGAACAAAGCCATGGCTATTTATTGTCAAGTATTGGTTATGGCTACATTTATTTGGGCATAGTACTGGCTCCATTATTTAGTTGTATAAATATAATATGTTTAATGTTTTTCGAGAGAAAAATGAAGACTGCTACTTCTGTGGAAATGACTTATATATGGGCATTCGTTTTTATGAGATTTGGATTTGGGGTATTAGGATCTCTTCCACCTTTGGTGAGCCTTATAACGAGGTATTTATTTTTTAGTGGTTCAATATACTTATTGGCAAAAAAAATCAATAATAGATGAAAAAGATAATTATTTATTTACTGCGAATGTTTTTTGGATTGTTTTATTCCAAACATTATCTAAAAGGCCATTTTTTTGAAAAGAAAAAAATGGGATGGTATTGGTGCTTTATTGGACTTCCATCACGAATTTGGGGGGCTAATAGGAAAATTCCATGGCCAGTGAATCCAAATACAATTGTATCTGATCCTAATGTAGTATTTGATATCGATAATATTAATATTTTTCAAACACCAGGATGCTACTGGCAGTGCAAAAAAGCACGCATAATTATTGGTAGAAACAGTTGGATTGCTCCCAATGTGGGAATCATCACTACTAATCATGATATATATAATCTTTCAAAACATGTTGATGGAAATGAAGTTGTTATAGGTGAAGCATCTTGGGTAGGAATGAATGCTATGTTATTGCCAGGAGTAACACTTGGTCCTCATACTATAGTTGGTGCTGGTTCAGTAGTTACTCATAGCTTTCCAGATGGCTACGTTGTAATTGCTGGTAATCCTGCAAAAATCATAAGAAAGTTATGAAATACCTAAAGAATAGTCCTTTTCTTAAATCTATTCTGTTACTAACATCAAGTTCATTTATTGCCCAGGGAATCACAGCATTAAGTATGCCTCTACTGACACGCTTGTTTGAACCTGAGGTTATGGGGCAATATACATATGTTTTGTCTATCAGTGCGATATTTATGTCAGTCGTAAATCTAAGATATGACGTTCCGATAGTTACGGAGAAGAAAGAAGCAAATGTATTTCCATTAATCAAGTTGTGTTTAACAATAGGAATATTGATTACAATTATAGCATCTTTGTTCTTTTTTATTTATTTTTCGTTTTTAGGAAAAAGTACATGGATGGCTGGATATGTTTTTATTATCCTTCTCTCGTATGCAATAATAGATGTTTTTACTGCATACAATAACCGATGTAAAGAGTATAAGGTGCTATCTTCTGTATATATACTGAGAACAACTGTTCAAAACATTTCTGGAATATTAGGCGGACTTGTTTTAGGAAGCGTACATTGTTTGGTTATTCCGTATGCATTAGGTCAATTTGCAGGAGTATCTAGACAAATCCGACCTTTAAAATCGCATTTGAGAGAAATACTACAAATACCATGGAGCAAGATTATGGTTGTTGCAAAAACACATATAAGACAACCGTTATTTTCTGCTCCAGCCTTACTTGCTAATAGTTTATCGTATTCTCTCATTACAATTTTCTTAGAATATCTATATGGCTTAGAGCAGGTCGGATACTATTCTGTATCAGTACGGTTATTAGGCATACCTTTAGCTCTGATTGGAACTAATATTTCAAAGGTATATGTGGAAAGAGCTTCAAAAGAGTATAGTTCTACAGGAACATATATCCAAACATTTAGGAAAACAATCTTACTGTTAATTGCTGTTGTTGTTCCTATGGTGAGTATTCTCTTTTTCTTCGCAACTCCAATTTGTACTATAGTATTTGGACAAAAATGGGAAGCAGCCGGTCGGTTTATAATAGCCTTGGCTCCAATGTTTGGGATTAGACTAATTACATCTGCGTTATCACCTTCATTTGTGATAATCAATAGACAAAAAACTGAATTAATACTTCAGAGTTTGTTTTTGGTGTCAAGTATTGTTTGCTTTGCCTTAGCACAATCCTTGGAATGGGAATTAATTAATTACATAGAATTGTTATCGGCGTTATACTCATTTTCATATTTGATATACCTTTCATTTATATATTTTTATTCAAAAAAAAAGCAATAATGGGAAAGAAAAAAATTGCAATTCTAAGTGCTGTTAATATTAAACACATGTCCCTAATATCTTTGTATACATCAATCCTAAAAAAAAGGGGGATAGATTATGATATTATCTATATGGATAAATATGGAGAAGATGAAGAAATTGATTGTCTAAATAAATATCGTTACGTTAATATCATTAATCAGAAACTTCCTATAATTATAAAGAAAATAAAGTATATGTTTTTTTTGCCATATGCAAAGAAAATTCTAAAAAGAAATAACTATGATTTTATTATTGTTTGGAACGATCTTGCCATTTTCATGTTTGCAAATTTTTTAAGTAAGTGTTATAAAGGTAAATATAGCCTTAATGTACGTGATAACATGTACTATGAGAAAGATTTATTCAAAAATAGATATAAAAAGGTCTTTCGTAATTCTGCATTCAATACAATATCATCAAAAGGTTACCTTGATATTCTCCCTCAGGATTGTGAATATATACAGATTAATAGCCTTAATCTTTCTGTTTTAGATGGAATGGACATACATCGTGGACTTCGAAATTTAAATGAGCCAATCCGAATTGGATTTATTGGATATATTCGTTATTATGAGCGTAATAAAAAGATGCTTGATGTATTCAAAAATGATTCTCGTTTTGAATTACATTATTACGGAAAGAATGCACATATACTTGAAGGATACGCAAAAAAGAACAATATTGAGAATGCTGTCTTTCACGATAGCTTTCCTGTTTCAGATACTGGTAAATATCTTAGTAAAGTAGATATGATTAATAATCTATATGGTAATGATACTATCAATGTGAGAAAGGCTATATCAATAAAGTTTTTTCATGCATTGTATGCACGAATCCCAATATTAGTAAACACGAATACTTATATTGGAGAAGAAGCTGTAAATATTGGATATGGTTTTTATTTTGATGAGATAGATGAATACAATAAAGATATGTTGTTCAATTGGTATCATGGATTAGATTTTCAAAGAATGGATCAAATAGCAGCTCGATATTTAGATGAAGCAATTAAAGAAAATAAAAACTTTGAAGAACTAGTAGTTAATCATATTTGTAAATAAAACCAATAGAGTTTATGTATAAACATTTTTTTAAGCGTCTAATAGATATCCTAATTGGACTCATTGCATTGCCATTTGTCCTATTGGTAATCATCTGTTGTGCCCCTTTTATCTATTTTTGTGATGGAGGTCCTGTTTTTTATAATGCAATTCGTGCAGGGAAGGGATATATACCTTTCAAGATGTTTAAGTTGCGTTCGATGTATATAAATTCTCCTGATTTGAAAAATCCAGATGGTTCAACTTTTAATAGTGAGGATGATTTTCGTGTAACTCCTGTCGGTAAAATTATGCGTAAGACATCACTTGATGAATTCCCTCAGTTTTTGAATGTTTTGATAGGAAATATGAGCTTTATCGGTCCTAGGCCAAAACTTTATAATGCAGCAAAGAGGCTTAACTCGATGAATGATGATCATAGAAAAAGTTATATGGTAAAACCTGGAATTACAGGATACGCCCAAGCATATTATCGTAATTCTATTATGCAGGAGGAAAAGTTTCATTGGGATGCGTACTATGCTGAGAATATCTCCTTTAGGATGGACATGAAAATTGTATTTCATACTTTTTATAGTGTGATTGCTCGTAAGAATATTAACACAGCTGAAAGTTATAAGAAATAAACAATGAAGAAACTATTAGTTTTAGCAGCAGGAAATCTGCAGATGCCTGTCATAAAGAGAGCTAAAGAGATGGGATACTATGTGATTGCTGCCGATGGAGATCCGAATGCTTGTGGGCTTAAATATGCAGATAAGCAGATTGTTGCTAACATTGTAGATGAGGAAATCATGTTGAATATTGCTCGTAGAGAGCAAATAAATGGTGTGATTCATCCTTGCAGTGAAGTGTCAATGAATGTGATGGGGCGTATTAATGATGAGATGTCCTTGTCAGGTATTAGCCGTGAACAAGCTATCAGAGCTACCAATAAGTATTTGATGCGTGCAGCTTTTGAGGCTGGTGACGCTCCAAATCCGAAATCCATTCTAGCGGTTAGTGCAGAAGATGCTTGGAAACATTTTTGTAATGACTTTGATACAAACGTGATTTTGAAACCTTCAAGAAACTCGGGTTCAAGAGGCATTGCAAAAGTAGTTAAGAATATTGCGAAGGAGGATTTTATGAAACTCTATGAAGCTGCCTTGAACGAGAGTCGGGATAGCTCCGTGTTGATAGAACAGTTTATTGAAGGGCCTGAGTTTAGCGTGGAGATTATTGTTTGGGAGGGTAAAGTATATGTACTTCAGGTTACGGATAAAAAAACAACTGGAGCACCTCACTTTGTAGAGTTAGGTCATAATCAACCTTCTTGTTTTTCTGATAATATTGTAACTATCGTGAAAGATGCTGCTGTAAGAGGTGTGAAAGCTTTAGGGGTAGATAAATGTGCGTGTCATGCTGAAGTGAAAATTATGGATAGTAAAGCATATTTAATGGAAGTAGGTGCCCGTATGGGAGGTGATTTTATTTCCACAGTTTTAACGCAATTGTCTACTGGTGTGGATATGGTGGCTGCAGCTATCAATTGTGCTTTGAATATTGAACCCAATCTTGAACCACAGACAGCCACTCAGGGTGTTTGTATTCGATATTTTTGCCCAAACCCAGGTAGACTGGTCTGTATTAGTAATACAGAAGTACTGAATGATCCGCAGGTATATGAGAGTGAAATTTATTGCAAATTGGGTGATGTAATTCCAGAGGTAACCTCAAGCCTATCTCGTTCGGGGCATATAATTGTAACAGAAGACACTCCACAAAAAGCTATTGAGTTAGCGGAGAGATTGATTCAAAAGGTGATAATACTAACGAAATAATATGAAAGATTTAAGAGGCAAAAGATTGTTACTTTTAGGGGGTAGCATATGGAAAGATGCAATCAAACAGTTTGCAGATGAGAATGAAGTAATACTTGTAGCGACAGGAAACGATACAACTGCTGGTATATTTGAAATATCTCAAGAAGGATATAGGGTAAATTCTACTGACATAGAGGGGATGAAGCGACTGATAAAAGAAAAGAAAATTGATGGGGTATATATGGGGGGGAGTGAACCTGTTATTGCTGCTGCGAGTTTATATCTCAATGAACTTAGAATGCCATGTTACTGTACTAAGGAACAATGGGATTGGCTTCAAGATAAAAGTAGATTTAAAGATTTATGTATAAAGCATGGTCTTCCTGTAGTGCCAAAGTATGATGTAAACAAGGAGAATATTGAAATCATCACAGATACTATTGATTTTCCGGTAATAACAAAGCCTACTGATGGTTGTGGCAGTAATGGCTTTTCAGTATGTCAGAATAAAAAAGAATTTATTGATGGCTATGAAAAAGCAGCAATAAATTCTCCAACTCAATCTGTAATATGTGAGAAGTTTGTAAAGAATGAGGGGGTTGTAGCGTTTTATACTTTCAGTAATGGTAAAATCTATTTTTCTGGGCTTGAAGATAAATTTCCAGTGCGCTACAAAAAACAAGGTAGTTATGTAGGTGGATTATTCGTTTTTGAGAGTAGACTTGTGACGGAATTTCGTGACAAATTCGAAAGTAAAATTCAGGCAATGATTTCTTCAATAGGAATAAAAGAGGGATCCGCATGGATTGAGGTCTTTCATGACGGGAATAATTATTATTTCAATGAGGTTGGATTTCGTTATGGTGGTTCGGTGTCTGTATATCCTGTTGACTATTTCCACGGTATAAATCAAGTTGCTGCAGATATATATTTCGCATTGACTGGAGAGAGTGCTATTATTGGTCATACATCTTTAATACCAACATCATTACCACGAAAAAAGAAGTATTGTATATATCCAATTCATATTAAATCTGGAACAATAAAGACGATAGAAGGTATTGAGTCTATAAGAAGTATGGAAGACGTCGTTTTGTTATCTATAACAAAAAATGAAGGAGATTTTATATCTGATACAGGGTCGTTTTCTCAGACTTTAGCATTGGTGCATTTTGTGTGTGATGGTGTTGAAGAGTGTCGCTATATGGTTGATGAGATTTGTCATAAACTGAAGACTATTGATACAGATGGAAATGACATGGTAAATAGAATGCTGGATATTAGTAATGTTGAATTTTGATTACATTTTGTGTAGGTGTTAAAGCAATGATATTAATTGTCGTATTCTAATTGTTGGGGGGATATGCACTGCTTGCCTAGGCTTTGTAATTTATCAATAAGATAAGTGAATTAATAAACTGAATATTATTTAACAACTGAATCAATAGCTATATTCAAATGCTGATTCGCATTAATAATGATTGTGACAAATATTAAATATAGAGCAATATCTCAAGAAGATATCGTTGGAATTTATCAGAGGAAATCAGACAAATTTTATCAAATAGTAGAAGATGCTTTTTCCAAATATGAGAGAGGAGAAGTAATTCTTCCCACAAAGATTTCACAGATTTTCGATCAACGGACACAGAAACGTATTAATTGCATGCCAGCAACATTGATGAGGGATAAAGTTGCTGGTATGAAGTGGGTATCTGTATTTCCCTCTAATGCATCTCAAGGGTTACAGAATGTTTCAGGTATTATGGTGCTTTCTGAAATTGAAACGGGCTTTCCGATTGCTGTTATTGATGGCACATTGCTTACAAACATACGTACTGCAGCTGTTGGTTGTGTAGCAGCAAAATATCTTGCGCCATCTAAAGTTGAAACTATAGGCTTTATTGGTGCTGGGGCAGAAGCAAGAATGCACTTTGCTCTACTGAAACATATGTTTCCTACAATTAAAGAATGTAGGGTATCATCTCGTAAGATTGTAACAGAAGAAGCGTTCATTAGTGCTCTACAAGGTGCTGCTTTGGACGTTAAATTTGTGGCGTGTGGGGGAGACTCATTTAAGTCAGCAAGTGGTGCAGATATTGTTGTCACTGCTATTAGTGGACAATCACCTGTATTGAAGGCAAAAGATATTACTAAAGGTTGTTTGTATATTCATGTAGGTGGTTGGGAAGATGAATTTGCTGTAGTTGAAAAGGCAGATAAAATTGTTTGTGATGAATGGGAGTCCTGCAAACATCGCACACAAACTATAAGCAGAATGTATGTACAAGGTCTTTTGAAAAATGAAGATATTTATGCAGATCTTAAAGATATTATATCAGGTAAAAAAAACGGTCGAGAGAATGATGATGAATTTATCTATTTTAATTCAGTAGGGCTTTCATTCATAGATATCAATTTTGCCAACGAGACATATAAATTAGCTAAAGAAATGGGGATTGGTAAGGATATTATACTCTTTAATACGAATCCTACTGATTATAAACTACTTATATAACATCTAAATTAATGAAAATATTATATTTGTCTGCCTATAATAAGCCAGAGCAAGCAGCAAGCAATCATCTAAGTGATGATAGAAATAACGCTTTTGCTGATGCGGGGTTCTACATGGAAGCTTACACTCCAACGCCCTGTAGAGGTGTGACATCTGAAGTTCGTAAAGAGTATTGTAAAAAAAAACACAGAAAGGAAAGCATGTATAGAGGGTATATGACTCTCTATCGCTTTTCTTTGTTTGCAGAAGGGAATAATCTATTGATGCGCACTTTCCGGTATTTATGTTGTTGGTGTGTGCAATTATGGAAGGGATTGCATGCAAAAAATATTGATTTAATTTATTTAGCGAGTACTCCTCCTATCCAAGGAGCTTTGGGAGCAATTTTGAAGAGAATAAAGAAAATTCCTTTCGTATATAATCTTCAAGATATCTTTCCTGATTCACTTGTTGGTACAGGCTTGGTTAAAAAAGGCGGGTTGATATGGAAGATTGGTAGAATGATAGAGGATTTTACATATAAGCATGCGGATAAGATAATTGTTATCTCGGAGGATTTCAAGAGAAATATTATGGCTAAAGGTGTACCTGAAGAGAAAATCGTTGTTGTCTACAACTGGGTGGATCAGAACGCAGTGAAGAATATTGAACGAAAGGATAACAAGTTGTTTGACAAATATCATTTGGATAGAAATAAGTTTTATATCACTTATAGTGGAA
>UMFX01037021.1_pt1 | contig 64035 bp, 55 predicted proteins | sample 1965131 | NCBI WGS metagenome assembly UMFX01 (sample SAMEA4836058, study PRJEB28245) | human gut metagenome | biome: gut microbiome; material: fecal sample | place: Denmark | collected 2008 | reverse complement strand
CTTCCGATGTATCTGCCACGCTGTGATACTTACTGCGATCACGGCTGCGACGTAGACAACTGCGATTACTTCCATCGGTTTTTTCCCGGCGTTTGCAATGGAAGCACTGTCGAGCAGAATCGTATATTCAATCTCATGCGGCACGCTCATGGCTGTCGTATCTGCCGTTACCGGCACTTCTTTGTCAAAAGCAGTCACAGGCAGTTCGAAAACAGAATTGCCCTCTGTATTGACCGGAAGATAAGTCTCTCCGTCCATCGTCATATAGTCATAATTAGGGCTGCTCCACTCGATCTCGATGACGGCCTTCTCATCCTGCACCTGCAGAATTGCCGGTGATGTGACAGACGCCCTGCCGCTTCCCCCTGTCAGCTGCACTTCAATCTCATACTCTCCATCCGGGAGATCAACCTGTATTCCTTTTTCCCATACTTCGGTTCCGTTTCCGTTGCTTTGCATTCTGTTTTTCTCTCTTTCCTGTTCGACGGTCTGTTCCAGATGATGTTCTATGGAGCCTTCTGCCTGAATATGAAAAAAGCGTCTCTTTTTCACAAAAGAAACGCTGCACTCAAATCACAATATAAAAATTTTCCTGTCCTATCTTACAAAAATGATCTAAAAACAGGTCAAATTTTCTCATCCGTACAGCCAGTTACTCGTGGCATGGAAACATTTTTGTTTCCCGTACAACAATCAGGCAGGTCTCCTGACTTACAGATCATCATGCATTGCCCTCTTCCCGGCTGCCCAGTGAGTTTTTGGCATGCACTCCCTAAATACAGTGACGAGTTCGTACAGGATTCGCACCTGTTTCCCTTTTCACCAGATCCGGCAGAGTGAGGTCACCCTGCCTATCTGACACCTGTTTGTTTCATTATCAAGTTCGTTTGAACTATAACATATGCTTTTAAAAATATCAATCGTTTTCCAAAAACCTATTCAACACTGGCAAAACTATTCGCAGCGATCATCTTTTTCAATTGTGTGGCAGCCTCCTTAAAAGGGTGCTTGCTGTCATAGATCAGACAGATATTCCGGGACGGTATCTTCTCACACAGGGGTATCTCTGACACCTCTCCCCTGTCAATCGCATCCTTTGCCATCGGTTTTGGTATAAAAGCCAGCCCCAGTCCGCTTCTTACCAGTGGAAGGATCTGATCCGCCGTTGCAGTCTCTGTATCCGGCTCAAAGTCCAGACCATAAGAAGCAAATAACTGCCTGTAAAACTGAAAGGTCACCGTCTCCTTTCCAAGACAGATGAGCGGATATTGCATAATCTCCTCAAATGTTGTTTGCCTTCCTGCCAGATGCCCGAACTCTGTTCCACCGATCAGTATTTCCTGATATGGATGAAGCATTGTCATGTGGAGCGGTGCATCCGCTTTTACAGGTGTGGAAACGACTGCAAAATCAACCGTTCCCCTTCTCACCGCTTCCACCGCCTGCGGTGTGGAATGATTGTAGATCTTCAGCCGGATTCCCGGGTATGTATTGTGAAACTCTTTTAACTTATCCAGAAGGAACAAATTTAACGCGGTCTCACTGGCTCCGATTGCAATACTCCCATGGGACAGTCCCACACATTCTGCCAGTTCCTCCTCTGCCGTAAAAAGCTGTTCCATGGCCGCTGCTACATGTGTATACAGCTTTTCCCCTTCCGTAGTCAGAAAAACTCCACGGTTCGTCCGCACTAGAAGCGTACAATGAAGCTGCTGTTCCAGACAGTTCATTGCCCTTGTCACATTCGGCTGGCTGTTTCCCAACACCCTTGCAGCCCTCGTAAAATTATTGTATTTCGCAACGTAATAAAAAATTTTATAATACTCAAAATTCACATCCATAGCTCGCCCTCAATCATATCAAATTATTATTTCTGCTATATCAATTATAGCTTTCACATATTTCTATTTCAATAGTATAATTTTAGCGAAAAAAAGAAAAGGAAGCGATTCATTTATGGCAGAAAAAACCATTTTTCCACGCGAAGAAAAAGCAGATGTTTTATTCAACAAAATATTAAATGATCCATGGGCATGTGAAAAACTCCAGGGGACTTTCTGCAATTCCCTGTTTTGCAACGAGGATAACAATTTTCCATTATCTCCCGCTGAATTTTCCCAGGCACTTTTTAATGCTTATCACAACAGAGATCTGTCAGCTTTTCTTATGGCAATCTGTCAAAATACATTATTCGATCTGCTCCGGAATTCGTTTCTGATTCCGTACCGTTTTAACGCAGACGGCAGAACGAATCCGATTATCATGACTGACGAATCGGGCAATTTACTGCCCGGATATAAAACAACCGTACGTGAAAAAGATTACCAGCATTTTTATGATGTCTACTGTGATCTTGACAATAAGAAAAATATTTATTTTGCACAGGCCTACCGTTACCGCCATGCCTATGCTTCTGAAAAAATGGATATGGAACAGCAGATTCTGGAAAAAAATACCGGTGTACTGATCATCCGCGAGCTGCCCGACACTGTCAAGCTGAAAGAGACAGAGGCAGAAGCTTATTCTGCTGTCTGGGATCTTATGATCAAACTGGAGAAAAGTCTTCCTATGGCGTACATTTTCTATGGGCAGGATTCTCTGGTAGAGGAAAACACCCGCTATGATGAGATTGGTATTTTTCTACCGGATTCGCTGTTTTTGAAGAATCTGGAACGACATGTAAAAAAAGCAGAGGCGATCATTTATGCAGAAGAATAATTATATGGATATCATGGAAAAAAATCATATGGAAATCCCCTGGCACGATTACACGGAAAACGACAGCAATGTTCTGATCAATAAAGCAGGGCTGATCGAGAAGGCTTCTGTTATCGGAAGAGTCGGATTGATCATGCTCTCCTGTGGAACCGGAGCATGGCGTGTCCGCACTTCCATGAACCGTCTTGCAAAGGAACTTGGTGTCACCTGCACCGTGGATGTCGGACTTATGTCCATCGAATTTAACTGTTTTGACGGAAAAGAATGTGTCTCACAATCCTTAAGCATTGCCAATACAGGTGTCAATACCTCAAAGCTTTACCGTATGGAACAGTTTGTTGACAATTTTCCAAAACAGGAAGCCCATCTGACAGGTGAAGAGATTCACAGACGTCTGGATGAAATCGAGTCTATTCACACACTCTACTCCCCTGCCAAACTTGGTCTCGCCGCTGCACTCGCATGTTGTGCTTTCACGTTCCTGCTGGGTGGTGGTCCGATTGAAATGGTTCTCGCCTTTATCGCAGCCGGTATTGGAAATGTGATCCGCACCAAACTGATCAAACACCATTATACGTTATTTTTAAATGTTGCGGTATCGATCTCTGCCGCCTGCCTGACTTATACCGTATGTCTGCATCTGGCAGAAATGTTATTCCATATTCCGTCCTTTCATGAAGCAGGATATATCTGTTCCATGCTGTTTATCATACCAGGATTTCCATTCATCACAAGTGGGATTGACCTTGCCAAGCTTGATTTGAGATCCGGTCTGGAACGCCTCACTTATTCCGTGATCATCGTGCTGGTCGCTACCATGTTTGCATGGATCATGGCATTGCTCTTAAAATTGCAGCCACAGGACTTTTCCTCATTGTCCATCGGACCTGTCCTTCATCTGTTACTGCGGTTAATCACTAGTTTTTGCGGTGTATTCGGATTCTCTATTATGTTCAACAGTTCGATCCCGATGGCCGCCACGGCTGCCTTTATCGGTGCCATTGCAAATACACTGCGTCTGGAACTGATCGACTTTACGGCTACACCTGCCGCTGCCGCCGCTTTTGCAGGTGCATTAACCGCCGGACTTCTGGCCTCCGTCATAAAAAAATGGAACGGTTATCCACGTATTTCACTAACCGTTCCATCCATTGTTATTATGGTTCCAGGACTTTACCTTTACCGTGCAATATATAATTTTGGAATCATGTCACTGACAGAAGCTGTCTCCTGGTTTGCTGCTGCGATCATGATTATCATTGCACTTCCGCTTGGTCTGATCTTTGCAAGAATACTGGCCGACCGCACGTTCCGCTATTGCACCTGATGTAAATTTTTTCTTTCCATTAACAAACTTTTTCTAAGATTTCATTTAAGGCATTGCCACTGCTGGAATGACTTCTTACCACTTCGGCTTTGCTGCGCTCCGCCTCCGCTACCGCACATTTTACCATCTTGTGGGAAACTGTATTGGTAAACAGGATAATCAGATCCGGTGACCCAATCTGGCTGCTTAACTTTGCCGGCATCTGGGTAAATACTTTTGCCTTACATTTATGCTCCTTACAAATCTTTTTATACTGACACACCATACGGTCATGTCCTCCAATAATGACTACGCTCATAAATTATCCTTTCGTTATAATGCTTACCTTATTATAATGCTGCGAGCTGTTTTCCAAGGTCTTTACATGCATCTAAGGCAGCATCGTCCGGTGCTTCCTGACAGATCACGCCCTCTCCATTCACAACGGTTGCTCCGGCTGCTGTCATACGGTCTGCCCAGTCACGCATCCACTGTCCATCGCCCCATCCATAAGAGCCAAACAAAGCGATTGTCTTACCTGCTGCAAATCCTTCCACATCGCATACAAATGGTTCCATCTCGCCTTCTTCGAGCACTTCTGCTCCCATTGCAGGACAGCCCATTGCGAAACCTTTTGCAGCTTTTAAATCATCTAAGGATGCACTTGCAACATCAACAACCACTGCTTCTTTTCCTGCTGCCGTTACACCCTCTGCAACTGCGTTTGCCATACTCTCTGTGTTTCCTGACTGTGACCAGAATACGATTGTTACTTTATCCATGATTCTTTCCTCCATACTATCTGCAGTTTTATGATTTTTTATTTTTCCACATTCCTGCATTTTCTATTCTTTATCAGTTTATGTAGTTAGTATACGCTAACCTATAAATAAAAATTAAGCATAACAGGCAGCCATCTCGCTCACACTGCGTCCACTTGCAAGCAGCTGTATCAAAACTTTTCTTGCCTCTTCATATCTGTTAAACAAAGCCTTCTTCTCCTCTACATGTCCGTACACTTTCCAGTAGCCGGCATACAGATAATTGTGACCTTTGTTCTCAATGAATCCCTCCACATCTTCCACAGGATAACCGAGCAATAATCCCATCTCATGTGGAAATTCTGCAATCTGCTCCATACAGTCTGCATAGCGTTTCTGAAAACGGCTTAAAACATCGCTTAAATCCAGGCTTTCGTATCCAAAACTCTTCATCGACTGACAGACTCTATCCTGCATCAGGTACGCTTTCAACCCATCCTCGCGGTACACTAAAAAGGTTGCTTTATCTTCGCTTTCCAACAGCAGATAATAGGAAATACCGGAACGTTCCAACACCTGTTTCATCTGTGGTGCAAGTTTTTTCTCCACATTCAGCAAATTAGAAACCTTCATGCCGGAGATCATCGGTGCACACTGTACGACCAGATGTGTCTCAATTCTTTCTCTGTCTAATCTTGTGATCATCTCGTATACTTCCTGACTCACTTTGCTCTCCTTTGCTTTTCGGTTAGTTATATCTAACTCATAGGTATATATTACACAAAAAAAGAAAACGTGTCAACACTGTTATTGAAACGTTTTCTCGTTAAGCTTCTATCTCAATTCCTTCCTGCACAAAAATGCGCAGATCAAAACAAAAATACAGCAGACCACCCATGTGACCGGTTCGCAAAGGCACACTGCAAAATACCCATATGCCGGCACGACCCAGATAGCAAAAATCACCTTTCCTATCAATTCCAGACTGCTGCACACAAGCGGCATCATCAAATGATTCATTCCCTGCAGCATATTTCTCAAAATAATAATCACTGCCATCGTAGGAATCAACGGGAAACTGATCCTGAGATATAATGCAGTATTATAAATAACATCCGCATTACTGCTTCCTGTTACCAGTCTGACGGCATCTTCCACGAAGAAAGTCACAAAAACCATGGAAAAAATCCACCAGACCGCAAAAAGAAAGAATGCTGACCATACTCCTTTTTTGATTCTGTTTCGATTTCCGCCACCCATGTTCTGGCTTGTATAAGTTGCAACACTCGTTCCAAGCGCAAGTCCCGGCGTATGGAAAAGTTCCGCCAGCCTTCTTGCGCCTACCTGCGCCGTAATATACAGGTTTCCGAGTGCGTTAATACTACCCTGTAAAATAACACTTCCAATATTATAAATTGCACTCATCAAAGCCATGCTAAACCCCGCGACAACCATTTCAAGCACAAATTTTTTCTCCACCTGATAATCTTTTCCTTTAAAATGAAGCAGTGGATAATTGCGCCAGATAAGTATGAATGCAAGAAATGCACTTACCCCCTGTGATAAAACCGTTGCAAACGCTGCACCTCCGATTCCCATCGCCAGTGGTGCCATAAACGCATAATCCATTGAAATATTCAAAACGCTGCTGAACAGCAAAAACAAAAGGGGTGTCATACTGTTTCCAACCGCTTGAAGCATAGCTGCTTCCATATTATACGCCATCGTAAATGGTATTCCGATCAGTATGATCGTAAGATATTCCATCGCACCTGCCATCGTCTCTTCCGGAACCTGCAAAAGGATCAGCAGCGGTTCTTTACACAACAGAAAAATGGACATTAATACAATGGATACCGACATGGAAATTGTTACCATCCAGCAGGAGACATGCTTCATTTTTTGCTCATCCCCTGCTCCAAAGCTGCGGCTTAAAGACAACGCCAGTCCATTGTTCATTCCAAATGCAAAATTCGTGATAAGTCCATATAGCGCCGAAACTGCTCCAATCTGTGCGAGTGCGTGATCTCCCAGAACATGTCCGGCAATTGCAGTATCCGCCAGATTATAAAACTGCTGTAGCAGATTTCCAAAAAACAGGGGCAGCGCAAATTTTAATACAAGCCGGAACGGATTTCCCCTTGTCATATCCAGCACACGGCTTTTTTCATTTGTTTCCATCGTAATCCCTGCTCCTTTAATCTTTACTCAGAAACCGGTCCCACTCTTCGGCATCTGCGCTTCCGCTTACTTTAATCATGAAAGTATGGTCTTCCGTATCAATGGATACCGTATAGACACCTTTCTCCTGCTCAATGGAATAGATTTCACATCCTTCCAGTTCCTTTAATTTTGCTGCCTGATCTTCTGCCGCGATCAGTATATCCTCTTTCTTTTCTTTCAGATTACCGTCTGCGTCATAAACTTTATAGCCTTCCTCGACAAATGCCGTAATCTCCGGCTCACGGATTTTCAGTTTCAGTTCATTTGCACGCATTTCGCGGATATCACGATTGCACGAATTTTGTGGTAAAATCGTCACATTGTCCAATATCATTTCAAAGATCCCATTGACTGCGCAGGTTTCTGCAATGTATGCGCCCTCAAATCTGAAGTTTTGTAATTCATTTTCAGTATAGTATTTCATTTGTTTTCTCCTGTCATTGATATCATATCTGTAAATTCATTCATCTACTTTACTTTTTCTGACCGTCTACTCCTGCAGCTTTTTCACTTCATCTAACGAAAGTCCTGAAATAGCTGCAATCTTTTCAGATGTGAATTCCTTTAAAGCAAGCATACGCTTTGCTGTTTCAAAAGCTGCCTGATTTTTGCCTTCTGCCAGTCCAGCTTCATGTCCAATCTCACGACCAGCCTCAAACTCTGCCTTTCTCAACTTCTTCTCTTCCAATTCTTTATCATACTCAAAAATGCTCATATTAATAACCTCACTCCGGTTTCGGGATACGAATGAAACACACAGATTATTTTGGAACCTTCTGTATCAACTGAGATTGTATAGACGCTATTCACACAGTCTATAGAATAAATTTCACAGCACAGGTCGTAGAATCTACCTCTACGATCGCCTGTATTAATTTAATTCGAGCATTCTGTCAATACAGCGTTTTGCTCACTTTAGTAAAAGTATACGATTTGAAATATACACTGTCAACGCAAAAAATTTACAGGTGGCTTGTTAACTGTAAAATTAAGTGTTATAGTTGGAGGTGGCTGTTCCGGATTATATGCAGTCTTAAATCTTCCGTGGGATTATCAGGTGACCGGATGGCAGGGAAGAACAGATTGAAGCTGACTATGTAATACTTGCAACCGGTGGTATTGGTGGTACATACAAGCATTCCACCAACTTCAAGCACCTGACAGGTGATGGTGTTCTTCTCAAGGATAACCATATCGGTGCCGCAGGTGCTGATATTATCATGTTGGACAACATGGATAATGATCTTTTAAAACAATCCATCGATTATATTGCCGGCAGAGCTGAAATCGAAATTTCCGGAAATGTTACAAAAGAAAACATTGAAAGAATTAAGAACTTTGGTGTAAACTATGTATCAAGTGGTGCTCTGACTCACTCAGCTCCAATTTTGGATATTTCACTTAAAAATTTACATGCAGTTTAGAAAGGACTTTGACAGATGAACGGAGAGATCAGGAGAGCAAAAATAGAAAATATTTTGAAATCCAGCGCTGTGCCTGTCCCTGGAGTTACTCTGGCAAAAGACCTGGATGTAAGCAGGCAGATCATCGTTTCGGACATTGCTCTTCTTCGTGCAAATGGCCTGACGATCCTTTCCACAAACAAAGGTTATATTATTCCAAAACAATCCGCCTGCCAGCGGGTATTTAAAGTGATCCATACAGATGATCAGGTTGGAGAAGAACTCTCTCTGATCGTTGATAATGGCGGTGTTGTCAAAGATGTTTTTGTTTATCACAAGGTTTATGGTGTTATCCGGGCTGATATGAATATCCGTACAAGACGCAATGTCAAGAAATTTTTAGAAGGACTCTCTTCCGGAAGTTCCAGCCTTCTTAAAAATGTAACCGGTGGTTATCATTACCATACGATTGAAGCTGAATCCGAAGAGATTTTAGATGATATTCAAAATGAACTCGCAGAAAAAGGTTTTCTGGCCAAACTGCAGGATTATGAGCCTGTAGATTTCTGGGGCGAAGAAGAATCAAATACAAACGTTTAATGCAATCAAGGCGTCAGTCCGGTATTTCCGGAACTGACGCCTTTTAAGCATTGGAAATTGTCAATGCCACTGTTTTGTCTTACATATACTTCTTCACAATATTCTCCATTACTTTCCACTTATGTTCCATATCAGAGACAAGTTTAAACTGTGTCCTTGCCCGGTCCAAATTCTGCCCCGGTCTGTGAATTTTAAAATAAATGTCTCCCTGAATATAATCCATAAGAAACCTCATTCCACATTCATAGGTCATAAGCCTAGCGCCCATCGGAAGCAGCTTTATCTCTTCCTGTGAAAGTTTTCCACCACATCCCTCTATAAAGCCCTTCGCACATGCTTCAAAAAGCTCTAAATCGCACCACACTTTATCCAGATTTTGTTCATCCTCTAATGCTGTACTTGCTCCAATCCGCACCGCATCTCCAAAATCATTCATGGCTACCCCAGGCATTACAGTGTCCAGGTCAATCACACATATTCCTTTTTTGGTATCCTTATCCATGAGGACATTATTAATTTTTGTGTCATTATGAGTCACACGAAAACTGATTTTCCCACTTCTCAGCAAATCCTGAAAGCAGTCCACAATTTCTTCCCTGTCCAATACAAACTGAATTTCCTCCCGGACCAAATCCACTCTGCTGCACACATCCTCTTCCACTGCCTTTTTGAATGTCTCAAATCTTTCTCTGGTATCATGAAATCCCGGAATTGTCTCATGAAGTGTTTTCGCCGGATAATCCGCTAACATACTTTGAAATCTGCCAAATGCCAGACCGCCCTCATAAAGTATTTCAGGATTATCTATCAAATCATAGCTTACAGTATTTTCAATGAATACATAAGCTCTCCAATACTCACCTTCCGAGTCCACGTAATAGGGTTTCCCGTCTTTTGCAGGAATGACATTTAATGTCTCCCTCTCTGGATTTCCACCGTTAGCTGAAATTTTTCTTTTTAAAAATTCAGTGACTCCAACGATATTTTCCATTAATTCAACCGGGTTTTTAAAGATACTCTTGTTCATCTGCTGTAAAATATAATGCTTTTTTACTCCCTGCTCGTTTTCAAATGTAACACGGTAAGTATCATTAATATGTCCATTTCCCCATGGAATTTCTTCTTTATATACACCTTCAAAACAGAAGTTTGCAGCCGCTTCTAATTTTCCGCAGAGCTGTTTTGGATAAAAATCATTCTCTTCCAGCTTTTTCACTGCTGCCATAACCATTGGTTTATCTTCCCTGTAGGTAACTCCATACCACTTTTCTGTTGTAAGAAGAACTTTTACTTCTGCTTTATTGCTATCTAACAGTCTGCTGACGACCGACGGAAGATAATATTCACATTTCAGTGGATTATGTTGCAGACCCTCCTGCAGAAAATCACGAAATCCATACGCAATCTCTGACAAAAATCCCTTGCTAAATCCCCATAAATTCATGGAAACAATCGTATCTCCTGCCAAATCCGTATAACTTTTTCCATCATCTTCCGTATATGCAGCATTCTCTCCACGTTTTACAATCGTTGTATGTTCTGTTACACTGACAAGTTTTCCATCACCATCAATATCACAGACACCTCTTGCCACACTTCCATTCTCCGTCAAAGTATTTTTCAACTGATATCCTACCATTGCATACTGATACTTTTCATTATCTTCATGCACACTCAGATAATCATAAATCTGCTTAAATGCTTCTCTTCCATAATAGTCGTCTGCATTAATCACTGCAAATGGTCCGTCAATCATATCTTTACAGCTTAAAATTGCATGCGCAGTTCCCCATGGCTTTACTCTTCCGGCCGGAACTTCAAATCCCTCCGGCAGATTTTCCAGCTCCTGAAATGCATATCTTACTTTCATAATCTTTTCTATACGATTCCCTATGACATTATGAAAATCTTCCGCATTCTCTCTTTTTATTACAAAAATAACCTCTTCAAATCCTGCAAGATAAGCATCATAAATAGAAAAATCAACAATAATATGTCCATATTCATCTACTGGATCAATCTGTTTCATTCCACCGTAACGGCTTCCCATTCCGGCTGCCATAATTACAAGTACAGGTTTCTTCATATTCTTTATACCTCCTGATTAAACAGCGTACCATTTAATCTCATTTGCCTCTATTTTCAACGCAAAACTGCTTCCATCTCCGCGATAGATAACCGTATTCTGTGACTCGTAGGTATTATTTACAACACAGAATTTGCCATTTTTTACATATGCATGTACTTCCACATTGAAATTTGTACTAAACCACTGATGTAATAAGTTTTCGCCATGTGTACTCCACAAAATGCTTCGATAAAGAATTCTGCTGTTCTCAAAGCTATATGGCAGTCCACTGATATAGACCGAACGGCCCTCACCAAATTCATGCACAGCCATCTGAACTTCTTTGTCCCTCTGTACCAGAATTTCTGTTCCCTCATACGCAAACATATTCTTCTTGCCCTCTCCGAAGTCAACAGGCTTTGTTGTATCTGCAAGAATAAAGTGATTTTTGTGTTCTTCCCAGTTATACTTATCGTAGTTTAAGGTAAATCCGGTTTCTTTTTCCACACCAATTAAATCAGCAAGCTGCAGATAATGTCCCTGATACTGGTGTCCTGCCGGTTCCCCGACACCGATAAATCCACCGCCCCGGTAGACAAATTCACGAATGGCTGCGGAAATAACTGCATTCTCCCAGACTGCCCCGCCGGTGTGTGCCGTATCCCCGTCCCCGACATTGATAATGACATCAATATCCTTTAATATATCCTTATCCTTTAAAATATCATCAAAAGAAATGAACTTCACATCAAATGGTGCCCCGCTTAACGCTTCGATAATACCTGCATAACTGTAATTCTGTTTCTGGTACAGTGCGTGATGTACCATATGGCATCCCCAGCTTCTGATCTTACCCCAGCTGTTTAATACTGCTACTTTCTTCACGCAGTACGGTGTTGTGCCTTTTGTATTTTCATATAATTCACGGAACTCGTTGCAGACACTCTCCACATAGTCTAAAAACTCCGGGAATTCCAGCGCGAGTTTTAAGTATCCGCCATATCCGATACGGTCGATCGGTTTTCTTAAGATGGCACGGCGTGCTGTCACCCAGTTTTCCTTTGCTTCCTTGACAGGATCCCCGCCCTCATGGAAGGTATCCGGGAAAAAGTATGGAAGGAATCTTCCTTCTGTATATTTGACACCTTCAATATCAGAGATCAGACGAAGTGTGCTTCCGTTTCCAACGCTTCCTACCACTGCGTCAAGACCGATCGTTGCAAACTCCTCCATGAATGGTTCTGTTCCGATCCAGTGATCCCCCAAAAACATCATTGCCTCTTTGCCGCATTCATGTGTGATGTCAACCATCTCTTTTGCAAGCTTTGCAACTTCCCTGCGCTGGAACGCCTGGAAATCCTTGTATTCTTTGCTTGGCACACGATACTGGTTATTATGGTAACCCTGATCGATGATAAATTCCGGACGGAATTTATAACCGACCTCTCTCTCAAACTGCTCTAAAATATATGGACTTACAGAGGAAGAATAACCGTACCAGTCAACAAACTTCTCTCTCTTAAGCTCATCAAATACGAGTGTGAACTGATGGAAGAACGTTGTATAACGGATCACGTTCACATACGGATGCTCTGCACAGTATTTGCGCAGACGCTCCATGGAATACTTATGTGTTTTCGGCTGTCTGACATCGAATGTGATCTGATGTTCAAAATCCTTCCAGCCATTTGTCACAGCATTGTACATATGGACCGGATCCCAGATGATGTAAGCTAAAAAGCTGACTGTATATTCATGGAACGGTTCTGTATCGTGGATGCAGACACAGCCGGTTTCCTCATTGTATTCCCATTTATCTGTGGATACCACTTCCCCTGTGGAGCGGTCGATGACTTCCCACCAGCGTTTTCTGTCATCTCTTGTATTTACCTGCATCAGTTCATCCGAAATTCCTTTCATTAAAGGAATCTGAAGTTCGTTACCGGTTGCAGTGTAAAAATTAGTCATGATATAACTCTGCTGCACTTCATCCGGATTTGCTTTTGCCCACGCATTATCTTTTCTGGTGGTATAATAAGTTGCATATATTTTTGCACCGGTTTTGGTCAGTTCCTCAGGGAACTCTGTACCGTCGCAGTCACGGATCGCATCTGCTCCCCAGCGTTTCATTAACTCAATTGTCTCCGGAACTACATCCAGGTTTGTAGGAATTGTGACACGTCCTGTATTTTTCTCACTCATTTTTCTTCCTCACTCTATTTCATCCATATAATTACTTTCTTTTCTTCTTTTCTGCAAAAGGGCAATTATAAATCCACAATGCCATTAATAAACAGATAATTCCAATAAGCATAATTCCTAAACCCGTCATTTTTCCTGTCATACCCCATCCAAAAACAGACAGGCTTATTCCGGCAATAAAAAGAGCTGCCATTAAAATTATTCTGCATTTTGTGTGCTTTTTCCAAAATTCCATTTTAATCTCCCTTCTCATCAACCCTTTAAACCACCAACAGTCATTCCCTGTGTCAGTTTATTCTGAACACATATATATAAAATTAATGTAGGAAGCATTACTATTACAAGTCCTGCATACATAATTCCATACTGTGCTGCTGACTGCTGTGCCTGCATCAGATTTAATAATCCTACCGGTAACGTTTTCGGTCCATTTGCCGAACTCATCAGTGTCATGGAAATGATATATTCATTCCAAAAAGAAAGAAAATTAAACAAGATTACTGTAATAATAGATGGTTTTGCCATTGGGAAAATAATTTTCCACATCGTTGTACTATAACCTGCTCCATCAATATATGCCGCTTCTTCATAATCATGTGCCAATGTTGAAAAATACCCTGACAACAGATAAATTGTAAACGGAAGTGCCGTTGCAGCATATACGATTGCAAGTATGACCAGATTATTTAAAAGAAAACTTTTCCCAATTACTGATTTCAGCCAATTGTCTCCATCTCGCAGCATCAGAAAAATTGGAACAACAATATAATTCACGTTAATAAAAAGACCACCCATAAAAGCCGCATTTAAAAATTTGCTTCCTTTAAATTTAAAACGTGACAAACAATAAGCTGCTGGCAGTGCAACAATTAAAAGAATTACAAGTGCCAAAGCTGTAACAAATGCGGAGTTTAACATGTAATCTCCCATTTTTGCTGTATTCCAGGCATCAATAAAGTTCTGAAAATAAAAACCCTCCGGCAAAGTCCACGGATTTCCATAAAATTCTTTATTCTGTTTGATAGATGCCATAAATACCCATGCTACCGGAACAATAATGATGACTGCAAGCAATATTAAAACTACATAAATAAAAATTTTATACAAATGCTCGGTAGAATTCGAATGTTTCTTCTCTTTCATGTTTTTTCTCCTTAAAATTCCAGTGGTTCCCGCTCTGTAACTTTATTTACAAGTGCAGATAATGCAAATGAGAAAATGAATATCACAACACCTATTGACATACTATATCCATATAAACCCGCATCTTTTTGTCCATACATATAACTCAATGCCACTTCAGAAGCCCCATTTGGTCCGCCAGAAGTCATTGCTTTTACAAATAAAAATGCCATATTAATCGTCGAAATAATAAAGAATGTCAGTGTTGTGCGAATATTTGTCCAAATCAGAGGAATTGTAATCTGAAAAAACTGAACCATTCTTCCAGCCCCATCTAATCCGGCACTTTCATAAAGGCTTTCCGGTACGCTTGCCATAGATGCCATATACATTACCATATAATAACCAATCGCCTGCCATACCATGGCAATAATAAGGCTTACCATAACAAGAGACTCTCCTTTCCATAAAATTGGATTTTCCATTTTATGGAATAAGCTTATAATACTATTTAACATTCCGTTCTCCGGCTTATAAATTGCAGAAAAAATACCTGCAATTACTACAACCGATAAAATATTGGGAATATAAAAAATAATACGGAAAAAATTCTGTCCCCTGATTTTTTCTCTTGACAGAATACCCGCAAAAACAAGTGCAAATGCAAAGGTAACTATTGTAACAACAACAATAAGTAAAATCATGTTTTGCATGGACCTTATAAAATTAGTATCCGATATTAATGTTTTAAAATTTTTCAGACCAACAAATGCTTCATTCGGTGAATATGCACCCTTTTCAAATAACGACATTCGGAATACATTTAAGGTAGGCAATATCATAAACACAAAAAATAAAATTACTGCGGGTGCTATGCATACCGCCAAAAAACCGCTTCGTCCTCTGGCTTTTTTCATACTTTCACGTTCCTTTCAAACAAACCGTACTATTTAAAATTCGGCGGACAAAAATCCTGTCCGCCGACTCATTTTTACCACTATAGCATTAAGGAAAACTAAAAACTCTTATTTCAAATTTGCCCGCATCTGGTCACTTGCCGAAATAATTCCATCAATCCACTCCTGCTCTGTCATATCTCCTGATACCAAAGAGTTTACAGGGTCAAAGAATACAGTACGTACTTCAATACCCGGAATTGCTTCAAATGATGCAAAATTGCCCATGGCTGCCTTTGCTCCATTATCATAGATAGAATAAAACATGACATTATCACCTTCTAATTTATCTGCAATTCCTAATACCGGCTGAATAGCTCCTGCTTTTGCAAAAATTTCACATGCTTTATCACTGTATAAATATGAGATAAATAATTTTGCTGCATCCTGATGTTCTGCACCAGAAGGAATCCATGCCTGTTCAAACCATGTATAACTATAACTGTCTCCTCCCGCTTTTACCGCCGGAAGAGCTGTCATACCCCACTTAAATCCATCTGCACGAGGAGCATCTGCCATTTCACCGACAATCCAGGTTCCATTTGGCATGAAAATTGCCTTATTATCAAGTACTAACTGCTGGTTCTGTGTAAAATCCTGATCATTTGCCTGTGCCGGTGTAATAGGATTTGTGTACTCAGCTAACTTTGCAACAATATCAAAACATGTCTGTGCTTCTGGTGTTTCCCAGATACCTTCTTCATAATTTGTGGCCTTATCAAAGAATTCAGATCCGCCTGCGGCATACATTAATGCATAGAAAAATGCATCAAAATATCCTGTTGTCGGATATGTAAATAAATAAATTCCCTCTTCTTTTGCTTTATCTCCAAGTTCCCACATTTCATCCCAGGTTGTTGGAACATCCCATCCTTTTTCTTCTAAAAGACCTGCATTATAAAACAGACCACATGGGGAATAAAACATTGGTGCAAGATATGTCTTTCCATCACCATAAGGATTCGTCAATGATGTATCTGTAAATCCTCCTGCAATCTTCTCTGAAACAAGTTTATCTTCTCCCGGAACTTTCATAGATAAGACATCTGTAATGTCAGTAATCATATTTCCCTTAATAAACTGTTCCGTTAACGCAGCTTCACGTCCCGTGGCCAGATGAATAACATCCGGGTATTCGCCTCCCTGCATGGATGGTCCTATTACATCCTCCAATTTTTTATCTGTTGTAAGTTCTACCTGAATTCCGGTTTCTTCTGTAAATGCATCTGTCACTTCCTGCCACATTTGCGAACCATAACCTGTCTCAATTGCGGCTACACTGATTGTTGTTCCCGCATAGGCTGCGTATGGATTATCAGATGTTGGCTGCTCTGCCGCCTCTGTTCCTGTTTCTTCTGTTTTGCTGTTATCTGATGCAGAAGTCTCCGTTCCTGTTCCTGTGCCGCACCCCGCAAATAAAGATGCTGCCATTACCATGCTCATCATTGTACACAAAATTTTTTTCTTCATAGTAACCTCCCATTTTTGTTAATTTTCACTATAAACTCTTGTGTTTTCCTTCTTGCAATTGTTATTATAGCGTATATTTTTTCTTTTTCCTATCTATATATTGCTCTTTATTTTATAATTCTTGCTTTATTTTTAAAAATCTTGTTATTTTGCTTTTTTCATTGTATACTAAGTACAACACCGTTCCTATATAAATAGGAAATCATTGCAATTATAACATGAAAGGACTGTATTTTCCATGAGTAACCGAAAGTTTAATCTGGATAATGAGGTACAGCCGGAAATCCATTTCCGCCTGCTTTCCATCTCAGCATCCAAATTTGAAAATGACTGGACTTCTTTTCCCCACAGCCATCATTTTACGGAAATCTTCTTTATTAAAGACGGCACCGGACGCATGCTGATTGAAAATGAATCTGTTCCGGTCTCCTCAAACAGCCTTGTCGTGATCGGTGCACAGGTAACACACACAGAGTTTTCCGATCCGGAAAATCCACTGGATTATTATGTGCTCGGGGTGGAAGGATTAAAACTGAATACTGACAAAGAACCGGAATACATTCATGTCCCGGCTTCTGCAAACTCACCTTTTATCCGCCAGTGTTTTGAAAATATCCTGCGGGAAATGCATAACAAACAGGACCGCTACGCAGAGATCTGCCAGCATTATCTGGATATTTTAATTTTATATTTCTGCCGGAAAGACCATGTATCCTATGAAGTGGTGGATGCGCAGAACAGCAGCCATGAATGCCACAAGGTAAAACGCTTTATCGAGCACAATTACCAGAGCATGATCTCTCTGGATTCGCTTGCCGAAAACTGCAGCCTCTCAAAATATTACCTTTCACACCGTTTTGCAGAGCTGTATGGAAAATCTCCCATCGCTTACCTGAATGAAGTGCGGCTGGCGTCTGCGCGTGACCTGCTGCTCACAACCAATCACAGTATCGAAGAGATTGCCGGATGTATCGGTTTTTCCTCTACCAGCTATTTTTCGCAGTCCTTCCAGAAAAATTTTCATGAATCGCCACAGCAGTTCCGCAAATCCCACCGTGTCAGGACATGACCATGTTTCATTTTTTACATAAAAAAGACGGTTTTCCTGCAAATGAAACTGTCCCAAAAGAGGCGGCACCGGAAATCCCGATGCCGCCTCTTTCGATAATGATTTTTATTTAATTATAAGAATTTTACCAGTCTATCTTATACATATTCCTTCTGTTGATCGCACCGATCTCCTCCAAGGTATTGATCATGCGATACACGGTCGCAGTCCCGATTTTTGAATCGATCCTGGATGCTTTGTAATAAATTTCTTTACAGCTTGAGCAATTCTCATTCAGTATGATGTCGAGCAGCACCATCCTCTGCTTTGTGATCCTGCATCCCTGCTCTTTCAGCCGCTGAATCACAATTTCACGCTGCATCTGGGTTTTCTCATACTTCTGCTGATTTTCGTCCTGCTTCTGCTGTTCGGATGTATGCTGAATCATCTTAAACCATGCCCTTCTTAATCACCTGAAATTTGTGTTTATCACTATATCTAATGGCAGCCTCTGCAATGTGAACAGTCCCCACCGCAGGAAGATTTTCCACTCTTTTTGTCCCGGACAATGCCTCTGACGATCAGAGCAACTACGGATATCAAAACAACTAATACAACGAATGTTCCCATATTATACTACCGCCTTTCTGTTTTTTTAAGGAGAAGCCTCTATGTATGAGGCTTCTTCCTGAAATGACTATTATTTTGCACTTACAACTTTCTTTGCGTCAACCTTCAAAGAGCTGCTCTCTTTGTATGGGCGGAACAGTAAGTACAGGAATCCGATCACAAGTAAGAATGCCACAACTGTTCCGATTCCGAATGTTCCAGTTGTAATTAATGTACCGATCTGGTAGATGCAAAGTGATACCACATAAGCGAGTCCACACTGATATCCGATTGCGAACCAGAACCATTTTGCATTGTTCATCTCACGTTTGATCGCTCCCATTGCTGCAAAGCATGGTGCACACAGTAAGTTGAATACCAGGAATCCATAAGCTGCGATCGGAGTCATAGCTGCTGCAAGGTTACCCCAGATCTCAGCACCATCTTCTGCTACTTCTCCGAATCCATATAACATACCGAAAGTTGCTACAACGTTCTCTTTTGCAATCAAACCAGTGATTGCTGCAACTGCCATCTTCCAGCCTTCACCTGCTTTTGTCCAGCCAAGTGGTGCAAAGATCCATGCGATTGCGCTTCCGATAGAAGCAAGGATAGAGTTATTTAACTCCTCAACCATTCCAAAGCTTCCACTCTCCCATCCGAAGCTCATTAAGAACCATAATACGATGGTAGATAAAAGAATGATCGTACCTGCCTTTTTGATGAAGGACCAGCCTCTCTCCCACATGCTGCGGAGTACGTTGGAAACTGTTGGCCAGTGGTATGCCGGAAGCTCCATAACGAATGGTGCAGGATCACCGGCAAACATTTTTGTTTTCTTTAAGATGATACCGGAGCAGATGATTGCTGCGATACCAACGAAATAACAGCTTGTTGCGACCCATCCGGAGTTATCGAAGAACGCACCTGCGATCATGGCGATAATTGGAAGCTTTGCTCCACAAGGAACAAAAGTTGTTGTCATAATGGTCATTTTACGGTCACGGTCATTCTCGATGGTACGGGATGCCATAATACCAGGAACACCACATCCGCTGCCGATCAGCATTGGAATGAAGGATTTTCCGGAAAGACCAAATTTACGGAAAATACGGTCCATGATAAATGCGACACGCGCCATATATCCGCAGCTCTCTAAGAAAGCAAGGAAAATAAATAATACTAACATCTGTGGTACGAAACCAAGAACTGCACCGACACCGGAGATCACACCATCTACGATAAGTCCTGTCAGCCAGTCTGCACATCCGATGCCTTCAAAGAAGCTCTGTGCTCCTGGAATGATCCATTCTGCAAATAATGTGTCGTTTGTCCAGTCTGTCAATAATGCTCCAACGGTTGTAACAGATACATAATATACAATGAACATAACAAGTGCGAAAATAGGTAATGCTGCCCATCTGTTTGTCACGATGCGGTCAATCCTGTCAGAAGTTGTCAGTTTTTCTTTGGTGTTCTTTGTCACACATTCACCAATGATAGAAGAAATATATACGTATCTTTCATTTGTGATAACACTCTCTGTATCATCATCAAATTTATCTTCCATTTCTTTGATCTCTGCGGATACATCCGGAACATTTGTCATCATTTCATTGATCTTATCATCTTTTTCCAGTAATTTGATCGCAAAGAATCTCTTCTGTTCTTCCGGCATTCCTTTGATCTTGCCTTCAACTTCTGCAATAATATCCTCAGCCTCTTTGGAGAACTCGTGGGCTACTACTGCTGCTTTTTTACTCTCTGCAAGCTTTACTGCTTTCTCAGCTGCCTCTTTGATCCCGGTTCCTTTTAAAGCGGAGATCTCAACGACTTCACAGCCTAATTTTTTACTTAATTTATCTGTGTGGATTTTCTCACCGCTCTTCTCCACAACGTCCATCATGTTGACTGCCATGATGACCGGAATACCTAATTCCATAAGCTGTGTGGAAAGGTAAAGGTTACGCTCGATGTTTGTACCGTCGACGATATTTAAGATCGCATCCGGTCTCTCAGCGATGAGGTAGTTTCTTGCAACTACTTCCTCAAGTGTGTATGGAGATAAAGAATAGATACCCGGTAAGTCCATGATAACGACATCTTTATGTCCTTTTAATTTTCCTTCTTTCTTTTCTACCGTAACACCCGGCCAGTTACCAACAAACTGGTTGGAACCTGTCAGCGCGTTAAATAATGTTGTTTTACCGCAGTTTGGATTTCCTGCGAGTGCAATTTTAACTGCCATGATCAACTCTCCTTTTCTGCTTCTATGTAAATCCGTTTCCATGTCTGGAATCCGTATGCTGCATTCCGCAAAAGTATGCCAGCACTACTCATTTTCATAACATTTTTATCTTTTGAGTTAGTCTTGTGTAACCCATGGATAAAAAAATTATTCCACTTCGATCATCTCTGCATCTGCTTTGCGGAGTGATAACTCGTATCCGCGCACAGTAACTTCTACAGGATCGCCAAGTGGTGCTACTTTCCTGACAAAAACATCCACACCTTTTGTAATACCCATATCCATAATCCTTCTCTTAACCGGGCCCTCGCCAGTTAACTTTTTGACTTTTACTGTCTGTCCGACAGCTGTTTCTTTTAATGTCATTTCCTAACGGCTCCTTTTTTATTTTTTAATCATTTATCAGCAGGCAGGAAACGCCCTGCCATTGCTTACAACTTACAGGCTGGCACACCTAGACCATAATCTTATTTGCCATGTCTTTTCCGATCGCAACCCTCGAATCTTTGACATTCACGATCATATTGCCACCGATCTCAGATACGACCGTAACAACGCCTCCTACTACAAATCCGAGATTCTCTAAAAATCTTCTGGTTTCTTCTTTTCCGCCAACTTTTTTAATTGTATTCTCTTCACCTGTTTTCACCATTGTTAAAGGCATCATATCTTCCTCTTCCTTATCTTTCCAAAGACTATTGATAATCTTTTTCGTTTCTACGTTGGTTAGTATAATCTAACGATAGTTAGTTGTCAATAACTTTTTCACATATTTTTCTAAAATATTTTCTTTTGTAGGGCTGCACAATTTTTCATTATTTTAAGTCACTATTTTCAGTGAGATGTAAACCTCCTCAGACGTATGGTCATGAAAAAAAGAAGACATCACACATTTTGCTGTGCAATGCCTTCTTCCGCATCATTTCTTACTGTTTATTCTGCTTATTCTGTTTTAACTCTTTTTTCCATGCCATATAGCTTGTGTACTCTTCACTCTTTTTGAACTTGCGTTTTTTCAGAATGAACATCACGAGTGAGAGGATGAATCCTACTACACCGATGGTCGCAATTGTCTTTAAGATCACAAGTAATTTTGGCTGTACAAATTTAATGGTTGTATTTTCACCAACACCGTTCATAGCAACAGAGTTTGCTAATACATACAGGTCATGGTGGCATGCCTCACGCATTGCTGTTACCATAACCGGATCATTTTTATATGCCGGTAATTCTTTGGTCACATACGGCATCATGGCATCATAGGTTGTAACACCACCTGCCATCACTCCGTCCGGGCCATTGACATATGGATTAAGAACGTTGTCTGTGATGGTAAGTCCATTGCTGCCCCACTCATTTCTCATGATTCCGGTCATCAATCCTTTGTTACCGCCGGACCAGATACATCCCCAGCGTGTGTAAGCAACCATGGTTCCGTTTGCATTTCCTTCTTCAAATACATCCTGGAATGCTTTTAAATATACTTCACGTGCTGCCTGCTCAGAGAGCCATACGCCAAGACCGATACGATCCTGTTCGCAGTCGTTTAATGCAAAGTGTTTCATTACAACATGAACACCTTTTTCCTGGATAGCTGCCACTTCGTAAGCACTCATTTTTCCGGAAAGGAATCCGTCTTCACTGTAGTACTCGAAGTTACGTCCACCATAAGGAGTTCTGTGGATATTGTTACCCGGTCCGTAAAGAATCGCAACGCCTGCAGACAGACAGTTATTACCGATCACTTTACCAATCTCTGTCATAATATCCGTATTGAAAGTTGCTGCCATCACATCCTCAGATGTAAATGCAGTTGCTGTCAGTTTTTCTTTATCCGTATTGCCGAATAAGGAAGCAGTCAGTCCCTGTGGTCCGTTCTCATCACGGGAACCCGGAGCCTGGATTGATTTGATCGGCATTGTCCAGTGGAAGGAGTCGCCGATTAAAGTTACCATCTCATCATAGGTAAGCTGGTCTAATAAAGTATCCCAGTCAGCATCGTCGTAATCTTTACCGATCATATCGTATAAAGTAAGACCATTTTTTGCACCTAATGTCGGCATCTCTACCGTATCATAATCTGCTGCATCATACTGAACTACCTGCAGGTCATCGATCATAGTATCTGTTAATGCAAATACCGGAGATTCTGCTGGGAATGTTCCCTCCCAGTCATTACGTGAAAGGTAAGTTACGGAGTTATCTCCGGCACCTTCGTAAAGGTTCATATCGGAATCAGATAACTGGTTTGTCACCTCTGCACCGCTCTTAGATACTGCATAAGTAGTGGTGTCTAATGTATCATTTGTCCACTGGAATGTAAGTTCTGCATTACCTTCTGCATCCATTCCATTCTCAGTTGTAAATCCTTTTGCTGCAAGAATGTTGTTCACAGCATTGTGTGCATCTGTTGCTGCTGTAAAATAGTAATCGCCTGCATCTAAAATGTAAGTACCTGCACCATATGCATCATAAGATGCGATATCTGCTCTGTCTACATTGATCGTTAATGTCTGGGACTCACCCGGAGCCAAAATATCAGTTTTGCCGAATCCGCATAACTGTACTGCAGATTTCTCTACAGAATTCTCTTTGTCATACTCTGTATATGGCGACTGTGCGTAAATCTGAACGGTCTCTTTTCCGGAATAAGTATCACCTGTATTGGTAACTGTCACATTAAAGTTATAAGAATCTGTCGCAGCATCATAAACGCCCGTCATGTCACTGTACTCGAAATCTGTATAGCTTAATCCATAACCGAATGGGAATGCCACATCATCGCTGTATACATAGCTTCCTGCATTTCCGGTTCCCATAACCGTGTCTTCATAACGTGTCTCATAATATTTGTATCCAACGTAGATACCTTCCTGATATACCATGTAGCTTTTTGCTTTTTCAGGAATCAGTTCTTCTGTATAGCCTTCATAAATCATCGGCATGAAGTTGGCCATGGCCGGTGAAGAATAATTGTCATAGCAGTAGGTATCCACAAGGCTTCCGGATGGATTGACGTTACCTGCAAGGATATCAGCCACTGCATTGATACCTGTAATTCCGACATCGCCGATCCACAGACAGGCATCTACATTATAAGTATTGTCTTTTAAGAAATCTACCTGTAATGCATTTGCAGAGTTGATCAGCACAATGATCTTGCTCACTGTTCCGTCTGCTTTCATTGCTGCCACATTGGAAAGCATTTCTTTTTCATTGTCATCTAATGCAAGGTAATTGACATCGCCGTATGCAAGGTCGGCACCCTCACCGCCTACACGGGATAATGTGACGATTGCCGCATCACCATAAGAGCTTACAGAATCTTTCACTTCGTCTGTGTACTCATTCCATGGAACTTCAGTTACAACGGCACTTGCAGTTGCGATCGTACCACCATTTCCACGTTTGTACATTCCCATCTCTTCGGATTCATAGAAGTTCCAGAGTGTTTCATTTACATTGAAACCTGTTTTTTCCATTGCAGTTTTTAATGTATCTGCTGTGGAAGCGTCAATGTTACCGGATCCTGTACCACCATACACAAGGTTTACAGATGAATTGGAAAACAGACTGACATTGTCCCCTTCTGCCAGAGGAAGTGCGTTATTCTCATTCATAAGAAGCGCTGCACCTTCTGCCTCCACCTGCTGGACAAGCTGTAATCCGTAGTCAACCATATCTTCTGTAGACTCAAAGTCAGAGGTAAAGTACTGTGCACTTTCATCCTCGTTCTGTAATTTCCAGAATGTTCCTCCGACGAAAATAGCCAGTGAATTATCAAAAACGTTTAATAAACTGTACAGCGGCACAAAGATCACTGCCAGAATCGCACATACGATCGATAATCCTTTCCATGGACGGATCGCTCTGTGTTTTGCTTTGCGGAAAGCCTTCTTGCGGGCTTTCACTTCTTTTTTGTTCTCTCCCATAATTTTTCTCCATTTCTTTTTTCAAATTCCGTCATTTTGACGAACTTCGTTTACTTTGTGTTTTCATTTTATTAAAATTTTGTTAAAAAATCAACAAACCCGCCCTAGTCGGTTCTTTTTATGACGTAAGTGGTCATTTGAATTCTTCCGGCACATCCTCATAAGTTTTCCATTTTTCCATGGCTTCTTCCAGTGACATTCCCTCACTTACAGCGTGTTTTCTCACAGCATTGACAGCCTGGATCTCTTTCATTCTGGCTCCTGTTAAAGTGTAGCCTTTCATTGCCCAGAGTGTTGCAAGCCATGCGATCATCGGAACAATACAGAACAGAATCAGAACAACTCCATGCATTCCGGAAGAATATGGTGTCTTGCTGTCCGGCAAGGTCTGGATGCCGATCATTGCAACGGCTGCACCAACGATGGTGGAACCAAGAGAACTTACCAGTTTATCTACAAGTGAAAACAGTGTTCCCATAATTCCCGGCACATACTGTCCGGAACGGTATGTCTCATAATCGGAACAGTCTGCAACCATCGGAATCGGCATATCTGCTGTCGCATAATATGCACCATAACCGATACCAAAGAATAACACAAATAACACCGTGTATACATTGATGGATCTCAGGCTTAAGTTAAATGCCGGAACCCCCTGCTTCCATAACAGTAACAATACTAAAACTCCAATGTACATGACCAGCGCAAGCATTGTATAGCGCACCAGTGAAGCTTTCTGTCCATGCTTCTGTGATGTTTTTACTGTCAAAAGGAAGAACGGAACAGAGAAAATATATCCGACGATCATCATCGGAAGATACAGTCCGCCGTAGTCTCCCATCATTGCTCCGTAAAGCATACAGAGTACTGTCATATTCGTTGCGATGGAGAAAGCGAGCTTGCATCCCGCTCCTGCGACCATAAGACGCTGCAGCTCTTTGTTTGCTTTTAAAATAGCAATATATTCTTTTAATTTTACTTTTTCCTGTTTATTGCCAACACCGAAAAATTCCGGTCTGTCTTTCTCCCAGATACCGATTACCGCAAGAAGTGTCAGAACTGCAGATACCACGATGGCAAGCGGGATCATAAAATCAAAAAAGTTAGCGCTGTTATAGCCGCCAAGACGGTCACCTAAGATTGGTGCCAGAAACTGTACAAGTCCCATACCGATCAGGCTGGCGATCGTATTAAAAATAGTAAACATCGGGCGCTGTTTCGGATCGTTTGTCAGACAGGTCTGTCCGGAACGGGTACAGGCCGTCTGGAATGTGTATCCGATAACATATAATGCATAAAATAACACAAAACATACATAGCGCAGCCACTGCATGTCCGGTGCAATGATTCTTGTTCCAAAATACAGTAAAATGGAAGAAACGATCATGATCACATTTCCGATTACCATGTATGGACGGAATTTACCGAATTTTGAATTTGTCCGGTCGATCAAAGCTCCGATGATCGGATCCGTCACGGCATCAAAAAGACGCATGACGGTTACCATTGTCGTTGCAAACATAAGCGCAAGTCCTAACACTCCGTTTGCGTAATATGCGATAAAATTCATGGTGAGGATATAATATACATTTGTCGCACCATTGTTCATCGGGAACAGCACAAGCTGATACGGTTTTGCCCGGTTCATTCCGGCTGCCTGTGCAGTGGTTTTTTCTTTTTGATTACTCATTATTTCTTCTCCTTTGGAATATCCTGCTAAAATCTATACCCAGTTTTCACTCTTTTTCGCTTCTTTTTTCAGCTTATAATCCTGATTCTCTTTTTCAGTGTGACAAAGTACCATGGCATCCTTCACACTTCCGGCTACGGCTTCGATCTTATTCTCTTTTTCCATAGGAAGCTGGAAGGTAAAAATATGATTTCCGCTCTTCTGCTCAATCAGCTCTCCGTTATTGTATAAGGATACGACCGGCTGGTTTGTGTAAACTTTAATGGTCGTTGTATCCTCAGAACGGTCACTGCGGCGTGATCCACACAGATGTACAAATGGTTCGTCACTCCAATATGCTTTATATAAGAAGAAACTGTCTTTCTTTGTCTTGCGGTCAAATGTCACAAGTCCCTTATGGTTCATGCCCGGCTCGCCGCCCTGATTTCTTGCGTCCGCTGCAAAATCGAACATATTCCACACATAAGTGCTCCACATAAATGGATGACGCTCGAAACATTTGATCATATACTCATGATATTTTGCCTGATATTCCTCAGTATGGTCTCCACGTCTCGGTCTTCTGCTGTGAAGGTTTGGCATACCTTCCGCGCCATACTCGGAATAACCGATCGGGCGGTTCGGGAATACAAGGTGGAAAAATCTTAAGAACAGATCATTTAAGAAAAATCCCGGTACATACCATCCCAGATATAAATTCCATCCAACCAGATCTGTGATGTGTGCAGAACGGTTAAATGGTCCGCACATTGCATAACATGCTAACGTTGTCAGTCTTGTCGGGTCCATCTTGTGGCAAAGATCATTTAACACATGATGATTGTCCAACATATCTTTTTTGTCCTTTGTACTGATGGTAATCTCATTGGATACGCCCCATACTACAATTGACGGATGATTGTAATTCTGAACGATCAGCTCTCTCATCTGGCTGATGGTGTTCTCTCTTCCGCCCGGCATATGTTCCGAAATGTATGGAATCTCTGCCCATACGACCATACCTCTCTCATCACAGAGATCATAAAAATACTGGTCATGCTGATAGTGTGCGAGACGAATCGTATTTGCCCCAAGTTCGCAGATCATATCCATATCTTCATCATGGTTTTTTGTTGAAATCGCATTTCCTAATGCTTTAAAATCCTGATGTCTGGAAACTCCGTGAAGTGGATAATGCTCTCCGTTTAAGAAAAATCCCTTCTTTGGATCTACCGAAAAAGTACGGATACCAAAACGGTTCGTGATCTCATCCTTCACTTCTCCATTTACGGTCAACGTTGCAACTGCCGTATAAAGGTATGGATTTTTTCTTCCATGCCAGCGGATTGGATTCTGGATATTAAGATTTGCGTCACATCCATTTCCTTCTACAACTACTTTTCCGTCCTGATCTTTGATCTGAACTTTTACCTGTGCTTCCTCTGTATTGGTAAATGTTTCGATATGAACATTCGCCTCATTCTCTTTTACTTCCGGTGTGATCTTAATTCCGTTGCTTCCAAGGTAATCTAAATCAAAATGCTCTTTTGACACGATAAGGAAACGAACATCACGGTAAATTCCACCATAAAATGTAAAATCCGCTTTCTGTGGATATACTTTTCCATTGACAGAGTTGTCCACAGTCACTTCCAATTTATTTTGGTCTTCTAAAACCTCTGTGATATTGATGCGGAATGTGGAATAGCCACCATCATGATGTGCAAGTTCTTTTCCATTCACTGTCACATCACTGCTTGCATTTACACCAAGAAACTCCAGATATACTTCCTCTGTCTCCGGATCAAATTCCGGTTTTTCAAATGTTTTCTCATAATGACAGATTCCTCTGTAGTAATCATTTCCTCCGTCCTGTCCGTCTTTTGCATTCCATGTATGTGGCAAGTTCACCTGCTCTTGTCTGTTGTCAGGTCCAATGAAAAGCCACTGCTCCATCAGATTTTGAATTCGTCGCATATAACACATCCTTTTTATTATTTATGGTGCCTGTCACTTTGTATCGTTTCAGGCTATTTTTATATATTGTTCCAATTTCAATACATAAATAATAAATAAAATTCGTTAATTTTTCAACGAACCTGACTTAGTCGGTGCTTTTTGTGACGTAAGTGGTGTTCCTTTGTAAATACGAAACCGTCTATCCAAACTATATGTATAATTCAGACAGACGGTTGTTATTTTACTTCACCGGGAGCAGCACTTCCAGATTGAAACAGTTCATCTCTGTGGATACTGAGATATCCCCCCCGTATTTCTCTGCAATGTGCCGGATACTCTTTAACCCAATCCCGTGATACTGCTTGTTTTTCTTCGTGGTCTTTGGCAGATCATTCTCATACTCCGGTGCCCGCTCGATTGGATTCGAAAAACGGATATATAAAAAATGCTGCTTTTCTGCGACACAGATATCGATAAACCGCATCTCTTTCTCTGAAAACTTTTCCACACACTCGATCGCATTGTCAATAGCATTTCCAAACAGTGCATAAATATCAATGGAATCCATAAAGAAAAGCTTCTTTCCATCGATCACACAGTGCATGGTAATATCTCTTGCCTCACAGATCAAGCTCTTCTCTGAGAGCAATGTATCCAGAATCTCATTTCCTGTTTTTACGATAGAGTCGTAAATGCGGATTGACTGTTCCAGTTCTTTTAAATTTTTCTCCCGTTCTGTCGGGTTTTCAATATGCCGCATTGCAGCCACCTGATACTTCAGATCGTGACATTTGCGGTCGATCACCTGCATCTGGTCTTTCGCGATCTCGTACTGCTTCTTCTGCTGGTACCACATGCGCTCCATCAGCGCATACTCCTGCTTTACTTCGCTTTTTTTGAAAAGCTCTGCCTGCAGATACAAAAAAGTCACGCAATATAACTGAACCAGAACCGCAAGATTGGATTCTCCACGGTTCTGGTAAAAATTGTAGTAAGAAAACAAGGATAAGAAAAGCACTGCTGCTGCTGAGAGTGTTCTTCTTGGTCCTGCCTGGTAAAATCCATTTCTTGGAAGCCAGCGAAACAGTGTGATGGACAAAAGCAGATACATTGCCGCAAAAAACAGGAGAGAAAAGAGATATTGCAGCACCCACGGCTGCTGTTCAATGGCAGAAACGCGATGCAGACTGTTCCAGATAATATTGATACAATGATATACAATGAGCGGCCAGACCGTACAATAAATCATTTCCCAGCTTATTTTTTTGCTGATCAGTCCAACAGCGATCATCGTGATCACAAAACGCATGAAAAACTCTGCGATCAGATGTTCCCCGATTGCCGGAATGAGCAGTCTTGCTGCAAGCATGACACACCAAGCCCCACAAAGCATCAGACCGTTTTTTATTTTTTTCTTTTCCATGACATGCAATGGCATGAGAAACAGATACACACATACCAGCAATAAAAAATCCTGAAAAATCATGATACCAAAATCACGAACCATTCTTAACTTCTCCCTACACTGCGGATGAGTGCCGTCATAAAGTTTTTCTTACTGCGGCGGCTGATCTGCAGTTCCTCTCCTTCTACGATCACCGTGTCATCCTTAATCTCTGCAACATGTGTCAGACCTACCAGACACCAGTTGCTACATTTTGCAAACAGCCCCTTTGGAAGCTCCTCTTCCACATTTTTCAAGCTTCCGCGCACCTCAAAATTGCCCTGTTTTGTGTGATAGCGCAACACATGATTCTGGATCTCCACATAAAAAATGTCTCTGGAATCAATCTTTTTGACGCCGGTTCCCGTCTGGATCATCACCGGTTTGCTTCCGCGGTTCTCCACCAGCTGCATGGCACGATCCATCTTATTGGCAAAATTCAGGTACTGGATCGGCTTTAAGACAAAGTCCAGTGCGCCCACTTCATATCCTTTGATCGCATAGTGCGCCATGTTCGTGATAAACATGATGACTACCTGGGCATCCTTTTTACGGATCTGCTCTGCTGCATCCATACCGTTTGTTCCAGGCATCTCAATGTCCATCAGGATAATGTCATAATCTCCGTTATAAACTGCCAGGAAATCATCCGCTTTCTCAAAAGGTGTCGCCTCAAATGCTGTATCACGTTCCTGTTCATATTGTTTTATATAAGTAAAAAGTGTGTCACGATAACCCTGATCGTCTTCCACAATTGCTATCCTGTTCATGTCTGCCCTGCTCCATCTTTATGAATCCTGCATTTTACAGTGTACCTTGTTTTCCACCGTAACCTTTATTATAACAAGTCTGATTTCCAGTGTCCAGTGTTCCATGCCGTCAGTTTTCTTACGCAGTAAAACAGCAAGTGTTTTACTGCTGATTAATCATGCTCCCACAAGCAGGATAACGGACGGAAGGTATATCCCATGTCCTCCCATCTTGTGAGCAGCTCATCTAAAATTTTACCATTGGTGGATGATGTATTATGTAACAATACAATTGCGCCCGGATGGATGCGTCCGATCAGTTTTCCATAAGCCTCCTCCTCTGTCGGCTGTGCATCCGCATTCCAGTCCACATAGGCGAGGCTCCAGAAAAAGGTCTTATACCCCAATTCTTTTGCCATCGCAAGATTCTCTGTGCTGTATTTACCCTGCGGTGGTCTGTAATACTTTGTCATCTCCTGTCCGGTCACTTCCTGAAACAAACTGCTGACTGCATCGAGCTCTTTCTGAAACGACTCTTTGTCCGAGATTGCCGACATATCCGGATGATGATAGGTGTGATTTCCCACCGTGTGTCCCTCTGTAACCATCCGTTTGACCAATTCCGGCGCACTCTCCAAAAAATGTCCCACGACAAAAAAAGTTCCCGGTGCATTGTGTTTTTTGAGTGCATCCAGAATTGCTCCTGTATTGCCATTCTCATAGCCGCAGTCAAATGTGAGATAGATCACCTTTTCCTCTTTACTTCCTATATAATAGGTATCATACTGCTTTAACTCATCCGCCGTGGCATTTCCGGTCGGCTGCAGTTCCTTTCCAGACTCGCCAAAGCCAAGTCCCCAGTTATCGACTGCCGCCTCGATGTGCATCGTCTCCTCTGTTTCCCTGTCAGACTGCCACTTTGCCACGACGGCTGCGCTTCCCCAGCCGAATAAAAACATCACTGCAAAAAGCAGCAGGCTGGAACGGTATTTTAATAAGAATGCTTTCATTTTCTGCTCCGCATATCTTCTCTTTTTATGTATACGAAGCCAGACGTTGTCCTATTCATTTTGTTTATAACCACAGCGAGGACACACACCAACGCCCTTATAGATGTAACCGCAACGGTAACAGCAAATCGTATCGTGTTTTTCCTTTGCAAGATAAGATTCTTTTCTGGAAAATGGTTTTTCCTGCAGATAGCGCACAAAATCTTCTAGCACCTTTGCAAATTTTTCCATCTCTTCATGCTCCACTGCCAGCGGAAGTTTTGTCTTACTTCCATTCTTCTGATACACATAAATGCCCCGGTTTAATAGTCCTGTAACAGCCTGGATAGACTCAATCTCCATCACCGGAATGTAATAGGAAGTCATCCATGCGCTGTAGTAAAGGTTCTCTGGTGTCAGAAGAACCCCTTCTTTTCCTGACTCATCCTTTGATTTGTCTACCAGAAGCACCGGATACTCAAACTTTCCGATTCCGTTTGCAAAATTATCCACTGCTCCCTCAAAGACAGCTGTCTCCTCCGGTTCCGCCTGCTTCTGCCACACTCTTTTTGCCGGATAAAAATGACACCGTTTCGACTCTGTCACACCGGCTTCGTCAAATGCATTCAGCAATTTGCTGACTAAAAGCTCGCACTCCTCCGTTTTGATCTTGGACATGCGCTGCTCCAGTTCTTTTAATGCATCAAATTTCAACTGAGGAAGGAAATCGCCATCCTCTAACTGCTTTGCTGCTTCGCTGGCATCCTCAAAATCCATCCTGCCGACATCTCCGCAGATTTCCTTTATTTTTTTCTCATCCATAGCACGAATCCTGTTCCCCACTTGTTCCGTGTACGGTCTGACAATATCCGGACTGATGCTTTCTTTTTTTATGTCATCCAGCAGAGAAACCAGTTCCTCTCTTGTTTTTCTTCCCGGCTGGTTGACAAGCCGCTGCACCTGCGTCAGACGCTTCAATTCCTCCTGGCGGGCCTGTCTGTCTCTCTCAGCATTTGTGGATGTGTCTGCACTGCCTGTTGATGCGGCATACTTTGATGCGTTTCCACTGTCTACTGATGAGCCGTATTTTGATGGAATTCTGCTGTCTGCCGGTATTATATTTCCGGATGGATTCTTCCTTCCTGTTGTTGACGCATTTTCTGATGATTTTGTATTTTCAACCGATTCTGTCTTCTTTTGCGGGCTCCTCTCAAATGTCTGCTCTGCATTTCTTGCACGCCCTGTTTTTTCTTTTGCAGATTGCGTTTCCTCTACTGACGTACCGTTGGTTTTCTCTACCGTTTTTTTCTGTGTTTTGTCTATAACCTTTTCTGTGCTCTGCCGTGGATTTTCCTTACTGTTTTGGTTGTTTTCCCACACTGCGCCCTTATTTTCCTGCGTTTTTTTTCTTGCTTTTCCTGTAATTGCAGAGGAATCTTCTCTTAGTTTTTCCACAGTTGTTGTGGCATTTTCTTTTGCTTCTTCCAGATTTGCATGAGATATTCCACTTGATTTTCCCGCAGTTACAGGTGCATTTTCCCTCGGTTTCTCCGAATCTCTTCCCGGCTTTCCAAATGTTCTCTCAGAGTTTCCATCCGATTTGTCTACATTTTTTTTCGTTTTGCCTGATTCTTCTGCATTACGTTCCAATTCTGTATCCGGCTCATCTTCCGCGGCTCTTTCCGTATCTGCTTCCTTCTCATCATCTGCGTCGCAATCCGCATCTGTTTCCATCTCATCCTCGCCGCGGATTGCTTGCTCCAAACGTCTTACACCCTCGTCCGAATAAAATCCTTCTTCCATTTTCCGCAGAGTGTGAAACATTTCCTGCTCTGACACTTCCGGCAGATGCTCGATCAGTTCTGTAATTTCCTGTTCCTCATCCTGTAACGAAGATGCGTCTGCACGTTCCATCTCCATTGCCATTTTTTTGTCCACATACTCATTGTATTTTGTATTCACATTCCGTCCGGCAGTACGTCCCAAAAGTTCCTGATAATCCTCATAGGCAGCCTCATCCCGCTCAAAGTCCATTTTGTATACATCCCCATCCACCAACAGACGCTTTGGTCTTGGCGTATACATGCAACAGCACTTTTTACAACTGTAAACGCGGGCAATGCGGACTGCCCCCTCTTCTGTCTCAATCTGAAATTCCCTGCCTTCCGGGTAAACTGCCATGTAAAGCTGGCTTCCACACTTCGGGCACAGATATCCGGCCAGATAAAAGTTATTTCCGATCCGGTTTCGTCTCCGCTCTGCAAGCGTGGTATCCCGCATCAAGAAACTGCTCGCCGCCTTTTTCCAGACCAGCTTATGCCACAATCCCTGCGGCTCCTCTTCCTCCGGCAGTAAAACCTCCTCGGGTTCATCTGACAGCACTGCCTCGATCACGTCCTCATAGGTCAGACGGATTTTATTTTTATAGAAGCGGAAATGTTCCGGTCCATACTGCGATTCCACCTGAAATTCCCCAAGGATCTGCGCAAACAACCGGTTCAGCTGCACATAATCTTTGTCCACACGGAGTCCCTTGATATTTCCCCACTTTCCAAACGCATAAAGCACCATATTCAAAATATCCCTCACATTTGGGTGCTGCTCCACGGCAGCGATCATCTGCTCCTCTGCCTTCAGCTCGATAATATTCGTCACCACAAGCTTCGTGTCAAAGTTGAAAAAAAGTGAACGCACACTGCCCTGCAGGATCAGATAATCTCCGACCACAAAAAACATGCCGTTCCACTCCACCGGCGCATCCATCATTTTGATCAATTTCTGAAAAGTTAAATTCAATTCTTTATCCGCTTTTAAAACTATCATGTTATCCTCCGTTCTCTTGTGGTTATTATACCATGAACTTCAATTAAGTTTATAAAGTTTTTATATATTCTGTAAACACCTTATTTTTCTGCTTTCGCCCGTTCATTGTTAGCACTCATTTAAAAAGAGTGCTAATTTTCTATTGACTTTTGCAGACAAGGGTTATAAAATCCTAGATATAAGTTGAAATGCAATGATTCAGATATTTGATAAGTGCATTTTATAACAGAGTATAAAATAATTAGTTTTACTTATGGATAGAAAAAGGAGTGTTATATTATGGCTGAGAAACATGGAAATCTTTCAATCAACAGTGATAACCTTTTCCCGATCATCAAGAAATGGTTATATTCCGATCACGATATCTTCTATCGTGAATTGATCAGTAATGGCTGCGATGCCATCACAAAATTAAAAAAACTGGATATGATGGGCGAGTACGAATTACCTGCTGATTACAAACCACAGATTCAGGTTATTGTAAACCCGGACGAAAAAACGTTAAAATTCATTGATAATGGTCTTGGTATGACATCTGATGAAGTAGAGGAATATATCAACCAGATTGCATTTTCCGGTGCTACTGATTTCATCGAAAAATACAAAGACAAGGCAAACGACGATCAGATCATCGGTCATTTCGGACTTGGTTTCTACTCTGCATTCATGGTAGCGGATCAGGTGACGATCGATACTTTATCTTATAAAAAAGATGCCACACCTGTCCACTGGGCATGTGACGGAGGCACAGAATTCGATATGACAGACGGCACAAAAGAAGGTGTCGGTACTGAGATCACTTTATACCTGAATGAAGACTGTCTCGAATTTGCAAACGAATACCGTGCAAGAGAAGTCATCGAGAAGTACTGCTCTTTCATGCCAACCCCAATCTTCTTATCTAAGGCAAATGCTGAGACAGAATATGAAACCATCGATGCAGCAGATAAGTTAGATACTGATACCGTTGTGGAAGAAATCCACGAGGAAGCAAAAACAGAGGAAAAAGAAAATGAAAACGGTGAAAAAGAAGTCGTTGAAGTTTCCCCTGCAAAAGAAAAATTAAAAATTGTAAAACGTCCGGTTCCATTGAACGATACCAACCCATTGTGGGCAAAGAATCCAAAAGACTGCACAGACGAAGAATACAAGGAATTTTACCGCAAAGTATTCTTAGACTACAAAGAGCCTCTGTTCTGGATCCACCTGAACATGGACTATCCGTTCAACTTAAAAGGAATTTTATACTTCCCGAAGATCAATACAGAATACGATTCTATTGAGGGAACCATTAAGTTATATAACAATCAGGTGTTCATCGCAGATAACATCAAAGAAGTCATTCCTGAATTCTTAATGTTATTAAAAGGTGTGATCGACTGCCCGGATCTTCCACTGAACGTATCCCGTTCCGCTTTACAGAACGATGGATTTGTAAAGAAGATCTCCGAATATATCACCAAGAAAGTTGCGGACAAACTCATCGGCATGTGCAAGACCGAAAAGGAAAGCTATGAGAAATACTGGGATGACATCAGCCCATTTATCAAATTTGGCTGCTTAAAGGATACAAAGTTCTGTGACAAGATGAACGACTACATCCTGTTCAAAAACTTAGATGACAAGTATCTGACTCTTCCTGAATTATTAGTGAAGGAAGAAGAAAAGAAAGACGATGCGGAGGTATTAGACAAAGATGGTAATCCAATTGCAAACACTGGCGATGCTGCTGCATCTGATAATACTGCTGATGGCAGCGACACTTCTGCTGACAGCGAAAAGGATGAACGTAAAGTTATCTACTATGTTACCGATAAAGTCCAGCAGGGTCAGTACATTAAGCTCTTCAAAGAACAGAACATGCAGGCAGTGATCTTAGATCACAACATTGATACCTCTTTCATCACACAGTTAGAGCAGCGCAATGAAAAATACAAATTCATGCGTATTGATGCGGATGTGACAGAATCCTTAAAGGATGAGACTTCTGCAGAAAATCTGAAAGCTGAGACAGATGCTTTGACAGAAGTATTCAAAAAAGCTCTGAACAACGATAAACTCACTGTGAAAGTGGAGAAGCTGAAAAATGAGAACATCTCTTCTATCATCACACTTTCCGAAGAAGGACGTCGTATGCAGGATATGATGAAGATGTATGCCATGAACGGTATGGGCGGCATGGACATGAATATGTTTGCTGCTGACCAGACACTTACTTTAAATGCTAACAACGAACTTGTAAAATACATTTTCGAGCACAAAGATTCCGAGAACGTTCCGATGTTCTGCGAGCAGTTATACGATCTGGCTGTGCTCTCCAACCATCCGTTATCTGTAGATGAGATGACAAAATTCGTGGAGCGCAGCAATAAAATCATGATGCTGCTGGCAAAATAAATCGAAATATACCGGAGTTTAACGGACGTAGTGTCGCAAGATTCTGCGGTGCTTTTATGGGTTGTGAGGGGCAGATATAAGCGCCCTCTCACAAGGCAAATTTATATGTAATGAAAAAGAAAAATGGTATAAACGAAATATTATGTTTCTGTTCGCCGGGCATTACGATGGGCTTCTGAACAACAATCATGTTCAGCAAAGGCTTCCATGATTGTTAGAATTCCATCTCCATGGCTCACAAAGAAAATAATATTTGTTTATACCGTTTTTCTTTCATTTACGTTATGAATGACTTGTGGGAGAACGCTTATACATGCCCAATTTACGCTGTGGCTTGCACCACAGAATCTGCAATTTACGTTATGGAACTCACGGTTATGGGAGGAGTGCCTATTGGGTAACGACAGAAATCAATCTGTATTCCCATCATAATTTAAGTTCAACTTCTTTGAATGAATTTTAATAGAATAAAATAGATTTTCAAATGTAATTATGATAGAATCATGGTGTTAATGAGTTTGACAAATCATATTTACATGAGCAGGTGAATGATTGAAATTACAGAGGAGAACAAATAGATGATTTCCATTGATACCAAAAGACTCCATCTTCTTCACAAGATGGCTCCGGAATGGGAGTTTATTAGTTTTACAGAATGTGAAAATATAGCTAGTATTGAATTGCTTAAGAAATTAGGATATAAGAATCTTGGCTATGTTCCAAGTCTGGATTCTCAAGCATTCGGCAAATGGACTACAATGGAAACGGAGGAAGAATTTGCTCATCTGGGCAAATAACTTCTGGTTGCCTAAACACTTATTACCACAATACAACAGAATAACCCACACTGCGTCAGAGTATATAGAAAAAAATCAGCGGCAGATGCCTCCATGGTCACTGCCGCAGGAAAAGGATGGATAAAACTATGAAATTTATTTCCTGGAATGTAAACGGACTTCGCGCCTGCATGCAAAAGGGATTTTTAGATTTTTTCAATGAAGTGGATGCAGATTTTTTCTGTGTCCAGGAGACAAAATTACAGGAGGGGCAGATTGCCCTTGATCTCCCCGGCTACCATCAGTTCTGGAATTACGCCGAAAAAAAAGGCTATTCCGGCACTGCCATTTTTACAAAACACGAACCACTCTCTGTCTCTTATGGCATCGGTATCCCGGAGCATGACCATGAGGGGCGTGTCATCACATTGGAATACGATGCTTTTTATCTGGTTACCTGTTACACTCCGAATTCCCAGAACGAACTGGCAAGACTTCCTTACCGCATGCAGTGGGAAGAAGATTTTCTTGCCTTTCTGAAAAGGCTCGACGAAGTAAAACCTGTCATTGTCTGTGGAGATCTGAATGTTGCACATGAAGAGATCGATTTGAAAAATCCAAAAACCAACCGCAAAAATGCCGGTTTTTCCGATGAGGAACGTGCAAAGATGACCACTCTGTTAAACTCTGGATTTACAGATACTTTCCGCTATTTTTATCCGGATAAAGAGGGCATCTACTCCTGGTGGTCTTACCGGTTCAAGGCTCGTGAGAAGAACGCTGGATGGCGTATTGACTATTTTATCACTTCCAGATGTCTGGACGAAAAGCTGCAGTCTGCCGGAATCCATACGGAAGTGTACGGCTCTGACCATTGTCCGGTGGAACTTGTTGCAGACGTCTGATGCAGCGATAATATGTGTTTTAACGTCGTTTCACATAAGACAAAAAGAAAGAGCGTAACCCACTCTTTCTTCCAGAATATATTCTTCATTTGTTAATTCTGCCTTTAATTTCCATAAAATCTCCGTATCATGCCGTACAGAGCTCAGATAATGACTCCGCCGCCGGCAATGTAATCTCCATCATAAAGCACAACTGCCTGTCCCGGTGTCACTGCACGTACCGGTTCTTCAAATACACAGTGAATCTGATCTTCTCCGGTACGTGTCACTTTACACATACTTCCACTGTGGGAGTAGCGGATTTTTGCCTTTAACTTCACTTCGCCTTCAATGTCTGGGATCGACATGAAGTTCACATGATCCGCATACAGTTCTGTCGTAAACACATCCTCATTCGAACCTAATACAACCTCATTTGTCTCCGGGCGGATCTCTGTCACAAACACCGGGTAACCAAGTGCAATTCCAAGACCTTTTCTCTGTCCGACCGTGTAATGTGTGATTCCTTTATGTCTGCCAAGTATTTTCCCATCTTTGGATACAAAATTTCCAGGTGGTGGTACAAGATTTCCACACTCTTTATCAATAAATCCTGCATAATCATCATCTGGAATAAAGCAAATCTCCATACTGTCCTTTTTGTGTGCAACCATCAGCCCGATTTCTTCTGCAATCTGGCGGATTTCGTCCTTATGGTAATCTCCGACCGGCATGAGTGTTCTCGATAACTGTGCCTGTGTCAGATTGTAAAGCGCATAAGTCTGGTCTTTTGCGGCTGTGACAGAATTTTTGATTGCATAGCGGCCATTTGGAAGCTGCTCAATTCTTGCGTAGTGTCCGGTTGCAATGTAATCTGCACCAATAGCAAGGCTCCGGTCTAATAATGCCTCCCACTTCACATAGCGGTTACATGCGATACATGGATTCGGCGTCCTTCCCTTCAGATATTCTGCTGTAAAATAATCCATGACATTCTTTTTGAATTCCTGCTTAAAATTCATGACGTAATACGGAATTTCCAGACGGTCTGCCACTCTTCGTGCATCATCAACAGCACTGAGTCCACAGCAGCCACCATTTTTTTCCTGTGTAAATTCATCCTCGTCCTGCCAGATCTGCATGGTTACACCGATCACATCGTACCCTTGCTTCTTTAATAAATATGCTGCAACGGAAGAATCCACGCCTCCCGACATTCCTACTACTACTTTTTTTGCCATAGTTTACCTCTTTTCCCGCCATAAAAAAATTATGAGAAACCCATTTTTATGAGCTTCTCATAACATATCATGTCTGTATTTATTTTGCAACCGTTTAGGTTGTGGTATTATAGATCTCACCTGTCGTATAATTGTATGTATACATGCCTGACTTATTGTAAGTATTGGCTTTCTCTGCCTCACTCTTCGCATAACTCTCGATCATGCCTGCCTGAACCGAGGTCTGATAACCAAATCCGCCTGTCGTATGGAACAGGGATTTTACCGTGTTCATATCGGCTTTCTTAAATGATGTCTCATCAATGGAAAGCTTATTGTCGGTTCCGATCGTGATTCCGACCTTGCTGAGCATGTTGGAATTTGCCTTTGTCAGATTGACCATGGACTTTGTACTTCTTAAGATGTTGTTGGTATTGGAATCCCCACCCTCTTTTAACATCTTGTTGTAGCTGTCCACAAAATCACTGACTGCCTTGTAAATCTTGTCTGTATCATACTCATAAGATACTTTTCCATCTTTATCTGTCGTCTGTTTCTTTGTAAACAGAGATTTATCTCCGTTTGTTCTCAGTGCCTCAGATGCTTTCTTCAAATCATCTGCAGCGCTCTCGATATTTGCAAGTGTCTTCGAAGAATCTTTGGAAGTCGATGTAGCAGCAGACACAGACGAAGATGATGAATCATCCGATGCCGCCTTTTTGTAATAAGCCTTCATCAGCTTTGTGTAACTTCCATTCCGGATCGTAGCATAGTCAGAATAATTAATGCCAAGTAAATCTGATGTTCCAAACATTGTACTTGTATTCGTCCTTCCTGAATTCAGGCTGGAAAACAGTACGCCGATGGAAGATGAATCATATCCTGAAATTGTTGCCATATTTCTCACTCCTTTGATCAGCAATCATCTATGTAAAACAATATTGTTGTGTAATCATGCATTCTCCCTCATAATTACCTTTCTCTTATCATTACATCGTCATTTTAGCTTCATTTTATTAGTTTTTCAAGGTCATTTCTGTAGTTTTGCACAAAAATTTTTAATTATTCAACAATTGTTCATACTTTATTCACATATTACTGTTACAATAAACTCATAAATGAAACGGAAATAAGTTTTTAATACTTGATAAATTTTTTCATAATAGCCCAGGCGCCTTTGGTGTCTGGGCACTCCTCATTTCAGAGGTCTTTTCAGATGGCAGAATGCCATCTGTTTTTATATATTCTCAATCTGCCAGTCAATTGGTTCCACACCATTCGCCTGCAAAAATTCATTCGCCTTGCTGAAATGCCTGCATCCGAAAAATCCCCGGTACGCAGACAGTGGGCTTGGATGCGGTGCTGTCAAAATCAGATGCTTTGGATTGGTCAGCATCGGAATCTTGCTCTGTGCCGGTCTTCCCCACAGCATGTATACAATCGGTCTGTCCTGTGCATTCACAGCCTGGATGATTGCATCCGTAAACTGTTCCCAGCCATGTCCCTGATGGGAGTTTGCCTGATGTGCACGCACAGTCAGTACTGTATTTAACAAAAGCACACCCTGATCTGCCCATTTTTTCAGATATCCATTATTCGGGATATAACAGCCGAGATCATCATGCAGTTCCTTATAGATATTCTGTAAGGAAGGCGGTATTTCTTTCTGCTCCGGTAATACGGAAAAAGATAATCCGTGCGCCTGATTTACATTATGATATGGATCCTGCCCAAGCAAAAGCACTTTCACCTTGCTTAACGGTGTAAAATGCATTGCATTAAAAATATCGTCCGCCGGTGGATAAATCACCGCTTTACTGTATTCATCGCGGACAAACTGATATAACTCTCTATAATATGGCTTTTTGAATTCACCTTGGATCTCATCCAGCCAGTCATTTGTAATCATTGACATTTTTGTTACCTTCTTAGAATTTCTCCTGTACTACTGCATTTGTCCGGGACAGCCAGCCGGCTGTTGTCTGATGTTTCAGCGCCGCACCGGAACTCCCCGGCCTGCAAGATAATCTTTCAGATCAGCGATTTCCAGCTCTTTATAATGGAACAGAGAAGCTGCTAACGCTGCGTCTGCTTTTCCTTCCGTCAGCGCATCATAAAAATGCTCTTTTGTTCCGGCTCCACCGGATGCGATTACCGGAATGGATACATTCTCAGCAATCATTCTGGTGAGTTCCAGATCATAACCGGCTTTTGTGCCATCACAGTCCATGCTGGTCAGCAAAATCTCCCCCGCACCCAGTCTGTCTGCTTTCATCGCCCATTCAACAGCATCCATGCCAACATCGATACGACCGCCATTTTTATAAATATTCCAACTGGAACCATCTTCTCTTCGTCTTGCATCAATGGCTACAACCACACACTGACTTCCAAATTTATCTGCGGCCTCACTGATCAGATTCGGGTTATTGATGGCAGATGAGTTGATGGAGATCTTATCTGCTCCCTCGCGAAGCAACGCCTTAAAATCATCTACCGTGCGGATTCCTCCACCCACGGTAAACGGAATAAATACCTTTTCTGCGACCTTTCGCACCATATCGACCACAGTCTCCCGCGCATCAGACGTTGCTGTGATGTCTAAAAATACTAATTCATCTGCTCCTGCCTTATCATACGCTGCCGCAATTTCTACCGGATCACCTGCATCTCTTAAGTTAACAAAATTAACACCTTTTACCACGCGTCCCTGATTTACATCCAGACACGGAATAATTCTTTTTGTAAACATTGACGTTCCTCCTACAATTTTGCAAAGTTAGAAAGTATCTGTAATCCTACTGTTCCACTTTTTTCCGGATGGAACTGACATGCAAAAATATTATCTTTTTCCACAGACGCATGAATATGTGTGCTGTACTCGATGGTTGCTTTGACAATTGACTCTTCTCTGGCTTTTAAATAATAGGAATGAACAAAATAAACAAATGGATTGCCATTCAGATTTTCAAACAGTCGTCCATTGTTCTGCAGATCCAGCGAATTCCATCCAATATTTGGAATTTTCAGTCCTTCCTGTTCCGGGATTCGAAGGATTTCTCCATCCAACAGATGTAACCCTTCCACTCCATCAGACTCTTCACTTCCTTCAAACAAAAGCTGTAATCCCAGACAGATTCCCAAAAATGGTTTCTGTTCTGCCGCCACTTCATGAATGACCTTATCAAGTTCAAACTTCTTCAACTGACTCATGGCATCTCCGAAAGATCCAACACCCGGAAGGATCACTTTGTCTGCCTTTTTGATCTCATGAAAAGCTCTTGTGATCACGCACTCCTGCCCAAGAAACTGTAACGCCTTTTCTACGCTTTTTAAATTTCCTGCATCATAGTCAATGATCGCTATCATTCTGTCACCTCTGATAAGCCTGCCTTCTCTAATACTTTATAAATTTCTCTGGAATAAGTCTCTTTATTGGACAGTGCATACATGGTTCTTGCATCCTCTGCTGTCAATCCAAAATCCTGCTGTAATGCTGTCTCTGCTGCACTTTCAATCTTATCAAACTCGCCCCTGCATCCATAAGTCTCTGCATCCTGCAGATACTTGTCATATCGCTGCACCGTGCGGATCAGAGAATCCAGAGCCATATCGTAAACCTCTGCATCCATCATGCTCTCGTAAGCTTCATACTCTGCTGAAACCATAGCTGTAATACGATATTTCTCATAGGTATCCGTGTCTTTTTCCTTTACTTTCTCCCCTGCCACAGCCTGAAAAGCATCCGAATATCTTCCTTCTGCAAATGCCTGGTCTGCATCTGCAAAACTGTTTGAATATCCGAGTAAATGTGTACCTGCCAAAACAAGTACCAGAATGGATGCTGCCATCACAAAAACGAGGATCACCGGCACTTTTGGCAGCGGCGGTGTGTTATCCGGTTCTGCCGGTGGCTTTGGTTTCTTCTCTTTCTTTGGTTTTACTTTTTTCTCTTTCGGCTGCTTTGGTGCTTTTTCTTTCTTCTTTTTCTCTTTTTTCTTTTTTTCTTTTTTGCCCTTCTTATCATCGTCCGAAGAACCTTCTAACTCTTTTAAGATGTCCATATCATCCATAGACATCTCAGTAACTGCAGGTTCAGCCTGCATTCCGGAAATTTCTTCCTCATCTGGTTCATCATCACCGAACAGTAATTTAGACAGCTTTGCCAGAAATCCCTGTTTCTTCGGCTTCTTTTCTTCTTTTCCCCCGTCATCCGGCTGCACTTCTGCTTTTGCATTGTCTGCCTCCGGTATTTCGGAATCTTCGCCTGTTCCACTCAGAATTTTCATTAATTCATCATCTTCATCCGATACCGCTTTTTCGTTTTCTGTTTCCGGATCATCCAGTCCAAAATCATCAATTCCGATATCATCGATTGCCAGATCATCAATTCCATCTTCACTGGCACCCTCATCATTTTTTACTTCGGCAGTATCCTCTTTCTGCCCTGCTGTTTTCTCCACTGCTGATGTTTCCATCTCTGCTGTATCATTTGCGGCTTCCTGATTCACGCTCTCCATGATCTGGTCAATATCATCAAGCATCGGCTGTGTTGCTTTTGTCACACCCTGTGAACTTTCGTCCCTGTCTAATTCTTGCTCGAACTGTTTTAAAAATTCATCGGGATCATTATCTTTCCGGAGTTCCTGTTCAAACTGATCCATAAACAGATCATTGGAATCCGGAATATCAATTGTCTCTCTTGTACTCTTCTGTGGCATTTGTTCTTTACTCTCAATTTCTTCTGGATTTACAGGATCACTGTCATTTAAATCAGATCTGCCATCGACGGCATTTAATAACTGATCCAGGTAATTTTCTGATTCATTCATGGTAATATTCTCCTGCTATTGATTTCTTTGTAACTATCATATATTTATTTTTCGATTATAGTAAATCAGGGATGTGAAAAAACTCACACCCCTTTTTCTGACTTAATCTACGCTCTTATCGATCAGATTGTCAATTGCCTCTACCAGCATACCGATCTCCGGCTTTGTCAACTGGGCATCTGCTCCTAACTGTTCTCCCTTTTTGCGCATCTCCTCATTCACAAGAGATGAAAAAATAATAAGTGGTATCTTCTTGATCTCATCATCTGATTTGCAGAGTTTTGTCAATCTGTGTCCATCCATGAGAGGCATCTCAATATCTGTGATGATACAGTGTACGTCCTGACGGACTGTTCCTTTCTTCTTGAACTCAGTCAGCTTATCCCACGCCTCCTGTCCGTTCATTGTCATGATCAGATTCGTGTATCCTGATTTTTTCAGACACTCTGAGATCATTTTTCCAAGCAGTGGGGAATCCTCTGCAATGAGGATTGGAGAATCGCTTCTGTCTCTGGCTGTTCTCTCCTCCACATCTGATACTTTCAGTCCGGTTTCCGGGCTGATGTCCGTAACTATCTTTTCAAAATCAAGGATCACCACTAATTTTCCTTCCAGCTTGATAACCCCTGTTGCAGCACTCTTATCTTCCGTGTTGATCGTAGAATCCGGTTTAATGATGTCCTCCCATGATACTCTGTGGATACCGATCACTTCATCTACATGGAATGCAATGTTTAATTTATTAAAGTTTGTGATAATGAATAAGCCCTTTTTCTCGGATGGTTCCATTCCCAGACACTTTTTCAGGTCAATAACCGTCATCATCGTATCACGCGGCATAAAAATTCCTTCCACACAAGGATGTGCATTTGGAACCGGTGTTACCTGCTGATAGGTAAGGATCTCTCTGATCTTTGCCACGTTGATTCCATAATAATTGTCACCTAACGTAAATTCCAGAACTTCTAATTCATTTGTACCTGACTCTAAAAGAATATTTGTATCCATTGTGTCTTCCTCCCACGTATATGTTCTCTTGTTTTTTAATTTGATTTAATATATGAACCTCAGTCCGCAGTGCACGCCAGAAAAACCAGAGATTTTCCTGGCTGTCGGGCATTCGCCCTATCACTCTCGATATATACAGACCTCACCATGCAAACATATCCGGTCTGTATATTCTCGATTGGCACTGCTCATTGCTTACGCACATTATATCATAACTCTTCCTGTTTTTACAATTTTATTTCATAAGTTGTGTCATCTCTTGTCACATGGAGCACAATATCAGAAACTTCTGTCACGGAATCCGGTATCTCAAATAAAAGAACCGCTGATTTTGTCTCTCCTGCCGGGATCTCATCATCATAAGTTGAAAAATCCGTTGTCATGATCGTTGTATAAGCAGAAACCTGCGTACTCTCTGCTCCATCAGCAGAATAATCCGCTGTAAACTTTACCTTTGAAGTGAGATTATCCAGAGTAATACCCTCTTCTGTAGGATTGGTCATATCGATTTCAAGTACCATAAACTGTTTTCCATTCGAGGCTCTTACATCAAGCACATCCGACTCTGTATAGTTTCCGGCAAGGCTTACTCCTCCATAGGCAACTTCCAGTCCATCCGCTCCAAATACATCCTCCAGCGTATTTCCGGCTGGTGTCTCATCCATTATTTCTGTGCCATCCACACTCTCACTGCCTGTGACAGTCTCTTCCGGCTCTGTTTCTTCCGCGCTCTGATCCACATAGACCAGACCATCCTTCTGATATGAATTATGCTTGGAAACAACGTGTACTGCATAATTGACGATCTGACTTTCCTCTGCCTCTGTGAGATCATATGCTTTCGTTCCACATCCTGTCAGCAAAAGCATACCTGTCAGACATAAGATTCCTTCTATCTTTTTTCTTCTCATACTGTATCATCCTCCGCCTGTCCGGAACCAATCCCTGTTTTTTCCGTGTCAAGTTCGAACCAGAATTCTACGCCATCTTCATGATTTAACACGCCACATTCCCTGTGAAATGACTCCATGATTGCCTTTACGATAGAAAGTCCTATTCCACTTCCACCATATTCCCTCGTTCTTGCCTTGTCCACTTTATAAAACTTGATCCAGACATTATCAAGATCTTCTTCCGGAATCTGTTTTCCGGTATTGAATACACTCACCCGGACAACACTGTCTTTTCTTGTGTACCAGATTCTGATCTTCTTATCAAATTCTGCATGGTGGATCGCATTGCTCAGATAATTTGTCACAACCTCTTCCACCTTGAATTCATCTCCCCATGCATCCATCGGTCCGCTCTCATCAAATGTGACCGAGATATCATTCTGCTCTAATAAAATAGAAGATGAATTAATAATTCCATGGATCAGTTCTGTCAGATTAAAGCGCTCCATAGGAACAACTTCATTTCCAAACTCTAACTGGTTTAAAGTCAGAAGTTTTTTGACCATCTGATTCATTTTATCCGCCTCGTCCATGATCACTTCACAGTAGAAATCACGGCTCTGTGCATCATCATTGATACACTCCTGCAATCCCTCTGCATAACCCTGGATCAACGCCAGCGGTGTCTTCAGCTCATGAGATACATTGGATAGAAACTCCTTGCGCATCTCATCGATTTCTGTTTTTTTCTCAATATCCTGTTTTAATTCGTTATTTGCACTCTTAAGTTCTGAGATCGTGCTTTCAAGCGCACATGACAACCGGTTAAAATGTTCACCGAGTTCATCTATCTCATTTTTTCTGTGTCCTTTGGAAACATACTTGGCATCAAAATCAAGTTCTGTCATTCTTTTTGATATGTCCGTGAGTTCTGAGATCGGTGTTGTTATCCTCTTAGACACAAACACTGTGACAATCGCACTGATCGCAATTGCCAGAACGCCCACGTAAACCAGAAACTGATTTGAAATTTTTGCACTCTCACGGATACTCTCCACTGCGGTACGCATCAGGATCAGATTTCCATTGGAAAGTGTTCCATAAAGAACCATGTACTCAGATGATAACCTTGTATCTGTCTGTTTCTGTATGACGTAATTGTCTGATCTCTGTAAGATCTCGGTCTGGTTTCTGTCATCACCAAACAAAATATTCATAAATTCCATCAGAATGACCTGATTGTCATTCACCGACGACCTCACGATCGCACGGTTGGAACTGATGATCATAACTGCAATATTACCATTGGCACACAGATTGTCAAAAGTGACATCAAACTCACTGGAATTCAGTTCACCTGTCTCACTGGCACCGTTGATCACATCATATCCGTCGATCAGCGAATCCTGCTTATTCAACATATAATATTTTCCCAAAAAGGAAGTATTGATAAACCAGCATAACATAATCGTCCCTGCTACAAGTCCGACTAATATCACTGCAAGTTCGCGGGTCAGTGACCCTTTTTTATCTCTTTTCATATTATGACAACCATCCTGTAATGTCAATCAGTTTTGCAAATAATCGGCAATGTCCTACTCCACTATAAACTTGTAGCCAACACCCCAGATTGTCTTGATATACTCCCCTTTTTCCCCGATTTTGGCACGGAGTTTTTTGACATGTGTGTCAATTGTCCTTGCATCTCCAAAGTAATCATAATTCCACACGTTGTTCAATATCTTTTCACGGGATAGTGCAATTCCCTGATTCTCCATAAAATAGTCCAGCAGTTCAAATTCTTTAATACTTAATTCGATCGGTCTGCCATCCACGGTCACAAGATGCGCCGTCTTATCCAGTTTAATACCGCCCGCCTCAACAAATTTTTCATCATTTCCGGCAGTCAGTCCGCTTCTGCGAAGCAGTGCATTTACTCTTGCCACAAGGATTTTCGGTGAAAATGGTTTGGAAATGTATTCGTCCACTCCAAGTTCAAATCCGGTCAGTTCATCGCTCTCATCGCTTTTTGCAGTCAGCATAATGATCGGAACTTTGGATGTTTCACGCACTTCACGGCAGACATCCCATCCGTTGATTTTTGGCATCATGACGTCTAAAATAATCAGTGCGATATTCTTTTCTTTATAAAAAATATCCAGTGCCTCCTCACCGTCTCCGGCTTCTAACACTTCATAATCTTCCCGCACTAAAAAGTCGCGGACCAGTTTACGCATCCTGCTCTCATCATCTACTACAAGAATCTTTAATCTCTCCATATCGTCCTCCGGTTACGTCTGTTCTCTGTTAAAAATATCACGATTTTATGGCTAATCTGTGAAATCTGTCTGTTCTGTATCCACCTGGATCCCAAGTTCCTGTTCTTTTTCGCTCACTGCCTTTTCCCGCTCCGTCAGTTCCTGCTCCCAGGATGCATAGCGGTTTAAAAGTTTCGACTGATAGTCCACGATTGTCGGACTGTCGCTCGTCAGCGCCATGGCAAACATTGCCACAACGCACACCACAAGGATTGCATTCACACACAGGGAAATCTTCAATTTTCCGGAGGACTCTGTCTCTAATGCCTTCCTGTCGATCTTTGCAAGATTTTTTTCACGCTGTCTCGCCCTGACCGCCCGCACACGTTCCTTCTGTGCGATCTCACGCTTCTGCTTTTTTAAGCTTTCCTCAAGTCTCGGATGTGTGACCGGAATCGGCAGGATATCTTCATTTTTGATAAAAGGAATTGTCGTCAGGTATTCCTGCAGATCCTTTAAATAACTGTATCCGACTGCTGTTTCAAACAGTTTCTGTCCGATCATTTTGTTATAAACCTGCAATATGACCTCCGGATCACTCATATCGGTCTTGGTCTTGATATATCTGATCCCCTCGATTTCCTTTTTCGCCTGTTCTGCTTCATCCTTATTTTCAAAAGAAAATCCACCAACGCTCACTCTCTGCGTATTTTCCGGCATTTGTTCTTCCTCCGTTCCATTTACACTTCCTAAGCACATGTTATTTTTATTATAAAAAATAACTTTACAGTTTGCAAGTTTTATCCGTGCAGATATAGAATACTCTCCTCCGGGATAGCGAGATACTGCGGCATTTTTTCCTGATATTCTTTCTGCCAGCTTTCTTTCGGGATTTTCCACCAGACATCATGTTCGAAAACAACCACCAGTTCAAAAGGATCGTCGAGGATCTTTCCGTTTTGGCACTCCACCAGATTTTCACGCTGTCCATTCTCCGGCAGTCTTAAATAATGTGCGCGGATGCCGATATGTGTCGTATTTTCCGGGATCATGCCCTTTACGCAGACCGTTGTATTCCAGTTTGGCAGAACCATCGTATGGTCGTCCACTCTCTCGATTTTTTCAATATTTTTGCAGCCTGTCAGCTTCGCTGCCGCCGATGTGCCGGGATTTTTAAAAATCTCTTTTGTGACGTCAAATCCCGCCTGTCTGCCATCCTCCACGATCAGCATATGTTCACAGAAGCGGTAGATCTCATCGCGGCTGTGCGTCACCATCAGAATGTCTTTGTCATAGCCGGACAAAAGTTCCAACAGTTCCAACTGCAGTTTTTCCTTCAAAAATGCGTCCAGCGCAGAGAAAGGCTCATCCAGCATCAAAACCTCCGGGTCTGACGCAAGGATTCTCGCCAGCGCCACACGCTGCTGCTGCCCGCCGGATAATTTACCCGGATAAGAGGATTTTAACTCTGTCACATGCAGCAGTTCCATATAATCTGCCGTCTGTTTTTTTATCTCCTCCGCAGTCATTTTCTGACCGGGACGATATTTAAAACCAGCCGCAATATTCTCCTCTACCGTCATGTTCGGAAACAGTGCATAATTCTGGAATAAATAGCCGACGTGTCTGTCCTGCACGCGCAGATTGATTTTTTTGCCGGAATCAAACAATACTCTGCCATTCAAAACAATTTTCCCACGATCCGGTGTCTCAATGCCGGCAATGCATTTTAATGTCATGCTTTTGCCACAGCCGGACGCACCGAGGATTCCGGTAATCCCCTGTTTTCCTTCAGTATCAAAAGAAACAGACAGCACTTTGTCATTTAATTTTTTTTCGATCTCCACCTGTAAACTCATCTTTTTTCTCTCCACGCAGATTCATTCCTGCCACGATGAGCAGGGAAAAAGCAACAATGATCAGCACATATTTTCCTGCGGTATCCATATCCCCGGCCGCCACCTCAGAATAAATGGCAAGTGGCAGTGTCCTTGTTTTTCCTGCAATATTCCCGGCGATCATTGCAGTCGCTCCGAATTCACCGAGCCCTCTTGTGAATGCGAGCACGCCGCCGGAGAGGATTCCAGGTCTTGCCTGCGGCAGAATAATTTTCCAGAAAATGGTGCGCTCACTCATGCCAAGCGTTCTGCCCGCATAGATCAGATTTGCATCGACCTGCTCGATCGCGCCTCTCGCCGAGCGGTACATCAGTGGAAACGAGATCACGACAGCCGCCAGAACGGTTGCCTGCCAGCTGAACACGATTTTATAATGAAATACTTTTTCTAAAAAGATACCGGCCGGTCTTTTTGCTCCAAACAGATAAAGCAAGAAAAATCCTGCTACGGTCGGAGGCAGTACGAGCGGCAGTGTCAGCAATCCATCCAGCCATGCTTTTGCTTTTGTGGAACGGACGGACACAACGCCCCGTGCTGCCCAAAGCCCCAGAAAAAATGTGATGATGATCGATACGACCGATGTTTTTAACGAGATCCATACCGGTGAAAGATCCATTCTTTTATGCCTCCTGAACTACTATCCTGTCTTATTGCTGTGAATTGACAGTGAATCCTGCTACCTTGAATACGTCAAGCGCTTCATCGGACTGTAAAAACTCCATGAATGCATCTGCTGCGTCTTTGTTCTTTGTCTCTTTTAACTCTGCCACCGGATAAATGACTTTGGAAACACTTCCCTCCGGTGCTTCTGCCACAACCGAAACCTTGTCAGTCATGGAAGCTGCGTCTGTTGCGTAAACGATCCCGGCGTCTGCGCTTCCCTCAGCCACCCAGTTTAATACCTCTGTCACGTTAGTTCCAAGACTTAATTTACCTTCCACACTGCTCCAGAGATCCAGATTCTCCAATGCCTCTTTGCCGTACTGTCCTGCCGGAACACTCTCCGGATCACCGATTGCGATCATATCTGCATGCACGATGTCCTCAAAATAAGTATAACCGCTCTCTTTTCCTGCCGGAACGATCAGAACGATTTTATTTTCCAGAAGATCCACAGATGCATCCTCTGCGATATAGCCCTCCTCCTGCAATGCCTCCATCTGTTTTAACGCTGCGGAAAAGAAGATGTCCACATCTGCGCCAGCCTCGATCTGTGACTGTAATTTTCCGGAGCTGTCATAAGTCCCTTCAATGGATACTTCCGGGTACTGTTCCTCAAACATTGGGATCAGATGCTCTGTAAAAGATTTTTCCAGACTTGCGGCTGCCGCCAGTGTGATCGTTCCCTGAATGTCTGCATTCTGTGCTGCATCAGATGCTTCTGTTGTCACAGTTTCCTCTGTGCTTTCATTCTGTGCCGGAGCATCTGTGTTTGTATCTGCTCCTTTATTGCTGCCACAGGCTGCAAGTCCTGCGGTCATAGCTGTCAGTAATAGAACTGCTGTCAACTTTTTCATCATTTTTCCACATCTTTCTTCTGATTGTTTTTATATAAAACTGCAAATTATTTGCAAATTTATGATTCTTTTATTTTCCCGCACAATTTCCGGTATTTCCCTTTAAAATATCAATTCCATGCGTCAGTGCACCGATCGCATATTCCAGGCACTCTCTTACCGCCTTCGGGCTTCCCGGGAGGTTGACGATCAATGCCTCTTTCCGGATTCCCGACACGCCTCTGGAGAGCATCGCCCTCGGCGTGATCTGCAGGGAATAATAGCGCATGGCTTCTGAAATTCCCGGTGTTTCGCGCTCAACTGCACGCATGGTTGCCTCCGGCGTATTGTCTCTTTTGGAAAAACCTGTTCCGCCTGTCGTTAAAATCAGATCCGCTTTATCTTCATCCGAAAGTTCACACAACAGTGCTGTCAGCGTGTCTCCATCATCCGGGATGATTTTTTTTAAAACTACCTCATAGCCCTCTTTTCCCACAATTTCTTCGACCGCCGCTCCGCTCGCATCCTCCCGCTCTCCCTTAGAAGCGGTATCGCTTAACGTGATGACTGCCGCTCGGTACTGCACATGAAACTCATCCCCGACACTGATCTTTCCGCCGTGAAGCACTTTCGCAAACACGCCGTTCGTCGGCATGATGCACTCTCCCATCTTCTGAAAAATCTCACAGCCGTGATGACATTCTTTTCCGATCTGCGTTAATTCCAGCACCACGTCTTTGCACGTAAACCTTGTCCCGACCGGGAACTTTGTAAAATCATAGCCGCTCACGACGAGATTTTCTCCGAAAGCCCCATCTGTAACCTCTGCACCACGCGCCTTAAATGCGGCGATCGTTTCCTCTGATAATAAGGAAATCTGCCTGTGCCAGTTTCCTGCATGGGCATCTCCCTCAATGCCCCAGTTTTCCACAAATACTGCGGATTCTATATTTTTCTTCTGTGTGCCGCGCTTTTCACTGATGCACACAGCCCTTACTTTTCCCATTTAAAAATCCAGCCTTTCCCACAACCTGCAAAGATTATGTCTCTGTACTAGCCTCCAATTTCAGACATTCCTCTGTGTTCTGTCTGCTCCGGCTCATTGATTTCCCCAAAATGATGGCACTTCGGTTTTTGTGTGATAGTCATTTCGATCTGTGCTTTTAACTCCGCATCCGAAACGCCGTCTCTTAACAGCGTGCGCAGATCCATTCCTGTCTCATATTGCAGACATGGTTTTAAAAAACCGTCCGCCGTCATGCGGACACGATTACATCCACTGCAGAATTTATGTGAAATTGCACTGATAAATCCAATTTTTCCTTCAAATCCATCAATTTTCCTATAATGTGCCGGTCCGCTTCCAAGTTTTTCCACGCACGGTCTGATCGTCCCATAAGTTTCACAGAGTATCTGCCTTACCTCTTCCTCTTTTAATGTATGTTTTTCTTTTCCCTGACCGATCGGCATCAGTTCGATAAAACGGACATTTACACCGTCTTTTGCAAGTTCTGCCAGCGCAAGCAGCTCCTCTCTGGTCTGGTGCATCAGCACACAATTCACTTTTACAGAGATTCCTGCCTGTTTTTGCGCCTTTCGCATTCCCCGCAGCACAGCTTCCAGATTGCTGTCAGAAGGTTTCTTTCCCGCATTACAGCCTCCTGTGAGGCGATTATAATGCTCTGGGTTTAATGTATCCAGACTGATATTCACACCGTCTAGTCCCGCTTTTACAATACCCTCTAACTGTTGTCCTAAAAGGATTCCATTCGTCGTCAAAGTCACTTTTTCCATGCCACATTCTTCTTTCAGCCTGAAAATAAGTTCATCGACATGTTCCCTCACCAGAGGCTCTCCCCCGGTCAGCTTCACATTTTTGATCCCGAGACTGCGGTAAATTCCCGCAAGTTTTACGATCTCGTCATAAGTCAGAAGTTCTTCCTGTCTCAGATACGTCTTACGCGTCTGCGGCATACAATAAATACAGCGCAGATTACAGCGGTCTGTGACCGAAATGCGGATATAGTCGATATTGCGGCTGTATTGATCTAACATTGTTCTCTTTCCTTACTTCGCTCAAAAAGTCCGGATTTTCCACCGTCTTTTTTTTCTAAATGAACGTCAAAAATTTCCATTGCGCGGTCCATTGCCTTGCACATGTCATAAATCGTCAGAAGCGCCACATTCACGCCCATCAGCGCCTCCATCTCCACTCCGGTCTTCCCGGATACCTTCACCGTACACCATGTCTGAATGCTTCCATTCTCCTCATCCACTTCAAACTCAACTGTACATTTATTCAGGCAAAGTGGGTGACACATCGGGATCAGGTTTGATGTCTGCTTCGTTGCCATAATGCCTGCTACTCTTGCCACTGTCAGGACATCTCCCTTTTTGGCTGTATGATTGACAATCGCCTCCATCACTTCCCGGTTCACATGGATCTTCCCACTTGCAACCGCGATACGTTCTGTGATTTCCTTGGCAGACACATCTACCATCACAGCATTTCCATTCTCATCAAAATGATTAAAACCCATAATCCGTACCTTTCTGTTTCAAAATCTCTATTGCTTTTACTTAAGCTTTTCCAAAAGAACAATCCGGAAAACGGCATTCCTCACATCCAAGGCAAAGTCCACCATGTCCTAATACATACAGATCCTCAGCCTTTACCGTGATTCCTGCTGCGATTCGTGGCAGCATAAGATCAAAAATCGTACTCTTAGCATACATTACACAGCCAGGGAGTCCCAGTACCGGTGTGCCATCCTCAAAATATGCCAGTAAAAACATCGCACCCGGAAGTACCGGTGCTCCGTATGTCACGATCCCGGCTCCTGAACGCTTGATTGCTCCCGGTGTCCTGTCATCCGGATCCACGCTCATTCCACCTGTGCAGAGAATCATATCAACTCCTTTTTCCTTATATTCCAAAATCTTTTCTGTAATAAGGCTTTCATCATCTCCCGGGTAGAAATGCTCCACCGTCTCAATTCCATATGTTTTTAATTTCCCGATCACTACATCGGAAAAAGTATCTTTGATCAGGCCTTTTGCAACTTCGCCCCCGGTTGTGATCAGTGCTGCGGTCTTTAATTTATAAGGAAGTACATTTACAATCGGCTCCTCTCCTGCAAGTTTTTGCACTTCTTCCATCTTCTCTTTTTCGATAATTAATGGAATGATTCTTGTTGCAGCAAGCTTTGCTCCCTTTTTCACAGGAGTGTAGGAATGCCTTGTTGCGATCATCATCTCACCAAATGAATTGACTGCCAGCAATTTTTCCACATTGATCGTTAAAATTCCATCAATATCCGAGGTCAGCTCGATTTTTCCCTCTTTCGGCTTAGACGCATGCATATGCTCGCCCTGACAGATCTCACGCAAAATTTCTGCTGCTTCATCCTCATGAAGCATATTCTCATTCTTCTCCCAGACATATAGATTTTCTTTTCCCATTGATAAAAGAACCGGTATATCCTCTTCTGTCACGATATGTCCTTTGCGGAATCTCGCGTCTTTTGTCACACCTTTTATAATCTGTGTCATGTCATGGCATAAAACATGACCGACCGCATCTTCTGTTTTAATTAATTTCATTTATTTTTCCTCTTGTTTTCTATCGAACATTACTTTGCATGGTGCTTCTCTCTTTTCCACACCAAGCACATACTATTTCATCTTACTCACACGCCTTGGCATTCGGATATATCCGCGCCATTTTCGCATCGTCATAATGCTCGTCCATGTAAACCTGCCAGCTTTCTGTCGCTTCCACCTGTCTGTCACGCTCATCATACCTTATCAAAGCAAGGCAGGAAAACACAACATTGCAGCACATAAATACGATCAGAAGCCATGTTATTGTTTTTCCGATCACAACCGGAATTTTCTCGATCAGACCTGAAATTTTTGGATACAATACTTTAAACCATACTACCGCTGCGATTCCCCAGAAGAAACAGTATAACAGATTGATTCGTCCACCCAGGTTAAACGGCATCCAACTGTAATCCCAGAATACTTTTCCAAAGACCAGCTCTGTGAATACACTGCACAGATACTCATAAGCTCCACCTAAAAAGGTTCCTGTCCAGAATAAAAAGCCGTCGCTTTTGTCTTTGTATTTATATAACATTGCCGTCACCAGCGCAATCGCAAGTCCCCACACAATACTGAATGGTCCCCACACAACGCTGCTGCGGCTCATCCATACTCCCGCAGTGATCCGGCAGAAAATTGTTTCCGTAAGATCTCCTAAAAATGCTCCCACAAAAAACAGCATCACAATTTTATAAAAATCGCAACCCTTTGCAAAAACAGTTTTATCCTTTGTGACCTTTTCCACAAAGCTTGCCTTCGGGTAGGCTTTTGTCATTCGTTTTTCAATCGAATCTGAAATCTTATTGCCAAGCCTGATGCGGAAACGATCGATTTTGTTATTTGCCTTTAGCCACTTCTCCGGGTGTCTGCTCTTTCCTGTCACAAGCAGATAGGAGGCGAGTACATCCACTGCAAGCACACCGATCAACACAAGCAGGATAATGTGGATCAAAAGCTCCGGAAGGATTGCGAGCAGATGAAATACCCACCGATTGGCATAACGGACAACCACATAGCCCAATGCACCTTTTCCTAGTGAGACCGGAAGGCAGATGTAACCGTCCAGATTCCATTTACTCTCACCGTAATCCCACCAGCGTTTGTGATAAAATTTCTCGATTAATTTTCCTGCAACAAACTCTGTCACCGCTGCATATAACGATGCGAACAAAAAAAGCCAGATCCCCGTCAGCTCCTGCAGACCGACTGACATTGCCACGGCTCCCACACCATATAAAATACAAAGCGGTCCGTTCACCAGTCCCCTGTTTGAAAACTTCCGGTGAAGCAGTGTCGCCACGACTGTCTCAAGAATCCAGCCTGCGAAGGAATATATAAAAAACAGCCATAATAAATCATATCCGGTAAACTGTATCATTCGTATGTCCTCTCAATCATTTTCCCACAGTCTGCACCATAGATGCGCAAACCTGTTAAATCGTTACTTTTCTTACAACACACCGGAAATTATAACATATTATCCTTATCTTGTGTTATGCAAATCTGAAAATAGCCCCAACAAAAAAAAGAAAACGTTATCGGATTTTTCACCCAGATAACGCTCTCTCATACTTTTCTTTAAAATAGTGCTTTTACAGTCGGATATAATTTCTGAAACTGCTGATATTTTTTCTCATATTTTTCCACCAGAACCGGATCAGGCTCAATAGTGTCAACAACTTTGACTAGTTTTTCACAGGCTGCTTCCACGCTCTCATATTCGCCACAGCCTACCGCTGCAAGAATGGCTCCGCCATATCCAGGTCCTTCCTCACTCTCGATAATGTCAAGTTTTAAATTCATGACTGCTGCGATGATCTTTCTCCACAACGGACTTTTTGCTCCGCCGCCACAGATTTTCGACCGCTCGATTGAAATTCCAAGGCTTCTCGCCACCTCTAAGGAATCACGCAGTCCGAATGCCACACCTTCTAAGACAGCCTGGGTCATGTCTTCTCTTGTCGTATCCATTGACATGCCGATGAACATAGCTCTCGCATCCGAATTATTATGCGGAGAACGTTCCCCCATCAGATATGGAAGGAAAAATACCGGATTTTCTCCTAATTTTTCGATATTTTTCTGTTCTCCTGAATAGTCTTTTGTCTTTAAGATCTCATCCATCCACCATTTGTTACAAGATGCTGCTGAAAGCATACATCCCATCAAATGATAGCCACCATCCGCATGGTCAAAAGAATGCAGTGCATTGTTCTCATCTACTCCAAACTTCTTACTGGTGATAAAAATTGTTCCGCTTGTTCCAAGAGAAAGGTTGCATCTACCTTCTCCAACCGTACCGGTTCCGACTGCTGCGGCTGCGTTGTCCCCGGCTCCTGCAATGATCTTTACTTCTGCAGAAAGTCCTAATTCCTCTGCAATTTCCGTTTTTAAGTTACCGACTGTTTCATAACTTTCAAACAGATCCGGCAGCTGTTCTCTTGTCACATGACAGATTTCCATCATTTCTTTGGACCAGCAACGGTTTTTTACATCCAAAAGCAGCATTCCGGATGCATCCGAATAATCTGTACAGAATGTTCCAGACAATCTGTACGCAAGATAATCTTTCGGAAGCATGATCTTCTTTACCCTTGCCCACAGCTGCGGCTCATTTTTCTGCATCCAGAGGATTTTCGGTGCTGTAAATCCTGCAAATGCAATATTTGCTGTGTATTCAGATAATCGGTTTCTGCCGATCACTTCATTCAGATAATTGGTTTCCTCTGATGTACGTCCATCGTTCCAGAGGATCGCCGGACGGATAACATGATCCTTTTCATCCAATGTCACAAGTCCGTGCATTTGTCCGCCAAAGCTGATTCCTGCCACCTGGGTTTTATCACACTCCGAAAGCAGCTCCTTCAGGCCATCTACTGACTGCTCATACCAGTCATACGGATTCTGTTCTGACCAACCCGGATGCGGAAATGAAAGTCCATATTCACGGGATGCAATCTTCTCGATCTTACCATCTGCATTCATAAGAAGCAGCTTCACCGCAGAAGTTCCAAGATCTATTCCTATATATTTCATCGTCTTTCTCCTATTATTATCTTTCCGTCTCATTCACAGAACCATCAAAACTTTGTCCAAACAATAACGATTATTTTTATGCAAATGGATTCTCTGTCGGATAGCGTACGCCTGCCGGCTGATTGTAACCAATTTCCTCTACATCTACTCCAATGTATTTGAATACTTCATATAATGCCTTGCCATAATGTCCGAAAGCAACTGCTCCATGATGAGGGAAATTCTTCTCGATCAGTACGTGACGATAGAATCTTCCCATCTCCGGAATTGCAAATACACCGATCGATCCAAATGATCTGGTCGCAACAGGAAGTACTTCCCCATGTGCAATATATGCACGAAGGATATTGTCTGCTGTGCTCTGTAAACGGAAGAATGTAATATCTCCAGGTTTGATATCTCCCTCTAAAGTTCCGTTTGTCACTTCGATTGGAAGGCTTCTTGCCATGATTTTCTGATATCTCATTTCACAGAAGGATAATTTCCCTGATGCTGTGTTTCCACAATGGAATCCCATAAATGTATCTTTTAATGTGTATGGGAATTTTCCTTCGATCTCTTCTTTATACATATCTGCAGGTACAGAGTTATTGATATCAAGCAGAGTAACTGCATCTTCGCTGATCACAGTTCCGATAAACTCGCTTAAGCATCCGTAAATATCCACTTCACAGGATACCGGGATTCCCTGTCCTGTCAGACGGCTGTTCACATAGCATGGTACAAATCCAAACTGTGTCTGAAATGCAGGCCAGCACTTTCCGGCGATTGCAACATATTTACGATATCCTTTGTGATCCCTTACCCAGTCCTTTAATGTAAGTTCATACTGTGCTAATTTTGCAAGAACTTCCGGTTTCTTATTTCCGGCACCAAGCTCTGCTTCCATCTCTGCTACCACTGATGGGATTCTTTCATCTCCTGCATGTTTATTGAATGTTTCAAATAAATCAAGTTCTGAATTTTCTTCTATTTCTACTCCGAGATTGTAAAGCTGTTTGATCGGTGCATTGCAGGCAAGGAAGTTCAATGGTCTTGGACCAAAGCTGATGATCTTTAAATCACTTAAAGCAACTACAGCACGTGCGATCGGTTCAAATTCATGGATCATATCAGCACATTCCTCTGCGGTTCCAACCGGATATTCCGGGATATATGCTTTGATGTTGCGAAGCTTTAAGTTATAGCTTGCGTTTAACATACCACAGTATGCATCGCCTCTTCCGTCTAACAAGCTGTTGCCGGATTCCTCTGCGGCTGCAATAAACATCTTAGGTCCTTCAAAATGCTTTGCAAGCAATGTCTCAGCGATCTCAGGTCCGAAATTTCCAAGATATACAACAAGTGCATTACATCCTGCTGCTTTCACATCCTCTAAAGCCTGTACCATATGGATCTCGCTCTCTACGATACAGATCGGACATTCATAAATGTGCTCCTCACCGTATTTTGCTTTGTAAGCGTCCATTAAAGCTTTTCTTCTGTTTACTGAAAGACTTTCCGGGAAACAATCCCTGCTGACTGCTACTACTCCGATTTTTAAATTTGGCATATTATTATTCATGTGCTTTTCCTCCATTATACCTTTTATAATTTTATTCTTTTCTTATTGTCAGGTTCTCGCCTCTTAATCCGTTAAATGCACCTTCTATCCCTGCTTCTTCATGTGCGATCAACCATTTGTTCTTCGCCGTCATCAAAGCATCTTCGCCTTCCTTTGTTAACGGAAAATCAATGTCTGTATTCGTTCCTTTCGGAAGAATGACCACACATTTAAAACCATTTTCTCCATCATTGCATGGTGCATAATGAAGTGTTGTCCCATACATTTCAACTACGGTTCCTGCCGGCACAAAAAACGCTTCCACTTTAGAAGTATCATAAGTATAGTCTTTCTCTACATCCCAAAGCCATCCAAGCAGAAGAACCATATTAGTCACAGCAATATTGATCTCGGAATTGCGGTGATACTCCAGTGCATTGAGCTTATGATTGTTTCCATTACAATATCCGACCTGGATTGGAAGACCACCATATATGCGATTCTTAAAAACTGTTGCTTCGGACAGATTTTCCATTTCTTCTACCGATGGCACATAGATGACATCTTCCGGCAATGGGGTGTGTTCCATCTCCCTTAAGATTTTCACACATTCCATACCGTTCCATACTTTTCCGTATTTACGGAATCTTTCATCTGTAACTGAAAAAATCTCCATAATTACCCCCTGTTCTTTCTTGAAGCCATTGTTAATGTCTGACTCAAGTATAGCAAGCTGCAATTATGGAGACTAGTGATTCTTTGTCTAAGTGATGTCACTTTTTTGTCTTTTTCGTATTTGTTTAAAAATTATTCTTTCACTCTTTCCAGATGATTATTCCTCATTTTTCTGTATTCATTCGGCAGACATCCATACTTTTTCCTCATCAGATTTGAAAATGCTTTACTGTTCGGGAACCCATGGTTCAATGCAATGTCACCAATTTGATGTTCTGTTTCTTCCAATTCCTTTACAGCATGTTCAAAACGTACACTCTGCAGATAATCCTTATAATTAATCTTTGCATATTTTTGGAACATTCTTGATAAATACGATGGAGAATATCCAAAAATCCCCGCCAGCTTTTCCAGAGAAATATCTTCGGTATAATGTTCCTTGAGATATCCGGTAATCACTCCTAGACGTTTTAACTGTTTCGTATTTTTCAGCAATTCCTCATGCACTTCCAATTTCCGATACCTGGTGACAAGAAGGTACTCCAGCTGATAGAAATAGCTTAGCATTTGCAGTTCATATCCCATCCTGCACTCCGTGTTCCGCTCATACATCTCATTTAATAAAGAAAAGACTCTCTCATCGTCACTCTTCTCACTGTGGGAAAACCAGATAAACTGTTCCTCCGTATAGTAACCGGCAAAACTGCCAAGTGGAATCTGCAAGACGATTGTCTCATTTGGATCCGGTGCATAGATGGAATGTACTTCATTGCTGTTGACCAGAACAAAATCTCCCGCCTGTAAATGATATTTTTTTTCATTTAAAAAGAAGTTAAGGCTTCCATCTTTCACCGCGAAAATCTCCACAGACCGGTGCCAGTGCTTGTCTCTTATGTATTTTCCGTCTTTTCCCTCGAAAAGGAAGAGTTTGAAGGGAAGTCCTCTGTTCGGGACGATTACTTCATGCTGACAGGATGCCTCGTTTTTCATGATTTTTCCTTTCTTATCGCATAGAGACATCCCATTGCCGATACCAGCATTAATATGAAAAATACAGGCCGATTCATATCTTCCCCTGTTTTAGGCGAAACTGTTACAGCATCTTTTGTTGCTTCGGACGTGCCACTTATCGTAGCTTTGGTCGTACCACTTGTCGTAGTTTCGGATGTATCTCCTGTTGTGCTTTCTGTTGTCGTTTCCTTTGTTGAATTCTCTGTCGTTGTCTCACTCTTCTTATATGCGACCGCATAATTGGAAAATCCTTTTGTCTGGAACATCACGGTCTTAGCTGCAGAATCAAAGGATGCAGGAATAACCTCATAGGTTCCATCCGAATTCTCATGAATGACAATCAGATCATTGCTTTCAACCTCCAGATCTGTCCCCAACTGAAGGGATATCTTTGCCGGATTCTTCAAAGCTGTTATATTATTTACCCACAGATTTGTCGTTGAATTCTTGTAGAGGATCTGCGCCAGTTTAATATCAAAATACCCAACGATCCGATAATCCCCGGCTGCCTTTTCAAAGGCTTCCTGCTGTTGCGGTGTGAGTTGTGCATCCTTTATCATCAGTCTGCTGTTTCCAGAAGTGATCTCATTTTCTGCTAACTGAATCAATGCTTTTTTCACTTTATCTGTATTCAGTTCTGTCTGATCCTCTTTCTTTGTAAATATGCCGCAGATATGAACATTTGTATCCGGCATCGTGTATGTATATGTAGATGTATCTTCCAATGGTGTCAAAGACTGTCCATTGATTGTGATGGAATCAAGCTGGTACCCATATTCCGGTGTTACACGAAACGTTATTTCTGAACCCGGCACAATCAATCCATACCCATGACTGGCGTTCTGATTAATATCCTTTAATTCAACCGGGTTTCCGTCTTCATCTTTAATTCCAATAATCTCAACACTTCCATGCTTTAATAATTCATCCTCTTTCAGGCTTGTATTATTTGCATTATCACTCTCCCATACGATACTTCGCTTTGTTTTCATCACCGCTGAACTCTTTGTAACCTCGATCGTATATGCACTTGCGGGTGCTGCTGCAAATTCCACGCTGTCCTTTGTTCCTTCCGGAAGATTGACTTGCATTCCATTTACCGTAACAGTTCCGATATTTCCATCGCCAAACGCCAGCTGAATCCCGATCAGATTATAGATTTCGCCAGAGGCATATCCCTTTCCAGTCCCTAGTATCTTATTGTTCTCACTTCCGATTCTCTCTCCATTTAGACGAATCTTCATTCCAAATCCATCATAGGTTCCTGTTATCTGAATATCATCCGGATAAACAGGCTTAGGTGGTCCAGGTTCGTATTCTGCCCTGATATTCAAGTCACCGCTAAATTCATGTGGATCCAGCTTGATAGACGGATTACTGTTAATATTATACGATTTCTCATTGATATAGAACCGAATATCCGAACTTGAAATATTCGGCAGTTTTTCTATGGATGGAGTTTCAAAAATAATATCAACCTTTAAATAATACTCATTCTCTAACAGATCGGGCGACATGCCGGTTTCACTGATTGAACAATCCTTATAATCATCGTCTTTCGTACATAATGTGATTTTTGCTTTACAGCCTTCATCAATATTAACCATAGCCTTTCCATCTTCAATGGATGCCCCTATAAAATTCAATGTCACCATTTTTTGATCTTCCGCCCTTACCGGTGTACTGACCAGCAACAGCAGGCACATGCTGATACACAACCATACCCCCAGAAAAAACCTTGTTTTTTTCCTCATAATATTGTCCTCCTTCTCCGTTTTCTCCCCAAAAGTTGTTACTGATATTTTATCATAAAGCACTTGACACCACAATCATTTCTCAGCTGCCTTTTTTGTGCAAAAAAATAACTGCCAAATTTCGAATAAATTCGGCAGTTGGTGTAAAATAAACGAAGCTGTCATTTGACGAATTTTATTCGTTATAGCGACAGCTCCTTCCACCCTTGATAAGGTGAAAATTTGCAAAAAAATAGAGCGGGTGATGGGAATCGAACCCACGTATCCAGCTTGGAAGGCTGGTGTTCTACCATTGAACTACACCCGCATATCAGTCGGGGTGACAGGATTCGAACCTGCGACCTCCTGGTCCCAAACCAGGCGCTCCAGCCAAGCTGAGCCACACCCCGAGTCAATTGTATTCCACTATACATTCAAAACTTCATACAGATTCCGAGTCTTTTGGTCAA